>OGPX01002352.1_pt1 | contig 10974 bp, 8 predicted proteins | sample 1553101 | NCBI WGS metagenome assembly OGPX01 (sample SAMEA2579964, study PRJEB22360) | human gut metagenome | biome: human gut; feature: human-associated habitat; material: faeces | place: Denmark | collected 2008/2010
CCCGCGTTCGATCAGGGGCCAGACCCATTTCACGAACTCCGGCATGGCCGTCACGGCGCGCGAAACGACGTAGTCGAATCGCTCCGTCAGGGTCTCGACCCGCACGCAGCGGGGCGTGAGGTTCGTAAGCCCGAGGCCCGCCGCAACCCCTTCGACCACAGTTATCTTCTTGCGGATGGAGTCCGCAGCCGTGAAACGGGCCTCCGGAAAGAGGATCGCCAGCGGCACCGAAGGGAATCCGCCGCCGCACCCCACGTCGAGAATCCGCGCTCCGTCGCCGAACGTGCAGACCTTGGCGATGGCCAGCGAATGCAGCACGTGACGCAGGTAGAGCTGGTCGAAATCCTTGCGCGAAACGACGTTGATCTTCGCGTTCCAGTCGGCATAGAGGTCGTACAACGCCGCGAACTGCTCCTTCTGACGCCCGGTCAAGTCCGGGAAATATTTAATTATCAGCTCCAATTGTGAATTATGAATTGTGAATCGTGAATCGTTCATCGCTCGTCGCCTTGGGCGATGAGCCGGCACATCTGTTCGCGGGCGCGGTGTATCTGGGTTTTCACGGTCCCGAGCGGCAGCGAGAGCTTCGCCGCGATCTCCTCGTAGGAGTACTCCTCGAAAAAGCGCATTAGGATCAGCTGCCGGTAACGGGGCGCGAGGTGTTCGAGATAGTGCTCGATCTGCGACCGCTGCTGGAGGTTGATGACGCTCTCCTCGGGAGTCGGGGCGTTCGACGCCGGGGCGGCGAAACGCTCGTCGATCGGCAGGTCGTCCTGGCGGCGCCGCACGAAGTCGATGAACGTGTTGCGCGCAATGGTGTAGACCCACTGCCCGAAGGTGTAGTCCGCACTGTACCGGTGGAGGTTGATGTAGACTTTGATAAAGGTCTCCTGCAACAGGTCGTCGGCATCGTTCACACCGCCGAGCCGCTGCACGAACAACCGGTGGATGGCGTCGCGGTAGCGGTTGAAAAGGTACTCGAAGGCGTCGTTGTCCCCCTTGAGCACCCGGTCAACCAGCTCACGGTCTTCGGCTACGATATAGTCGGCTATCTCCATACGCGGTTGTCACGGCGGAGCAGCATCGCCCCCAGCGCCGCGGCCCACAGCGGGCCGAGCAGGTCGTAGATGAAGTAACGCCCTGCAATGCCGCCCTCGCCCAGCCGCCGCGCGATGCGGCGCACTTCGAACGCCACGACGACATAACGGATGACGGCGAGCAGCAGCGCGGCGAGCTTGTACTCGGGAGGCATGACCGCAAGGGCGCAGACCACCGTGGCGAAAAAGAGCACGCGCGAACCGATCTCCCAGCGGACGAAGGTCTTCACCGCGCGGGGATAGAAGCGGAAGGCCGAGCCGAAATAACGCAGCTGGCTCGTCCACCAGCCCATGCCGCCCCACATTTTTTCGCGCAGCGAGGCGCGGGGCGAGAGGATCACGCTCACGTTGTCGCGCGTCATGACCCGCTGCATGAACAGGTCGTCCTCGCCGATGTTCATATTGAGGTGGCTGAAGCCGTTGGCCCCGAAATAGAGGCTCTTGGTGAAGCCGTAGTTGTGGAGCGTCCCGCGGTAGGCGCGGCGCTGCACGGCCCGGGCGATCCAGTCGGCCGAGTGCATCATCCGCCAGGTGCGGATCAGGTAGTTCGCAAACCCTTTCCCGCGCTCCATGCCGCAGTAGCCGAGCACGATTTCGCCGCGTCGGAAGCCGTTCGCCATGAGCGAGAGCCAGCGGTCCGAGGTGGGGTACACGTCCGGTGTGGTGAAGAGAAGGTGCTCGTAATGGGCCGATTTAATCCCGACGTTGAGCGCCATTTTGGGCGAGATCGGGAAGCGGGGATTCAGTTCGATCTTGGTGGCCGTGATCTGTGGGAACGACTGTTTGATGCGGACCAGGTCGTCGTAGAAGTCGGTGTCCCGGCCTACATAGACGATCACCACTTCGAAGTCGGGGTACTCCTGGGCGACGATGAGCGGCAGGATCTCCTCCACGAAGGCGTAATCTTCCGAGAAGAGGGGAATCACCACCGATACCGGAGGGGTTTCGGAGAGGATCTCCGGACGCCGGGTGTCCTTGTATTTGGGTATGCGCCCGTAAACGAACAGGTAGTAATATAACTGGATCCCGAACATGACCAGAAGGACGCCCGCGAGGGCCGTGCCTTCCCAGCCGTAATGAGTGATGATGCGATTGAAAAATTCCATGGCGTATGCGTTATGGCGCGTCCGGGACGGTGAAGGTCGGACGCGGAGCCGAATTCGTTCGAATCGTGCCGAAATGCGGCCGGTCGATACGGAAAACGGATTCCACGCAAAGATAAGGATTTTATCCGAATCGGTGTCCTGCCGCCGGAAAATTCGCGGCGGTGGCCCGAAGCGAACCACGCCGTCCCCGAGGTGCGGGAGAGGACGGTTTGCAGAGGCGGAAGCATGCCTTTGCGGGTCGGGTCGGATGAGGTTACGCCGTTACCGAAACGGCTGTTTCCCGTACGGCGGCTTCGGCTTGCGGTGTCGGCTGCAACTCTTCGGGTCCGCGATGCCGGTTGCGGTAGGTCGCGGGTGTCATGCCGTATTGTTTGCGGAAGAGTTTGATGAAGTGCGAGGTGTTGGGAAAGGCGCATGCGGTGCCGATTTCGGCGATCGCCTTGTCGGTCGAGATCAGAAGCAACCGGGCATGGATCAGGCGTTGCCGGATGAGCCATTGGTGGGGCGAGGTCCCGTAGATGCGGAAAAATTCCTTTTTGAACGAAGTCAGGGAGCGGTTGCAGCGTTTTGCGATCTCCTCGACCGAAATATCGGAAAAGATGTTGGAATAGACGATTTGCTGGAGGTTGTCCCGGGCCGCATCGACGTTGCCCAGCAGCTTGCTTTTGATGCAACAATCCCCGTGCGAAACGATCAGGTAGAGCAGTTCGGTCATTTTGAGGTTTTCGGCGGTCGGGTCGTCCAGGAGCGATCCTTCCGTGAGGCAATCGTCGATGTGGCTGAAAAAACGCCGGATCGAACTCCAGCCCGGCATCGTGGCGTGGTTCAGGGTACGGCAGTCGTCGCACTGGTGGTTGTTGGTGATATTCAGCTTGTAGGCGATGTTGAGGTGCAGCAGGATGCGTTGCAGCTCTTCCGAGGTATAGCGAACGAGGATCTGTTCGTAGGGATGTCCCTGCGCGGGGATGTTTTTGGTATAGTGGCAACCCATACCGAGGAAGAAAAGATCTCCCTGGGAGAACTTGTAGCATTTATCGTCGTAATAGACGTATTTTTCTCCGTTGAGGATATATCCGATCACGCAGCGGGTGAACTTATGGGTTTCGATGCCGTTGTTGGAGGCCGATACATACTTTTCGATCGACGGATTAACGGTTTGGGTGTCGTAGGATTCGTTCATAATCGGAAGATTTTATGGCTCGATGAAGGCCGGTGTCCATAGCCTTTTATCGAAGATTATGAATCAAATATACAATCTAAGGTTGTATATTTCAAATTAAAATAGGAAAAAATTAGATCGAAAATGTTAAAATATATACTATTTCAACATTTTACGCGTTTTTTATTGCAATATATTTACAATGCAAGTGATGTACAAAATGAGATACAGCAGAGTTCCGACGGTACGTTGGATGCGGATGAAGGTCAGGGGCATGAGCAGTGCTGCGGGTACGGCTGCGACGGCCAGCAGTCCCGGCGTGACGCTCGGTACCGCTATCAGGCAGCCCGTCACCGTAAAGAGCAGGATGGTGTAGGTCAGCATGCCCCGGGCTTTGATGCTTACCGTGCGGAAACTGATGAGTCCGAAGAAGATGGCGCAGAGTACGATGAAAAGGACGATTCCGAGAAGTGCGGGGACGAGCGGAGGCGTATTGGCGAAAATCCGGTATCCGCTGTCGCTGACGAAGGAGTGCCATAATCCGGCGGGGGTATCCAGGGGATTGGCTCCCTGCCCCCAGGCGATGTAGCAGACAGCCAGAAAAGGGAGTACGACGCTGCACAGCGATACGAAGACTTCGCGCAAGGTCCGTCGGAAACAGAATGCTGCGGCCAGGACCAACAGCGGCAGGGGAAGCAGCGGGGCATAGAGCAGTGGCAGCAGCCCCAGGAAAAACGAAGCCCGGAACACGGCTCCGATCGCGTAGCCGTTGCGGAAGCAGGCGAAGAAGTTCTGGGTCGATAACAGCAGGACGAACGCTGCGACGGATTCCGTCAGATACTCCTGCCCCAGGAGGATTCCGCAGGCGACCAGTCCGTACAGGGGGATGGTCAGCGTACTGCTGACGGGGTAGAGTCCGTAGCGGACCGCCAGCCTCCCGCAGAGAATGCCCGTCAGTAGGAGCAGGCCGCCGCAAAGGATGCGGGAGCAGCGGGGGAATCGTTCCTGGAACAAGCCGATCAGGTCACCCAGCGGGGTGGAAATCATCGTTTCCGGAGCCGGTGAAATAGTTGTCCCGGTCGTCATGGCGGCTGCGATGACGACCAGTATGGACGCGATGGCCAGCAGTAAGGGTTGGCGGATAATGTCCGGTTTCATGGTTCGACGATGGTTTTGTCCGAATGCGGGCTGCGGTTTCTGTTCCCGGCAAGGTGCCGAAAATTCAGCATTGCGTTCGCTTGTCGGAAACGGCCGCTACAAAGGCAATTATATCTTTCGATGCACACTCTTATCCGACGATTGCAGCGCCGAATCCGAGGGGCGCTTATTCGTGGTCCGAAGCCGCGCCTGTAAGGCTGCCCTCCCCTAAATTTCCTCCTCGGAGGGAACTCGGGGCGCAACACTCCCCCAAAGGTACATTGGAGTATATAATCCCGGCTACAAAATTAGGAAAAAAGCGGACGAAACCGTAATTATTTTGGAACCATATACGATTTTATTCCGGATCTGTTTCTGGTCCCGGGACTTTGCCTCGAACGGCCGTTGTCTGCCGCCTTGGGCGGTAGTTACGGTTCCGTACTGAAGCCTGCCTCCTGCTTTTCGGAGGAATTTCGGGGAGGCTCCGGCAAATCCGGGGTGATCGAAACGTCGGTGTAAAATTGGATATGATTGCCGATATTTTTAATTTTGCGAAAATGCGTGCGGTATTTCGGGGAGGTCCGAAGCGTTTCGGCGCACACCCCGGGTTCCCTTGTTTTTGCGGAGATCGGCGCTGGCTTGTCGGTTTTCGAAGGGGGCATCGAAATCGTGCGATAATAACTTTGTTTCGGATGTTGGAGAATTGCTACCAGAAAGAGCTGCCCGAAGCCGGGTGCGACGAGGCGGGGCGCGGGTGCCTCGCGGGGCCTGTTTTTGCCGCTGCGGTGATGCTGCCTCCGGACTTCAGCCACCCGTTGCTGAACGATTCGAAGCAGATGACCGCGCGTCAGCGCGATTTGCTGCGTGCGATCGTCGAGCGCGAGGCCCTTGCCTGGGTCGTAAAGGCCGTTTCTGCCGAGCGGATCGATCAGATCAACATCCTGAACGCTTCGTTCGAAGGAATGTCGCTGGCGGTCGCGGAATTGCCGATCCGTCCGGGATTTCTGGCGATCGACGGCAACCGGTTCCGCACGACGCTCGACATTCCGTATCGCTGCATCGTCAAGGGAGACGGCAAATATGCGGATATTGCCGCCGCGTCGGTGCTGGCCAAGACCCACCGCGACGAATATATGGAGCGCCTCGCCGGGGATTTTCCCGAATACGGTTGGGAGCGCAACAAAGGTTATCCGACCCGCGAACATCGCCTGGCGATCCGCCGTTACGGGCTTACGCCCCACCACCGGCTGACGTTCAATGCCGGGATCGACCAGTTGGAGCTGTTCTGACGCCGCTTGTGAGGAATTCTGCCATACCTCCCCTCCGGGGCTGAAATAAAGGCAATCATATCTTTCGATGTACATTCTTATCCGACGATTGCAGCGCCGAATCCGGGGGCGCTTGTTCGCGGACCTGCGCCGCATCTGTAATTCGGCTCCTCCTTTAGGAAGGAACTCGGGGCGCTGCGCTCCTAAAGAGGTCTGATGAAGCAGTAAACGCAAAAATAAAAAACGCCCGACGATCGGGCGTTTTTCTATCGGATGCAGGCCGTCGCCAGCGGACGGCCGTCGTTATTTTACCGGTATTTGTTGCTGATCAGCGTCATGAACTCCTGGCGCGTAGGCGGGTGCGAGAGGAATACTCCGGTGAATGCCGAGGTAGTCGTGGCCGAACCCTGCTTTTCGACGCCCCGCATCTGCATACACATATGGCTGGCTTCGATCACGACGGCGACGCCCATCGGGTTGAGGGCTTCCTGGATGCAGTCGCGGATCTGCACCGTCAGGCGTTCCTGCACCTGCAGGCGGCGGGCGAAGCTCTCCACCATGCGGGCGATTTTCGAAAGGCCCGTGATGTATCCGTTGGGGATGTACGCCACGTGCGCTTTGCCGTAGAAGGGCAGCATGTGGTGCTCGCAGAGCGAGTATAATTCGATGTCCTTCACCAGTACCATCTGCCGGTACTCCTCCTTGAAGGTCGCCGAGCGGATGATCGCCAACGGATCGTCCTCGTAACCCTGCGTGAGGAACGACATGGCCTTGGCCACCCGTTCGGGGGTTTTGAGCAGACCCTCGCGTGCCGGGTCTTCGCCCAGCAGTTCGAGAATCGCCTTATAGTGTTCGCGGAGTTTTGCGATCTTCTCGGGCGAGAAGTTCTCCTCCTTTTGGTATCGTTTCATTTCCATAAGCGGGGCAAAGGTAGCTTATTTCCCCCGGTTATGCAAAAATTCCGCTAATTTACGCACGGCGCGGCCCCGGTGCGAGAGAGCGTTTTTCTCTGCCGGGTCCATTTCTGCGTAGGTCTTGGCACTCCCTTCGGGAATGAAGAGCGGGTCGTAGCCGAAGCCGTAGTCCCCGGCCAGCCGCTCAAAGGCGACGCGGCCCGGGCATTCGCCCCGGCAGGTGAGGTGCTGGCCGGTGGGCAGGATGAAGCAGACCGCCGCCACGAACTTCGCGCCGCGCTGCCCCGCCGGGACGTCCTTCATCTTCTCGAGGAGCTTGTCGTTGTTGGCCTCGTCGTCGCCGTGATGGCCGCAGTAGCGGGCGCTGTAGACGCCGGGCGCACCGCCCAGCGCGTCCACGCAGAGGCCGGAGTCGTCGGCGATGGTGGGCAGGCCGCTGGCCTTGCAGATGGTCTCGGCCTTGATGAGGGCATTGGCCTCAAAGGTAGTGCCGGTCTCGTCCGGCTCGATGGTGATGCCAAGCTCCTTCTGGCTGACCACCTCGTGGCCCTGAGCCTCGAGGATGCGCCGCAGCTCGCGGAGCTTTCCGGCGTTGCCGGTGGCTGCACAAATCTTCATAAGATTGCTCCTTAATGCTTCCATCCCGTGCGGGGGATGAGCTCTTCCACAAAGCCCTCCGGGGTGAAGGGGATGAGGTCGTCGATGCCCTCGCCCACGCCGATGAACCGCACCGGCAGGCCGAGGCGCTGCTTGACGGCCACCACGCAGCCGCCCTTGGCCGTGCCGTCGAGCTTGGTCAGGATGATGCCGGTGGCGTCAGCAGCCTTGCAGAATTCCTTTGCTTGGCTTATGGCGTTCTGGCCCGTGATGGCGTCCAGCACCAGCAGGGTCTCGAGGCTGGCTTCGGGAGCGGCCTTCCTGACGCTGCGGCTGATCTTGGACAGCTCGCTCATCAGGTTCGACTTGTTGTGGAGACGGCCGGCGGTATCGGCGATGACCATGTCATAGCCCCGGGCGGTGGCAGACTTCACGGTGTCGAAGATGACGGCGGCGGGGTCTGCGCCCTCGCCGGCCTTGACGATCGGCACACCGGCGCGGCCCGCCCAGATCTCCAGCTGCTCGCTGGCGGCAGCGCGGAAGGTGTCGCCTGCGGCCAGCATGACCTTTTTGCCCTGACGGGTGTAGTAGTCGGCCAGCTTTGCGATGCTGGTGGTCTTGCCCACGCCGTTGACGCCAATGACGAGGATGACGGCGGGATGGCCGTCCAGCGCCATTTCGGTCTCCGGGCGCATCTCGTCGGCGATGATGTCGCGCAGAGCGTCAGCCGCCTGTTCGCCGGTCTTGAGGCCCTTTTCCTGCACGCGGTCGCGGAGGGCGTCCACCAGCTTCATGGCGACGTCGCCGCCCACGTCGGCGAGGATGAGCTGTTCTTCCAGCTCATCGTAGAGGTCGTCGTCGATCTTGCTGCCGGTGAGGGTGTTCAGGATGTTGCCCCAAAAGCCCGTGCGGGTCTTTTCGAGGCCGTCTTTCATTTTGTCCTTTTCTTTTTTGCCAAATCCAAAGAGTCCCATGGGTTCTCTCCTTAATATGTTTTATTGGGGGATAACCTCTCCGTCACGGCTGACGCCGTGCCACTGCCCGGGTTGCGGCACCCAGCATCCGCAGCGCTTTGCTTGCGTCTTGCTGGCCGCGGCCCCAACAGCGACTCCCTGTTTCCGCCACTGGCGGCGGTCGTCGTTGTTGCTCCTACCGAGGGGAGGCTTTGGCATTTCGGAAAGCTTTTCCTCTTCGCCAGAGGCTCCCCTACCAGGGGAGCTGTCTGCGAAGCAGACTGAGAGGTTGGACGAAGGGAAGCCTGTCCGTGAAGCATTGACGGAGAGGTTCAACTCCATCTTATTATACCTACGAAACCAGTTCCGCGTCAACCTGTTCCAAATCGAGTTTGAGCAGTTTGGAGACGCCGTCCTCCTGCATGGTGACGCCGTAGAGGACGTTGGCGGCCTCCATGGTGCCGCGGCGGTGGGTGATGACGATGAACTGGGTCTTGTCGCTCACCCGGCGCAGATACTGCGCGAAGCGGACGACGTTGGCGTCATCCAGCGCGGCCTCGATCTCGTCGAGGATGCAGAAGGGCGCGGGGTTGACGGCGAGGATGGCGAAATAGATGCTGATGGCCACCAGCGCCTGCTCGCCGCCGGACAGGGCTTCCAGATTCTTGATGACCTTGCCCGGCGGGGCCACCCGGATGCCGATGCCGCAGGAGAGCACGTCGCTCTCATCTTCCAGCACAAGGCTGGCCTCGCCGCCGCCGAACAGTTCGGTGAAGACACGGCCAAAGTTCTCGTTGATGGCCCGGAAGCTGTCGGTGAAGATGTCTTTCATCTGGCCCGACAGGCTGGTGATCATTCTGGTCAGCTCGTTCCTGCTGCCCTCGACGTCCTCCACCTGAGCGCGGAGGGTGTCGTAGCGGGCCTTGACCTCCTGATACTCCTCGATGGCGCTGACATTGACGTTGCCCAGAGCGCGTATCCTGCCCCGCAGGTCGGCCACCTGCGCCCGGAGGACGTTCACGTTCTCGAACTCCACGCAGAGCTCTTCGGCCTGAGAGAGGGTCAGCTGATACTCGTCCCAGAGCTTCGCGGCCATCTGGTCGTATTCGCCCTCGGCGGCGGCTTTCCGCTCCGCCAGACGGGCCATCTCGCGGCCCATCTCTTCCCGCTCATCGGCGGCGGCGCGGCCTTTTGCAAGAGCCTCCGTCTCGTCCTTCTGGCAGAGCAGGCGCTTCTCGGTGGCCTCGCGGATCTCGGCCTCTTTTGCCGCGATGAGCGCTGTGCTGTCGGTCTTGGCCCGGCGGATGGCCTCGATCTCTTCCTGACAGGCCCCGCTGCGGGCGGCGAGGGCCGTGAGGCTCTCTTCCAGCGCGGCGCGGCGGCTCTCAGCGTCTCTGGCCTGTTTTTCCAGCGCTTCGATCTGGCTGCGGGCCAGTTCGGCGTCCTTCTGACGGGCCAGCTGCTCCATCCGCTTGGCGCTCAGACGCTCGGCGAGGCTCCGCTGCTGTGCAAGGAAGGCGTCGTCGCCCTCGGCGATGCGTTCCAGCTCGGCCGTCCGCGTCTCGATGTCGGCGGCAAGGGCTTCTTCCTGCTTTGCGGCGTCTTCGGCACGGGCGCGGGCGGCGTCCAACTGGGCTTTCCGCCGCTCCATCTCATCCTGACGCCCGGCCAGCGCCGCTTCCGACTGCTCCACAGCCGCCTCGAGACGTTTCTGTTCGGCCTCGGCGCGGATGCGGTCATTGGCCGCTGTAATGATCTCGCTCTCGGTGGCGGTCAGCTCTGCGGCCAGCGCATCCACCTGCATTTTCAGCTCGTCGGTGCGGTCCTGCGCCGCGAGGCAGTCCTTCTGGAGTCTGGCGGCCCTGACGCGCAGCTCTTCCATCTCCTGCTTGCGGGTGAACAGGCCCGCCGACCGCTGGACGCTGCCGCCGGTGAAGCTGCCGCCTGCGTTGATGACCTGACCATCCAGCGTCACCACCTTGTTGTGGTAACCCAGCTCCCGGGCCACCCGGGAGGCTTCGTTGATGTCGTCCACCACCACGATGCGGCCCAGCAGATTCGACACGATGTTCGCATAGCGGGGGTCGGCCTTGACGAGGCTGGACGCCAGCCGGGCCGAACCGGAGAGGCTCCCCCGGAAAAAGCCGGGCTGAACGGTGTCCAGCGGCAGAAAGGTGGCGCGGCCCGCGTTCTCGCTGCGGAGCAGGGCAATGCCGGCCTTGGCAGCGGCTTCGTTCTCCGCCACGATGTTCTGCAGCGCGCCGCCCAATGCCGTTTCGATGGCGACTTCCCGCCCCGGCTCGACGCTCAGGATGGACGACACCGGCCCGATGATGCCCCGCAGGCGGCGGGCCGAGGCGGCGCGCATGACGGTCTTGACCGAGTTCTGGTAGCCGTCCATGTTCTTTTCCAGCTCTTTCAGCACGCCGAGGCGCTGACGGGCGGCGTCCAGTTCACGGCCAAGTTTCTGCTCGGCGGCATCGGCCTCATTGAGGGCGGTGCGGCGGCCTTTCAGCTTAAGCTCCACGCCGGCCTTCACATTTGCCAGCTGCTTTTCGTTCTCGGCCAGCATCTTCCGGTACTCGATGGTATCGGCAAGGTCCTGCTTTGCCTGCTGCAGCTCCACGATCTTTTCTTCAATGGTGTCCTGCGCAATGAGCTTGTACACCTGCACCGGATTGCGCTGGCCGATGCGGTAGGCGCGGTCGGTGGCCTGATTCTGCGCGGCCACGGGCTGTTCAGC
>OGPX01002360.1_pt1 | contig 10950 bp, 7 predicted proteins | sample 1553101 | NCBI WGS metagenome assembly OGPX01 (sample SAMEA2579964, study PRJEB22360) | human gut metagenome | biome: human gut; feature: human-associated habitat; material: faeces | place: Denmark | collected 2008/2010
GTAACACCAGAAGTGGAGCCCGAAATTTCCGTACAAATGGAAGAGTCTTCCGAATCCACTCCTTTCAAAGTAGCACAACCTGCGCTGAAAGATGTAAAAGTAGTGGGTACAATCGACCTGGACGCCATCAACCAACGTACCAGACCTCCGAAAAAAAGTAAACAGGAACGGGAACGGGATCGCCGTGAACAGAAAAAAGCCAACAAGCCTTTCGTATCGGCCGCTAAAACCGAACAGCCGGTAGCAAGCCCATCGACAGATATCGTTAATAAGGGAGAAGAGGATGCAGATATCCGTAAAAAACGGAAAAGAATTCATCGTCAGGATGAAAAAATTCAGGTGGAAGCAGCTACCGTTCCGGCCAAAAATGCCAAAATTGAAGAAAATAAGCGGAAACTGAAAAAGCTGAAGAAAAAGAAAAACGAAAAGACTGAAATCTCCGATGAAGATATCGACAAGCAAATCAAAGATACTTTTGCCCGCTTAGGAAGCAAAGGAAAATCACAGACTGCAAAACACCGTCGGGATAAGCGGGATGCTGCACAGCAAAAGTTACAGGCCGAACTGGAACAAGAAGAAAAGGAAAAGAGCATTCTGAAACTAACGGAATTCGTGACGGTAGCCGAATTGGCAACCATGATGAATATTAGTGTGACAGAGGTTATCTCTGCTTGTATGTCGCTCGGACTTTTTGTATCTATCAACCAACGCTTGGATGCAGAAACGATCAATATTGTTGCCGATGAATTCGGCTATTCGGTTGAATTTGTAAGCATTGAAATTCAGGAAGCCATCGACGAAGAGGAAGAAGATTCCGAAGAGAACCTGTTGCCACGTCCGCCGATTGTCACTGTTATGGGGCACGTCGACCATGGTAAAACCTCTTTATTGGATAGTATTCGTAAAACCAATGTCATCGCAGGTGAAGCCGGTGGTATTACACAGCATATCGGAGCTTACAACGTAAAATTGAGTGACGGCCGGACGATCACTTTCCTGGATACTCCGGGGCACGAAGCATTTACAGCGATGCGTGCCCGTGGTGCTCAAGTGACCGATATCGCTATCATCATCGTCGCTGCCGACGATAACGTCATGCCTCAAACCATCGAGGCGATCAACCACGCCAGTGCTGCGGGAGTACCTATTGTGTTTGCCATCAACAAAATAGATAAACCGGGAGCGAATCCGGACAAAATCCGGGAAGAACTGGCCAATATGAATTATCTGGTGGAAGAATGGGGAGGAAAATACCAATGTCAGGAAATCGCAGCTAAGAAAGGCTTAAATATCGAAGAGTTGCTGGAGAAGGTATTGTTAGAAGCCGAACTTCTGGATATGAAAGCCAATCCTCATAAGAAAGCTACCGGTTCTATCATCGAATCGTCTTTGGACAAAGGACGTGGATATGTAGCTACAGTGCTCGTACAATCCGGAACGCTTAAAGTAGGTGATATTGTGCTTGCCGGCCAGTATTTCGGACACGTCAAAGCCATGTTCAACGAACGGGGAGAAAAAATGGAGAAGGCAGGTCCTTCCGAACCGGCTTTAATATTAGGTTTGAACGGTGCTCCACAGGCAGGTGACAAATTCAATGTAATGGGGAACGAGAAAGAAGCGCGGCAACTTGCCAATAAACGGGAACAGCTCCAGCGTGAACAAGGTCTGCGTACTCAGAAACACATCACTCTGGACGAAATCGGACGCCGTATCGCTATCGGTAATTTCCAGGAATTGAATGTGATTGTTAAAGGCGACGTCGACGGTTCTATCGAAGCGTTGTCCGATTCACTGATCAAGCTGTCTACAGATGAGATCCAGGTGAACATCATTCACAAAGCTGTCGGACAGATTACAGAAGGAGATGTACTACTGGCTGCAGCCTCGAATGCAATCATCGTCGGGTTCCAGGTACGTCCGTCTATGGGCGCCCGTAAACTGGCTGAAAAAGAACAGATAGATATCCGGCTTTATTCTGTCATCTACCAGGCGATCGAAGAATTGAAATCAGCTATGGAAGGTATGCTTTCTCCGGAAATCAAAGAAGAAATCATTGCAACGGTCGAAGTTCTGGAAACCTTCAAAATCTCCAAAGTGGGTACCATCGCCGGTTGTATCGTCCGTGACGGCAAGATCACCCGTACAGCGAAAATCCGGGTTATCCGCGAAGGTATCGTTATTTACACCGGTGTTTTGGGTTCTTTGAAACGTTTTAAGGACGATGTAAAGGAAGTAACCAAAGGATTCGAATGTGGTCTGAATATCGAGAACTACAACGATATCCGGGTCGGAGACATGATCGAAGGATACCAGGAAGTGGAAGTGAAAAAAACACTTTAAATATATCGGACGAGCGACAAACGATTTCCATATTGCTTGCCGCTCTCTATTTTGTTAATCATTAATTAAGGAACATTTAACACCTGTCTAACACTGCTTATCAGGGATTATTTCTTTACTTTGTGATAGATAAAAAACAAAACAATTAATTTTTGAAAAAATGAAGAAGATATTGGTTATAATGGTACTGTTCGCAGCATTTACAACAGGACTGACAGCTCAGGTTTTAAAACCCGTAAAATGGCAAATCACCCAGAAAAAAGTGAGTGACGGAGTATATGATATCATCTGCAAAGCTACTGTAGACGGCGGATGGCATTTATACGACACGAAACTTCCCGAAGGCGGACCTCTGCCAACCACCTTCAATATGGATGAAGATGAAACCAGCGGTATCGAACTGGTAGGTGAATTCAAAGCGACAGAGAAAGCTCTGACCGAACATAGCGAAGCGTTCGATATGGATCTGAAATATTTTATCAATGCCGCTACTTTTGTTCAACGGGTCAAGGTAACCAGCGCAAAAGCTAAATTAGTGGGTTATGTAGAATATATGTCTTGCTCCGGCGGACAATGTACTCCTCCTGCAGAAGCAGATTTCAGTTTTGATTTAACAAAATAAGTACAGGATTCCGATTCCTGCTATAAAAAGAGACAAAGATCCAACCGATATTTTTGTCTCTTTTTTTCATTTTATCCGCTTATATAGTATGAAACATTTCCTGTTGGTTTTTCTGATTTCAGGATATATCCCGGCTTTAGCCCAACCCTGGTTATACCGGGATAATAGTCCGGAATTGGATAGCCTGAGCTTTTTTTTCTTCGGAGACGTCATGCAACACGAACCTCAGATCAGCGGGGCCTGGAATGCAGAGACAGCTGATTACGACTATCTGCCCTGTTTTCAGAACATCACTCCTTATTGGCAAAAAGCCGATTATGTCATCGCCAATCTGGAAACGACTTTATCCGACAGGGGGTATAGTGGTTATCCTCAATTTTGTGCTCCCTGGCAACTTGCCCGTGATTTAAAAGCATGTGGAGTCGACATCCTAACCACCAATAACAATCATTCCTGCGACAAAGGACATCGCGGTATAGCTAAAACCATATACTATCTGGATTCCCTGCAATTCCCCCATACCGGTACCTTTACCGATACAACGGCTTGGCTTACCCGTTCTCCCCTTTATATTCGCCAGGGAAAATTCAAGATTGCCCTGATCAGTTATACTTATGGGACTAACGGTATTCCGGTAACCCACGGCCAGGTCGTTTCCATGATCGATACCTTTCATATGGCCCGCCAAATCGAAAAGGCCCTTTTAGACACGGTTACCAATATCATTGCAGTCATGCACTGGGGTGAAGAGTATTTTACAGCTCCGAATGCAACTCAAAAAAAACTTTCTTCCTGGTTGCACGAACGGGGAGCCGACATCGTCATCGGTTCACACCCACACGTCATCCAACCGATAAGCTATATTCAACACGAACAGGACACACTGGGTGTTACTGTCTTCTCTTTAGGAAATTTTGTATCCAACCAAAGTAAACGATATACAAACGGAGGCTTGGGAGTTCACCTCACTCTTTACCGCCAAAACGGGAAAACCCGTTACCGGATGCAAACCCTCAGTAACTATGTCTATCGTCCACAGGAAGATGGGAAAAGACGTTATTACGTCATCCCCGAACCGGAAGCCCACCGAATCCTCGCCAGCCAGGACTCTTTGCTCTATACCCGATTTTTTCAGGATACCGATTCGATTATCGGTCATATAGCACCGAAATTCCAATTAGAATAGGTGCTCACCGAAATCGACTCCGCAAATATTTTTACCGGAAGGACTTATTTTATGTAATAAAATTTGTAATTTCGTAGAGTTAAAAAATAATAACTTTTAAATTATGAAAATTGCAGTAATTGCACATGATGGAAAAAAAGCCGAAATGGTAGCTTTCCTGAACAGACACATGGACTTTCTGAAATCCGTAGGTACAGAAATCGTAGCTACCGGAACTACAGGGAAACATGCACAGGATGCAGGTTTGGAAGTTGAACGCTTACTATCAGGGCCGTTGGGAGGTGATGCTCAGATTGCCGCATTGGTAGCTGAACACCAAATTGCGATGGTAATTTTCTTTCGGGATCCGCTGGGTAAACACCCACACGAACCGGATGTACAAATGTTAATACGGGTATGTGACGTTCACAACGTACCTATCGCGACCAACCCAGCCAGCGCTGAAATGATGATTCGGGGATTCCTCGATATGCATCAGAAGTAAAGCCCGGACCCCGGACTTTACTAATGGAAACGTCTTTATCAATCGGCAGATAAAGCCGTTATTCAGAGAAATCTATGAAAACCTTTGCACAAACCATTCTCATCTATTATATTTGTGCAAAATATAAGATTCGGATGATCAGGAAATTTACAGCAATAACGCTTCTTTCTATGGCCAGCATAGTGATGCTTGCTTTTGTTGTATTTCCACATCATCATCACAACGAATATATCTGTTTCGCAACCGCTCACTGCCAGGATGAAGGAGAAAACGAAGAGCACAGTCATGACACAGGCAGTAGCAATCATCGGTGTGTAAAAAATCTTTTTCAAACCCAGATCAACCGGGGCCAAAATGTAGAACATCAGAGCGAAGAAGGAGCCTATCATCATTTTAGCCTCTCGTTGTTTCTTGTTTCCAATATTCTTGAATTCTTATCTTCTGAAGCAGAGCAACAATGTGATTCCGATAGTTATTATCAGGAAAAACTTCATACAGCCTGTTATATATCAGCCTTGGCCGGCCGAGCCCCTCCTTTTACAGTATAGTTTTCTAAATATCAGGGAGATACCCTTCTGATAAACCGGACAGAATTTTATCGTACCGATAAAGCTTAGTTCATAAAATTTATAAAGTCGATACCCCTGCGGGCGTTTTATTTACGGCCGCAGAACGATCGTTAGAAATGAGGTTTGGTATAATCCTCCGAAGAATACGATCCACTTTATAAACTTCAGACAGTGAAAACACAACTTTATCAGCTTTACCAATAAGAATTAACCGAATTAAATATCCATAAATAAAACGATATGAGACTATTTATTATAGCCCTAACTATTTTATCGATGTGTTTTTACGGATGTAAAAATACTCAAAAATCCTCTCATGAACACGAGACAGCCGAGGAGCATGCAGCTCATAACCACGACCATGAACACGAAAATCACGACCATGAACACGAAGGTCACAACCATGAAGAAGAGGAACATGAGAACGGCGAAGGACATAGTGATGAGATTATCTTCACAAAAGCACAGGCAGCCAAAACAGATTTTGAAGTGAAAGAAATACAGCCCGGAACCTTCCACCAGATTATCAAAACGACAGGTCAGGTGCTTCCGGCTCCCGGAGATGAATCGATCATCGTAGCCACCAACAACGGGGCTATTTCCTATGCTAACAATAACCTGGCGGAAGGAAGTATGGTAAAACAAGGACAACCTCTTTTTTACATTACTTCGAAGCACATGGGCGAAGGAGATTATTATACCCGTATCCATGCCAATTACGAAAAAGCCAAAGCCGAATACGAACGAGCTGAAAAATTAGTAAAAGATCAGATTGTTTCTCAAAAAGAATTTGAAAATGCCCGCTTAAATTATCAGAACGCCAAAACCGCTTATGAAGCTATTTCGGGTAAACAATCGGCCAAAGGTGTCGGGATCACCACTCCATTAACCGGTTATCTCAAAAATATCTCTGTCAAAGACGGCGAATATGTTACAGCAGGTCAGGCAATAGCCACTGTATCGCAAAATAAAAAACTGGTTTTACGTGCAGACGTATCTGAAAAATACTATAACTCGCTGAATTCCATCAACAATGCCAACTTTAAAACTCCTTACGATAATCGAGTATATGCTTTACCTGATTTATCCGGGAAATTACTATCTGTCGGTAAGGCAGCCGGAACAAATTCATTTTTTATCCCGGTAACCTTCGAATTCGACAACCGTGGTGATATCATTCCGGGTTCATTCGTCGAAATTTACCTGCTCTCTTATCCCATGGAGAATGTACTGAGCCTTCCGGTATCGGCCTTAACGAACGAAATGGGTAATTTTTATGTATACCGCCAACTCGATGAAGAAGGTTACCAAAAGCAAGAAATCACACTCGGAGCCAACAATGGCAAGGAAGTTCAGGTATTATCAGGCTTAACTCCGGGAGACCGGATCGTTACCCGTGGAGCTTATCAGGTGAAAATGGCTTCAGCCTCTGCTGCTATTCCGGGTCATACCCACGAACATTAAAATGGAGTAACTATGCTAAATAAAATCATACAATATTCATTACACAACCGTTTGTTGGTAATGATTGCAGCAGTAGCCCTGCTGATTTGGGGAAGCATTACAGCCCACAACATGGAAGTGGATGTTTTTCCAGACCTGAATGCTCCGACCGTAGTGGTGATGACCGAAGCTCAAGGGATGGCACCGGAAGAAGTAGAACGGCTGGGGACCTTCCCGGGGGAAACCGAGCCACCGACGTCAGACGTGTACGTTCGTCTTCTACCACAGGTTTCTCGGTCGTATGGGTTGAATTCGAATGGGGTACGAATATTTATACAGCCCGGCAGATTGTATCGGAAAAGCTGGCAACCCTGGGAGAAGCACTTCCTGATAATGTCGGTACTCCCACCCTGGGCCCCCAATCTTCGATCCTGGGTGAAATGATGATTATCGGTCTGACTGCCGACAGTACTTCTCTACAGGATTTACGTACAATAGCCGATTGGACTATCCGACCGCGCTTACTCTCGACCGGAGGAGTTGCCCAAGTGGCCGTTATCGGAGGCGACATCAAAGAGTATCAGATATTGCTCGATCCGGCCCGTATGAAGTATTACAATATCGGATTGGACGAGGTCCTGCCGGTAGTAGAAAATATGAACCAAAATGCCACCGGAGGTATCCTTTACGAATACGGAAATGAATATATCATACAAGGAGTTATGGCAACCATCCGGGTCGAGGAAATAGGTAAAGCCGTCATTAAAACCGTCGACGATTTTCCTATCACATTGGCTGATATTGCAAACGTTCAGATCGGAGCTAAAACACCTAAATTAGGAGTTGCTTCAGAAAAAGGTAAACCGGCAGTGCTGGTTACCGTCACCAAACAACCCGGCACCAACACCCTCGAACTAACCGACAAACTGGATGCCTCTATCCAGGAACTTCGTAAAACTTTACCGGAAGACGTCGAGGTTTCGACAGACATTTTCAGGCAATCCCGTTTTATCAACAGTTCGATCCACAACATCCAGGAAGCTTTACTGGAAGGAGCTGTTTTTGTGATTGTGGTGTTGTTCTTTTTCCTGATGAATTTCCGGACCACGATCATTTCCCTCGTCGCTCTTCCTTTGTCTATGTTGATGGCAATCCTGGTGATGCATGCTTTGGGGTTGACAATCAATACTATGAGTTTAGGAGGTTTGGCTATTGCTATCGGCTCGTTGGTCGACGATGCGATTGTGGATGTGGAAAATGTATATAAACGCTTACGCGAAAACCGATTCAAACCCGCCACAGAACGACGCCCGACCATCGAAATTGTTTTCGAAGGTTCGAAAGAAGTCCGGATGCCTATCCTGAACTCTACGTTGATCATCGTGGCTTGTTTTCTTCCTTTATTTTTCCTTTCGGGCATGGAAGGCAGAATGCTGATACCGCTGGGTATTGCTTTCGTTGTCGCCCTGTTTGCTTCGACCGTCATCGCTTTGACACTGACTCCGGTATTATGTAGTTATATGCTGACTACCGAAAAAGCATTGAAAAAAAGCGAAAAGGAGCCATTTATCTCCCGCAGCTTAAAAAAGGTATACCGAAAATCGTTAAACTGGGCACTGCATTACAAAAAAATAGTGATCGGTACAGCTGCCACCCTACTGGTTTTATCGCTGATCATCCTATTCAGTTTAGGACGTAGCTTCTTGCCTCCTTTCAACGAAGGTTCGCTGACCATCAATATCAGTACCATGCCGGGTATCTCACTTGAAGAGTCGGACCGTATGGGTGGATTAGCCGAAAAGATTCTCCTGGGGATTCCGGAAATTCAAACTGTGGCACGTAAGACAGGACGTGCCGAGCTAGATGAACATGCACTGGGAGTAAATACCTCCGAAATCGAAGCACCTTTCGAGTTACAAGACCGGGACAGAGATGAATTTCTGGCTGATGTACGAAAACAATTGGGTGAACTGAAAGGGGCCAATATCGAAATCGGTCAACCGATCTCCCACCGTATCGACGCCATGCTTTCCGGAACGAAAGCCAACATTGCGATCAAACTATTCGGTAATGACCTGAATAAACTGTATAGCTTGGGAAGTGAAATCAAAAATTCTATACAAGGAATCGACGGTATTGCGGACCTGACTCTGGAACAACAGATCGAACGTCCTCAGTTACAGATTCTTCCTAAACGGGACATGTTGGCCAGGTATGGTATTACTCTACCGGAATTTTCCGAATTTATCAATGTCGCTCTGGCCGGGAAAGTAGTTTCACAAGTGAATGAAGGTGGAAAAATCTTCGACCTGACCATTAAAGTAGCCGACCATGACCGGGATAGCATGGAAGAAATCGGTGAACTCATGCTGGATGCCGATGGACGTAAAGTGCCCCTGCATTATGTAGCGGAAGTACTTCCCCTATCCGGGCCCAACACCATCAGCCGGGAGAATGTACAACGTAAGATCGTCGTTTCTGCCAATGTTGCCGGCAGGGATTTGAAAGGCGTAGTCAACGATATCCAAAAAACAGTAGACGAACAAATCTCTCTACCGGAAGGTTATCACATCGAGTATGGCGGACAGTTCGAAAGTGAAGCAGCTGCTTCCCGAACTTTATTCCTGACTTCCCTGATCTCCATCCTACTGATATTCTTGATTTTGTATCATGAATTCCGGAGTTTACCTTTATCCGGTATCATCATGTTGAATCTGCCCTTAGCCATCATCGGAGGAGTGATCAGTATCTGGTTTACCTCAGGGGTAATCAGTATCCCTTCTATCATCGGATTCATTTCCCTATTCGGTATCGCTACCCGTAACGGAATACTACTGGTATCCCACTACAATCATTTACGGGAAGAAGGTCTGAATCTGAGGGAAAGTATTATTCAAGGTTCTTTGGACCGGCTCAATCCGATTCTGATGACAGCCTTAACCTCTGCACTGGCTTTAATTCCGCTGGCTGTGGATCTTCCGGGAAATGAAATCCAAAGCCCTATGGCACAGGTGATATTAGGAGGATTATTAAGCTCCACTCTGCTAAACGGATTTGTAGTCCCTATCGTATATTTTCTGTTGAACCGGAAAAAAGAAGCATCAATAGTAACCCCTCAGGAGATACAAGCCGATTTATAAATTTACAATTCATCATTATGAAAAAATACATATACATCCTTTGCCTGTCTCTGATCGTCACTCTCCCTGTATTTTCCCAATCGGGAATCAAGGAAGTGCTTAAAAATATCGAGGTAAACAATCCCACCTTACAAGCAGGCATGCAACTAAACCAAGCACAAAAGCTGGAAGCACGGACGGGGATTTTTTTACCCAACCCGACAGTCGAATTAAATCAATTGTGGGCCGACCGTAGTGTAGGCGGAAATGCCAACGAATTAGCCGTCGTACAGAGTTTCGACTTCCCTACGGTCTATGCCAATAAAAACAAATTGGCCAAATTGAAATCTGCAACTTCCGATCTCCAATATGCAGCCACCCGTCAGGAGATCTTACTGACAGCACAACAGACCTGCCAGGAGATCATATACTTACGCAAACAAAAACAGTTATTGGACCAACGGCTGAAAAATGCGGAAAAACTAGCAGAATTGTATCGTCAACGTTTTGCGAATGGTGATGCCAACCGATTAGAATACAACAAAATTCAATTAGAAAAGATTAATGCCAATAATGCCAGCCGACTCAATAACTCGGCTTTGCGGGCTCAATTGGAGAAATTACAGGCACTGAACGGTGGCCACCCCCTCGATTTCGAAGCAACGGACTACCCACAGACTCAGGTTCTACCGGACTATTCCAGTCTGGAATCGGAGTATCTGGCCGCTGATCCCACATTAAAAAGTCTACGCAGCGAATCCGAATCCGCCCGACGGGAGATCAAAGTAAACCGGGCCCTGACTTTACCTAAATTCGATCTGGGTTACCGTCGTAACGGGGGTAGTGAATCAAAGATGAACGGTTTCAAAATCGGCCTTTCGATTCCGCTTTGGGAAAATAGAAACACGGTTAAACAAGCAAAAGCACAAGCCGAATATACGGTTACCAATATCTTAGCCAATCAACAGACCCTGAAAGCTACCCTCCGGGAACTATACCTGCAAGCCGAAGCTTTGGCAAACTCCCGGAATGAATATGCAGAGGCTCTTTCCAGCCAACGGACCGACGAATTACTCAATAAGGCTCTCGAAACCGGGCAGATATCCATGATCGATTATTTTGTAGAGATCACTCTGCTTTACGATAGTATGCAAAACTATTTGGATGTAGAAAAAGAATATCAGAAT
>OGPX01002364.1_pt1 | contig 10941 bp, 7 predicted proteins | sample 1553101 | NCBI WGS metagenome assembly OGPX01 (sample SAMEA2579964, study PRJEB22360) | human gut metagenome | biome: human gut; feature: human-associated habitat; material: faeces | place: Denmark | collected 2008/2010
CTACACGTTCGTCGAGCGTCTGGTGGAGTTGCAGAACCACCGCCGCCGCAAGGGCGACGGCTGCACGTTCTACCATGCCGACGTCGCCGGCATCCTCGCACACCCCTATGTGGCCGAGTGCGACGCCGCACTCACGCGCACGATGCACGAGGAGATCGTCCGTGACCGCCGCATTTCGGTCGATGCCGCGTGGCTGGGCCGCAACGAACTGCTGAAACGGATCTTTACGCCCGCCGCGACGTGGCGCGAGTTGTCCGACTACATGCTGGACGTGGTCGCCGCCGTGGCGCGCCAGCCCTACGAGGGCGACGATGCACGGCAGCGGGTCGAATTCCTGGCGGTCATCGCCGAGCAGGTCACCAAGTTGCGCAACTCGCTCGACGAGTGCGATATCGACCTTACGGCCGAGGTCTACACCTCGTTGCTGCGCCGGCACTTGCAGACGCTGCGCATCCCCTTCGAGGGCGAGCCGCTGGAGGGCATCCAGATCATGGGGATCCTCGAGACCCGCAACCTCGATTTCGAAAACGTCATCATCCTTTCGATGAACGACGACAATTTCCCCGGCAACCATATGGCGCAGGCATCGTTCATCCCCTACAACCTGCGTGCCGCCTACGAGCTGCCCACGCCCGAGCACCACGAGGGTGTCTATGCCTACTATTTCTACCGTCTGATCCAGCGCGCCAAGACCGTCCACATGCTCTATTGCTCGCACGCCGACGACAAGTCGACGGGCGAGCCGAGCCGCTATATCTACCAGTTGGACTACGAGAGCGGCTTCGACGTGCGCAAGGTCGAAGTGGGGGTGGACGTCAACCTGGCCGAAACGGCGCCGATCGAGGTGCCCAAGGACGAAGGGGTGATGGTCCGGCTGGAGCGTTTCGTCGACGCCCAAAGCCCTGCGACGCTCTCGCCGACGGCTTTTTTCCGCTACGTGGCCTGCCCCTTGCGCTTCTATTTCCATTCCATAGCCCGCTTGGAGGCCGATGACGAAATTTCCGAGGAGGTCGATGCCCCGATGTTCGGTACGATCCTCCATGCCGCCGTGCAGACGCTTTACGCCCGCATCGCGGGCGAGGCGCATCCCGGTGAAACCCTGCGTGCGATGATCCGTACGGGCGAAGTGGCGCAGGCGGTCGAGGCGGCCATCAACCAGAACTATTTGCAGGATAAACATGCCACAGCCGAAGATTATTCGGGCAACCTGTTGCTGGTGAAGGACATCGTGATCCGTTACCTGCGGGGCGGGGTGATGCCCTACGACGCCGCGCACGATGCTTTCTCCGTGTCGGGGCTGGAGGAGCCCGTAGCCTATCCGTTCCGTTTCCGCGCGGGCGGGCGCGACCTGGAGATGAAATTCGCCGGCATCGCCGACCGTATCGACACGCTCGACGACGGGGCGCTGAGGGTGGTGGACTACAAGACCGGGGCGCCGCATCTCGAATTCGACGGCGTGGAGAGCCTGTTCACGGGCACGGGCAAACAACGCCTTTCGAACATCCTGCAAACGCTGCTCTACGCGATGATGCTGCACCGGTCGCGCGGCTGCGACGTCGAACCGGCGCTCTATTACGTCCGCAACATGAACCGCCCCGGCTATTCGCCGCAGCTGGACGACAAGCAAACGGGGGTGAAGGGGGCGCGCTATACGCTTTACCGCGAGCGTTTCGAGGAACTGCTGCGCGCGCAGCTCGCCGAACTCTACGACACCTCGGTTCCGTTCCGCCAGTGCGAGGATGCCGATACCTGCAAGTACTGCGACTTCAACGTGATCTGCAAGCGCTGACCGGCTGTGTCGTGACGGGGGCGGACAAGTTCCGCTGCCGGATGGTGATTACTCCCGGAAATTACATGGCTCGGTTGTGGAAGATCGGCCGGATGGATGCTGTTGGGGACGGCGCGGAGGAATGAGTGCGTCCGGCAGCGGATGCCGGATGTCGGATGTCGGGTGCAGATGCCGGATACAGGATGCCGGGAACGGCCTGGGCGGCGATGGTCAGAGCGTTACCCTGAAATAGGCCGCTCCGCTGCGGCGGGCCGCTTCGAGCCCGATTTCGGAGTCTTCGAAGATCAGCGTTTCCTGCGGCGTGCAGCCCTCGCGGCGCATGGCCTCCAGAAAGCAGTCCGGGGCGGGCTTCGCGTGTTCCACGTCGGCGCCCGAGAGAATGCCGTCGACACGGCCCAGCGGCGCTGCGGGGTCCGTTACGCCGGAATGGAAGCCCGTTTCGGAGACCCCGCCCTCTGCCGTGGGGCCGCCGATTCCCAGGTGGCGCATCACGTTGTCGATGTTGGCCCGGCTGCCCGTCGAGACCACCCACACGCGGCCGCTGCCGGCGCGGAACTGCCGGCAGAACGTCCACAGGGGTTCGTTGAGCCGCACGGTGTCGAAAAACGTGGGGTAGAGGGCGATCTTGCGAAGCCGCAGCCGCTCGCGTTCGGCGGGGTCGGCGATTCCGAAGCGTGTGAGAAACTCGTTGCACCGCATTCCGAAGTAATTGGCGGCGTACTCCTCCTCGGTGAGCGTGTAGCCCGCCTCGCCGAGGGCCGCGACGTAGGAGAGCGTGTTGGCCCGCCGGGTGTCGGCCAGCGTGCCGTCGAAGTCGAGCAGGATGAGTCGGATTTGCATGACGGGCTACTTTTTCCCGGCCAGTTCGTAACTGCGGGCGATCAGCGGGGCGATTTCCCCGAAGGGTACGCTGCCGTCCAGCCGTACGGTGAGCCACGTGCGTTTGTTCATATGGTAACCGGGGAAATAATGTTCGAAGTCCAGCGACCGCGCCATGGTCTCCGCATCGGCCCGGATGTCGAGAATCTCTGTCCGCTCCTCGTCCGCGAGGCCGAGTTTGCCGGCCTGCACCGTCAATATCACGGCATACCATTTGGCGTTGTCCTGCCGCCGGAAAACGGCGTAGTCCGGGAATTTCTCCCAGAGGAACTCCGGTTCGCCGCCCCATGAGGCACGGATATGGCGGATTGTGCGGAGCGTTTCTTCGCTGCGGAAAATTTCTTCGCGCGCAAAGCCGAAATCCTTTGTCCAGTCGCTTCCCATCTCCTTTGTTTTTAGTCGAACGACTGCATGCCCGACTGCGCGATGCGCATCAGGCGCTGGTATTCGGTGGGGGTGAGTTCCATGAAGAAGTAGTGGATCGGATCGACGCGCATCCCGTTCAGCCGCACTTCGTAGTGGAGGTGGGGCGAGAGCGAAAGGCCCGTGTCGCCCGAGAGGGCGATGATCTCGCCGCGGCTCACGCGCTGTCCCTTGCGGACGTTGATCTTCGAGAGGTGGCTGTACGAGGTTTCGTAGCCGTTGCCGTGGTCGATCACCACGGTCTGGCCCTGCGTCGAGTTGCGCTGCGCCGCGTCGCGCACCACGCCGTCGGCCGTGGCGAAGACGCGCGAACCTTCGGGCACCGTGTAATCGACGCCCTGATGGGATTGCAGGGTGCGGTAGAAGGGGTGGATGCGCATGCCGTAGGAGGCGGTGAGCAGCGTGAGCTGCTGGTTGATAACGGGCTGTATGGCCGGAATCCGGTTGCGGCCGTCGCCGACCGTATCCAGCAGACGTTGCAGTTCGAGGTACGATTCGTTGAGCTTGGTCAGCGTCGCTTCGGATTGTCTGACCTTCTCTTTGAGTTCCAGGATGATCTGACGGTCGGATTTGTCCAGCAGGCTTTCGTACGTTGCGAGCCGCTTGGTTTCGTATTCGGTGTCGAAATCGTAAGGATCGGATTCGAAGAGGATGTTGAAGACGTTGCGGTCGCGCTCGGAAACATTTTCCATCACTGTGCGCAGCGAGTCGTAGCGGGCTTCGAGCCGGGTGTATTCGTCCCTCAACTGATCGGTGGAGTGCTTGAGCTCGTATTCGACGGGCGTGTCGAAGAAGAGCGAAAACCCGACGTAGTAGAGGATGGCTGCGCCGAACCACACCAGCACGTGAAACGTGATGCGGATCGCCTTCTGTTTGGGCGTGCGCGGTGTGGCGTATTTGATCGGTCTGCGGGTTCTTGCCATGTTATTCGTCGAAGGTGTCGAGGTTGAGCTCCTGCATCTGTTCCATCAGGCGCTCGTACTCCTCGTTGGTCATATTGCGGTTGAAATAGTTGATCGGATTGACGACCTGTCCCATGTGAATCACCTCGTAATGCAGGTGGGGGCCGGTCACGCCGCCCGTGTTGCCGACCTTGCCGATCAGTTGTCCGCGCACGACCTTCTCGCCGGGTTTGACGAAGATCTGGCTCAGGTGTGCGTAGCGGGTCTGGTAGCCGTACTGGTGGTTCAGGAGGATCTGCTTGCCGTATCCTCTGCGGGGCTGTCCCAGGTCGGTGGACTGTACCGTCGCGTCGCCCGTGGCATAGACGTTGTTGCCGATGTTGGCCGCCAGGTCGATGCCTTTGTGCAGGATGCGTCGGTGGTAGATCGGGTGGTTGCGGTAGCCGAACGGCTCGATACCCCTGCGCAGGGCCTGACGGTCGATGGGCCAGATGGCCGGGATTGCCGTGGACATGTTCTCCTTGTTCTTGGCCAGGATTTGCAACTCGTCGAACGAAACGGAGGTACGGTAGAGCTGGCGGCCGAAAGCGTCGAGCTGCTGCCACGTGCCGATCATCAGCGGGGCGTATTCGTCGCCCGCCAGAGCCGCGTATTTGGACGCCGGATAGGGGGTGTAGATCCCTCCGATATTCAGGGTGTCGGCCGAGAACAAAGCCCGGTAAACGAAGTTGTCGCGGTGGTGTATTTCGTCCAGTTTACGCTGCTCCGCGCGGATCTTGTCCTGAAGGAGCCGGTATTTGAAGACCAGCTCCGAATTTTCGCGCAGGATGCGGTACATTTTCGGCGTGTAGAAGACATTTGCGAAGACGACATTGACGATCGATACTGCGATGAAGATGATGAGGATTTTGCGAATGACACGGTAGGTGCGCAGGCGGAACGGGACCGTGACCACCTCATGAGTGGCCGAAACCACCTCACGGGTCAGGGCGTGGGGATCGAACGTCTGCTTTTTTCGTGCCATGATCTGAAAAACTCCTTGGAAGTGATGCAAAATTAAGGTAAAATATGTAATTTTGCAATCTTGTAACTTCTTTAAGTTTCGCGGATTCGAGCGGATGACAGCCTGAGCACAGGCAGCCGGAATCTGCGGAGTGTGTCTTATGAACAACGCAAAGAATTGAAAACACAGTATATGGAATCCAACAAAATTCGTCAGGCTTTCCTCGATTTCTTCGCAGGGAAGGACCATGTGATCGTACCGTCGGCACCGATGGTGGTGAAAAACGACCCGACGTTGATGTTCACCAACGCGGGTATGAACCAGTTCAAGGACATTTTCCTCGGGAATATTCCCCGTCCCTATCCCCGGGCCGCCGATACGCAGAAGTGCCTGCGCGTGTCGGGCAAGCACAACGACCTGGAGGAGGTCGGCCATGACACCTACCATCACACGATGTTCGAGATGCTGGGCAACTGGTCGTTCGGCGACTATTTCAAGAAGGAGGCGATCGGCTGGGCCTGGGAGCTGCTGACCGGGGTGTACGGACTGGACAAGAGCCGCATGTACGCTACCGTGTTCGAGGGAAGTCCCGAAGACGGGGTGCCGTTCGACCAGGAGGCCTACGACATCTGGCTGCAATACCTGCCTGCGGATCACATCATCCGCGGCAACAAGCACGACAACTTCTGGGAGATGGGCGACGTAGGCCCTTGCGGACCTTGCAGCGAGATCCACTACGACCTGCGCGACGAGTCGGAGATCGCCGCCGTGCCGGGCCGCGAGATGGTCAATCAGGGCAGCCCGCTGGTGATCGAGATCTGGAACCTGGTCTTCATGCAGTTCAACCGCAAGGCGAACGGTTCGCTCGAACCCCTGGCGGCCAACTGTATCGATACGGGCATGGGTTTCGAACGCCTCTGCATGATTCTGCAAGGGAAAAAGTCGAATTACGATACCGACGTGTTCCAACCTACGATCCAGCGCATCGCCGCCATGTCTGGCAAAACGTACGGTGCGGATGAGAAGTGCGACGTGGCTATGCGCGTGGTCGCCGACCACCTGCGTGCCATTTCGTTCTCGATCGCCGACGGACAGCTTCCTTCGAACGTGAAGGCGGGCTACGTGATCCGCCGCATTCTGCGCCGCGCCGTCCGCTACGGCTATACCTACCTGGGCTTCAACGAGCCCTTCATCTGCCGTCTGGTGGCCGGTCTGGTCGATCAGATGGGCGGGCAGTTCCCCGAGCTCAAGGCCCAGCAGACGCTGATCGAGAAGGTGATCGAGGAGGAGGAAAGCTCCTTCCTGCGTACGCTCGCTACGGGCATCAACCTGTTGGACGGCGTGATGGCCGAGGTTCGCAAGAGCGGCGGCGAACGCATTTCCGGCAAGGACGCTTTCCTGTTGTACGATACCTACGGATTCCCGATCGACCTGACGGAGCTGATCGCCCGCGAACAGGGGATCGAGGTGGATCTGGAGGCCTTCGAGAAGGAGCTGCAGGCGCAGAAGGAGCGTTCGCGCAACGCTGCTGCGGTCGATACCGACGACTGGAAGGAGCTGATCCATATCAAGCAGAGCGAGTTCATCGGTTACGACACGCTGAGCGCCGAGGTGAAGATCGCCCGCTACCGCCGTGTGTCCTCCAAAGGACGCGTTTCCTACCAGTTGGTGTTCGACCGCACTCCGTTCTACGGCAATTCCGGCGGTCAGATCGGCGATATCGGCTATATCGAAACCGCCAACGAACGGATCCCGGTCGTGGCTACCGAGAAGGAGAACGGCCTGATTATCCATATCGTTACCCAACTGCCCGAAAATCCCGAGGCGACCTTCATGGCCGTCGTGGATCCGGAGAAACGTCAGGCGGCTGCCAACAACCATACGGCGACCCATCTGATGCATGAAGCGCTGCGCAAGGTGCTCGGTACGCACGTCGAGCAGAAAGGTTCGCTCGTGACGCCCGAATACCTGCGCTTCGACTTTTCGCACTTCCAGAAGGTGACGCACGAGGAGCTGCGCCGGGTCGAGCAACTGGTCAATCGTGCCATTCGCGCGAACTATCCCCTCGAGGAGAAACGCGATGCCACCAAGGAAGAGGCTGCAGCGGCCGGGGCGATGATGCTCTTCGGCGAGAAATACGGCGACCGGGTGCGTATGGTGCGCTTCGGCACCTCGGTCGAGTTGTGCGGCGGTACTCACGTGAGCGCTACGGGTAATATCGGGTTCTTCAAGATCCTGAACGAAAGCGCCATTTCCGCCGGTGTACGACGTATCGAGGCCACGACGGGGGCGAAGGCCGAGGAGGTGATCTATGCGGCCGAAGATACGATGCGCAACGTGGCCGATTATCTCAATAACCCGCAGATTCTTCAGTCGATCAAGAAGATCATGGAAAGCAACGAGGCTTTGAAGCACGAGATGGAGGCCATCCGCCGCGAACAGGTGGCCGAGTGGGCCGCGAAGATCGTCGATTCTACGCCCGAGCGTGGCGGGATGCGGCTGATGGCTACGCAGACCGATCGCCGGCCGGATTTCATCAAGGACCTCGCTTTCGCCGTGCGTTCGCGTTCGAAGAATATCGTACTGGTGATCGGATCGATCAATGACGGCAAGCCGACGCTCACCGTCGCTTTGGGCGACGATATCGTGGCGCAGGGAGTCAATGCCGGTGTCGTGGTGCGCGAGGCGGCCAAAGCCATCAACGGCGGCGGCGGCGGACAGCCTTTCCTGGCGACGGCGGGCGGTAAGAACCCCGATGGCATCCAGGCGGCTATCGACAAGGCCGTAGAACTGATTGTGGAACAAGTAAAGTAATGTTTCGGATGAGTAATCGCAAAGTATTGCTGATGATCCTCGACGGTTGGGGCATCGGCGACGGACAGAAGGGGGATGTCATCGCACAGGTGCATCCTGCCTATATTTCGGAAATGACCCGCAAATACCCTCATGCGCAGTTGCGTACGGACGGCGAAAACGTCGGCCTGCCCGATGGGCAGATGGGCAATTCGGAGGTGGGACACCTCAATATCGGTGCGGGCCGGGTAGTCTATCAGGATCTGGTGAAGATCAACCGGGCCTGCCGCGACGATTCGATTCTGAAGAATCCCGAAATCGTGAAGGCGTTCGAATACGCCAAATCGAACGGGGTGAGCGTGCACCTGATGGGACTGGTTTCGGACGGCGGGGTGCACTCGTCGCTGGATCATCTGCTCAAATTGACGGACATCGCCGATAAATACGGCATCGAACGTACCTACGTGCATTGCTTCATGGACGGACGCGATACCGATCCGTACAGCGGCAAGGGATTCATCGAACGGCTGGAAAAGCACATGCGGGAACGATCGACGGGCGTCGTGGCCTCGATAGTAGGCCGTTATTACGCGATGGACCGCGACAAGCGTTGGGAGCGTGTGAAGGTGGCCTACGACCTGTTGGTCGAGGGCAAGGGCGAACATTCGTCCGATATGGCGCTGGCGATGCAGAAATCGTACGACGAAGGGGTGACCGACGAGTTCGTGAAGCCCGTCGTGCGGATCGACGAGGACGGCAATCCGATCGGTATGATCCGGCCGAACGACGTGGTGATCTTCTTCAACTACCGGAACGACCGGGCCAAGGAGCTGACCATCGTACTCACACAGGAGGATATGCCGCAGCAGGGCATGCACACGCTGCCGCTCTACTATTGCTGCATGACCCCCTATGACGCCAAGTTCGAGGGGCTGCATATCCTGTTCGACAAGGAGAACGTGGCCGACACGATTGGCGAGTATGTCGCCCGGCAGGGGCTTTCGCAGCTCCGTATCGCCGAAACGGAGAAATACGCTCATGTGACCTTCTTCCTGAACGGAGGCCGCGAGGAGGAGTTCGAGGGCGAGGACCGCATTCTGGTCGCTTCTCCGAAGGTGGCGACTTACGACCTTCAGCCCGAGATGAGCGCTTACGAGGTGGCCGACAAGCTGGTCGGGGCACTCGACAGGCAGAAATACGATTTCATCTGCCTGAATTTCGCCAACGGCGATATGGTGGGGCATACGGGAGTTTATGAGGCGATCGAGAAAGCGGTGAAGGCTGTCGATGCGTGCGTGGCCAAAGTCGTCGAGGCGGCCCTTCGCAACGGGTACGAGGTCGTGCAGATCGCCGATCACGGCAACGCCGACAATGCGGTCAATGCCGACGGCACGCCCAATACGGCCCATTCGCTCAATCCGGTGCCGATCGTCGTGGTTTCCGACCGCGTGAAAACGGTCCGCGACGGTATCCTGGCCGACGTAGCGCCTACGGTCCTCGACCTGATGGGGCTCGAAAAGCCCGAAGCCATGACAGGACATTCGCTGGTGGAATTTAAGTAGGGGAACTCTTATAGGTATAGAGTGGATTTTATATCGATTTTGATTTGCGTTGAAAAACATCTGTTTTTCAACGCAAATCTTTTTTAGAGGATTCGGGAGGATTTATTCCCGAATATTTTGTATTCTTCGTAACTGTTTGTTGTGGGTATCTTCTTCGAATTTTAATTTAAGGTTTATGAAAAAATTTATCTGTTGCGTTGCGGCGCTTTCGGCATTGATCTTTTCGAGCGGTTGTGGCGACGACGAGAAGCAGGTCGAACCGGTCGATGAATATTGGATCGAATGGAAAAATGAGAGCGATTATCGAATCGATTTCTTTTATGTAGAAGGAGGGTATCGGTGGCATGACGGGATTAATCGTGGAAAGTATGTTTCCGTGCGGGTGTCCGGCTCACCGGAAGGTTTGTCGGACTATATTGAGGACCGAAAGATGGGGCTGTGGTATGAGCAGTTTGTCGTCGATGGCGAAACGTATGCATATATGGAAAACTACGACCCGTCGGGGTCGGGTAATTCCGCTGTGCCAAAGGGTTTGCAGGACGTGCAGCGCTATACTTTGGTAAATAAGGAGAAAAACGGTAGTCTGGCTTTGGTTTGGGTTTATACTTTCACCAATGCCGATTACGAGGCGGCGAAAGCCCGGGGTGCGGTGCATATTACGCTTGGGGAAATTTAATTTTTAGGAATATCAGGCATTTGATTCTTCCCGGAAGTCGGATTCGATTTCCGGGAATTTTCTTAAAAGATTCAAGAAACGAAGTTGTATTTTCGAATATTATCTATTACTTTTATAATGAAGTCAAATCAGCCTGAATTTAAATTATGAGAAAGATTCTTTATTTGTGGATGATTTGCGTCGTGCTGTGCTCTCTTGTAAGTTGCAATGACAGCGACGATAAAACCTATTCGTCCTATGTCAGCCGGTTCGTGTGGGAGAATAGGTGCAATCATAGGATCGAATATTTCTATGTAGAGGGGTGCATCACGAGATCCCAGGGAATAAAGTATGGAGAGCGGGCTGTAAAAGAATTGGAAGGACCTTCGCCCGTGGATTTGCAGACTTTTCTCGACGGAAGAGAAACTCATGTTATCTACGATTCTTTTACAGAAGGAGTTATAATTTACTGTTATATGGAAAATTATTATCCGTCGGGACTCGGAGAAGTTGCGGTTCCGAAAAGTTTGCAGGATCCCGATCGTTATGTTTACAAGGCTTATGAAGAGGGGGATAAATACGTCGTGGAATGGACTTATACATTTACCGATGCGGATTACGAGGCTGCCAGGGCTCGCGGACCGGTGCGCATCGGAATTGTTTGATTCATAACAGAAAAATCGAAGAAAACCCCGGACTGAACTTAAGTTCAGTCCGGGGTTTTCTCATTCGGTCGCTTCGGCGGCGTCTTACTATCGCTGTTCGGCTAAAAAGGTTTCGATATTCCGTTCGATGCAGCCGACCAATGTTTCGAGTGCTTCGACCGGGGCCCAGGCCGTGTGGGGCGAGAGCAGCAACCGGTCGGGGTCTGTTACACGCAGCAGGGGGTTGTCCGGCGACATCGGCTCGCGCGAGAAGACATCGATTCCGGCACC
>OGPX01002368.1_pt1 | contig 10929 bp, 6 predicted proteins | sample 1553101 | NCBI WGS metagenome assembly OGPX01 (sample SAMEA2579964, study PRJEB22360) | human gut metagenome | biome: human gut; feature: human-associated habitat; material: faeces | place: Denmark | collected 2008/2010
GTAGAAGCAAACAACCGCGTCCGCGAACTCGAAGGAGACGAAAGACGGGAAATTATCCGTATCCTGACGGAATTCTCCAATGTGTTGCGCCCGTCTATTCCGGAGATACTCCAGTCGTATGAATTTTTGGCAGAAATTGATTTTATCCGTGCGAAAAGTTATTTCGCCATACAGACCAACAGTCTGAAACCCGCCATAGAAAATGAACAGTTACTGGACTGGACTATGGCCGTACATCCCTTGTTACAACTGTCGCTAGCCAAGCATGGGAAAAAGGTCGTACCTTTGGACATAGAATTAAACAAGAAACAGCGTATTCTCATTATCTCCGGTCCGAATGCCGGAGGTAAATCAGTCTGTCTGAAAACGGTAGGCTTATTGCAATATATGTTACAATGCGGCATGTTGATTCCGATGCACGAACGCAGTCATGCAGGTATATTCAGCAGCATTTTCATAGATATCGGTGATGAACAGTCTATCGAAGACGATTTGAGTACCTACTCCTCTCACCTCACCAATATGAAGATAATGATGAAAAGTTGCAATGAACGTAGCCTCATCCTGATTGATGAGTTCGGAGGAGGTACGGAGCCGCAGATTGGAGGTGCCATTGCCGAAGCTGTACTGAAACGTTTCAACCAGAAAAGGACTTTCGGAGTGATTACCACCCACTACCAGAATCTGAAGCATTTTGCAGAAGACCATGAAGGCGTAGTCAACGGCGCCATGCTTTACGACCGCCATTTAATGCAGGCACTCTTCCAATTGCAGATCGGTAACCCGGGAAGCTCCTTTGCTGTAGAGATCGCACGGAAAATCGGATTGCCGGAAGATGTAATCGCTGACGCCTCGGAAATTGTAGGGAGCGAGTACATCAATGCCGACAAATATCTTCAGGATATCGTACGCGACAAACGTTACTGGGAAGGGAAACGCCAAACGATCCGCCAACGGGAGAAGCACATGGAAGAAACGATCGCCCGCTATCAGACTGAAATGGAAGAACTGCAAAAATCACGGAAAGAGATTATCCGGCAGGCTAAAGAGGAAGCGGAACGAATGTTACAGGAATCGAATGCCCGTATTGAAAATACGATCCGTACCATTAAAGAGGCACAGGCAGAAAAAGAAAAGACCCGCATGGCCCGTCAGGAGCTGACTGACTTTCGTACTTCTTTGGATGCATTGGCTTCCAAGGAACAAGAAGAAAAAATGGCTCGGAAAATGGAGAAACTGAAAGAGAAACAGGAACGGAAGAAGAATAAAAAGAACGAGCAGAAAGCGGCAAGTTCCTCAACAACCGCTACTCCTAAAGTGGCTCCTATCTCCGTTGGCGAAAATGTAAAAATTAAAGGTCAGACCAGCGTCGGGCAGGTAATGGAAATCAGTGGCAAGAATGCAATCGTCGCCTTCGGAAGTATCAAGACAACCGTCAAGTTGGACCGTCTCGAACGCTCCAACGCGGCCCCCAAGACGGAAAGCATGGCCAAAAGTACCTTTGTCAGCAGCCAGACACATGACCAGATGTACGAAAAGAAACTTAGTTTCAAACAAGATATCGATGTGCGTGGGATGCGCGGAGACGAAGCATTGCAAGCAGTCACTTATTTTATTGACGATGCTATATTGGTCGGCATGGACCGTGTACGTATTCTTCACGGAACAGGAACAGGAATCCTTCGTACACTCATCCGCCAATATCTGTCCACCGTACCGAGTATCCGCCATTATGCCGACGAGCATGTGCAGTTCGGAGGTGCCGGAATCACAGTAGTAGATTTTGATTGACCCGGATATAAGACATATTGTAAACAAAACGTCGCAAGAACTTGTTCTCATTTAGAAAACCACTACCTTTGTTGCGGTGGTTTTCTAAAACGAGAATAAAGCATGAAAAATAACCTATTAAGCGAAAAGCTCATTTACACAGGGGACAGCCTTACTCCTACCCACATTCATCTCTGCACCTACAATGCCACTGAGATGCAGGAAAGCTCCGGCGACACCTTCCAATCCGTCAAAGCAACATTAGACAGTGCGCGAATCAACTGGTTGCAAGTGCACGGTTTAAAAGATACGGAAACAATCCGCGAGATTTGCGCTCATTTTGAAATAGACTTCCTTGTTTTGCAGGATATCCTGAACGCAGACCACCCGACTAAAATCGAAGAACATGATAAATATATCGTTCTCATCCTGAAATTATTCTATCCCAACACCCATAAGGAGGAAAACGAACTGGACGAACTGCTCCAACAGCAAGTCTGTGTCATTCTGGGAAGCAACTATGTGCTGACCTTTCTCGAACAGGAAACCGACTTCTTCGATGATATTAACGCTGCCTTACGCAATGATGTACTGAAAATACGTAGCCGTCAGACGGATTATTTGCTCAGTGTACTGCTGAACAGTATAATGACCAATTACATCTCAACAATTTCTTCTATCGACGATGCCCTCGAAGATCTTGAAGAGGAGTTGCTGACTATCACCGACGAAAATGATATAGGTATCCAGATCCAGTCACTCCGGCGTCAATATATGCTGATGAAGAAATCCATTCTCCCCCTAAAGGAACAATACGTAAAACTGTTACGGGCGGAAAACCTGCTTATCCATAAAGTAAACCGTGCGTTCTTCAATGACGTGAATGACCATTTACAATTCGTTCTCCAGACTATTGAAATCTGCCGTGAAACGCTTTCTTCATTAGTCGATCTATATATATCGAACAATGACTTACGCATGAACGACATCATGAAACGTCTGACCATTGTATCCACTATCTTCATCCCTCTCACCTTTTTAGTCGGAGTATGGGGAATGAATTACAAATGGATGCCGGAGCTTGATTGGCGATACGGATATTTATTTGCATGGATTTTAATGGGAGTTATCGGTATTGTTGTATATTTGTATTTTAGAAAAAAGAAATGGTATTAATTAAGCACACATAACTCATGAAATCAATTAAAGAGCTATATCGAATCGGTACTGGTCCTTCCAGCAGTCACACAATGGGTCCACGCAAAGCTGCAGAAATGTTCGTAGAACGTCATCCGGATGCAGCCTCTTTCAAAGTAACACTCTATGGAAGTCTCGCCGCTACCGGAAAAGGGCACATGACGGATGTAGCCGTTATAGACACACTCAAAACTACCGCCCCGGTAGAAATCATCTGGCAACCGAAAGTCTTTCTTCCTTTCCACCCGAACGGAATGACATTTGCCGCTTTCGACGCTAACAACAAGATTCAGGAGAATTGGACAGTTTATAGTATCGGCGGAGGCGCACTAGCTGAAAACAACAGCAATCCGACAATTGAAAGTCCTGAAGTATATGGGATGAACAGTATGACGGAAATTCTGGAATGGTGCGAACGTACCGGAAAGAGTTACTGGGAATATGTGAAAGAGTGCGAGAATGAAGATATCTGGGATTACCTCGCTGAAGTATGGGATACAATGAAAGAAGCCATTCACCGCGGACTGGAAGCGGAAGGAGTGCTCCCCGGCCCATTGAACCTGCGACGGAAAGCTTCTACCTATTATATACGTGCTACCGGATACAAACAGTCCCTTCAATCGAGAGGACTCGTATTCTCTTATGCACTGGCGGTAAGCGAGGAGAACGCTTCGGGGGGAAAGATAGTAACTGCCCCCACCTGTGGTTCCTGCGGTGTCATGCCTGCCGTACTTTATCACCTGCAAAAGAGCCGTGATTTTAGTGATATGCGTATTTTGCGTGCATTGGCTACTGCCGGACTGATCGGAAACATCGTCAAATTCAATGCGTCTATCTCCGGTGCGGAAGTAGGTTGCCAAGGTGAAGTAGGCGTTGCCTGTGCCATGGCATCGGCAGCAGCCAACCAATTATTCGGAGGTAGTCCGGCACAAATTGAATATGCAGCAGAAATGGGATTGGAACATCACTTGGGTATGACTTGCGACCCTGTATGCGGATTGGTACAGATTCCCTGCATCGAACGGAATGCCTACGCTGCCGCCCGCGCACTTGACGCAAATCTTTATTCCGCCTTTACGGACGGTATGCATCGTGTCTCTTTCGACAAGGTAGTGCAAGTGATGAAACAAACCGGACATGACCTTCCCTCACTCTACAAAGAGACGAGTGAAGGAGGATTGGCCAAAGATTACCAGCAAATGTAAACCTACAATTATAGTGACGCTATCTTATCGGAAGACCGTCACTATACTAACAAAAGAGTGACGCTATCCTGACAAGATACCGTCACTCTTTCCATTTCAGTTAAATGGATAAGAAATTATTCTGCCGGAGGCCAAATCGTATCATCCCCGTTACTGATATCCTTTTCGTGCAGCAATCCACCATCCTGCGAGAAAACCAGTGAATAGCGCCGGCTTCCCTGCTTCACCTGAATGACAGATTCCGTAGGATTCTGCGGATAAACGAGTACATAGACATCGGTCACCACCCAAGAACTATATTTGGTATTATTGAAAGCAGTATATACAGCCGGAACTAAACTATCTATACTTTCCAGTTCATTTTCTGTCATCAGCCAATTCGCATTCCCGTCAAACCAGACTTCCAGTTCGTCATCGGCCACCCAGCAATCGGCCACATAATACACATCTTTCATTTCCCATTCTATATTCTGAGCTGCCGGATATAATTGTTTCAAGGCTTCCGTAATATTGGAAGGCGGATTGAAAGCCGGATCATCATCTTCATCGGAACAGGCGCCGAATGAAAGGGCAGCCAACATCAGAACCACCGCCCAGGCGCCAAACTTAAATCTCAACATAGTTACTTTTTTGGTTCAGGTTTATTATTATACTATCACTTATACTTAATCGTCCGCTTTAACAAACTTCCCTTTCTTGTCAAACTTGAAAGAGACGCCTGTGGACAATTCAACTTCATATCCCTTACGGTCACGCTCTACTTTCGTCACTCCTTCAGCAGCAAAATTATGTGCTTTCAGATAATCAACGGCAAAGTTCGGAACAATACTTGCAGGAATCACCTGTCCTTTCCGGGCACTTACTTCTTCCCAGTTTCCCTTGCTGTCGAATTCTATTTCCGTACCGTCTGTCAGTAACACCTCATATTTGGTAGCCTCCAGCATTTCCTTATCAATCTTGATATGAGACACTTCGGGTTTAGTAAAATGACGGTTAATAAAATTGCGTGCCGGAAGCGGTAACTGATTCATGTCTTTAGTTATCACATCAGCAGCCCATGAAAACTGTACGGCAACAATAGCCAACACGAGTAAAGATAGAATTTTCTTCATAATCATTATTTTTTTAACGTTAATACTATACTTTAGTTTTATACAGCAAATAACGATACAGATTTAGGAAAGATTTGGGAATAACCGAAGAACAGTCTTTTTTTTGTGTTCTTTAACTTTCAGTCCTCGGTATACAAATAAAAACAGGACAGCAAATTTATCAACGGTACAAAAATATGAAAGGCAACCGAAAAAGGTTGCCTTTCGTTTGTCTCAAATGCTTTCACATTTGTACTATTCTACTAAAAAGCCTGTTCACAGGCTTAATCGGGTGTTTCTTCTTCATACGCGTCTTCCAGCATATCAACTTTCTGAATACTCATCTTTCCGTCGGCGGTTATCGTTATGGAAAGCGGGACATACAAATCCGTCTGCGGATAGCAAACACTCGCTGCATATACAATGCCTTGCGGAGTTGTTTTATCATATACGATTCCTTCGAGCGCGGACTTTGCCAGGAAGTCGGCATCCACTACCGAAGAAAAATCATTCTTGGTGAAGGTCTTGTTGAACACTGATTCACCGCCGCGCGTCAGACGCAGCACGATTTTATTATCCATATACGTATCCCCCATTTCATTGGTAACATGAGGCAGGCTCTCGTCCGGTGTACGGGAAACGAAAGAACGATAATCCTTCCCTTTGAATTTGATGTCTATTTCACTTTTAGAAGTCTGCATCCGTTGTATTCCACGAGCGTCTACGCTATCCTGCGTTGCCAATACCGACTCCTTTTTCGAGTTTACTTTACCGCCACAAGCAGTCACAGCCACAACCAGCGGCAACAAAAGCAGATAAATAAGCTTTTTCATCCTGAAGTTTTCTGTTTATAAATAGACGACAAAGGAACAAAAAGACGGTGAGATTTACAAGAGTAACCGGCATTTTTCCTACATTTGCAATAAAGAACAAAGTTATTTGCAATAATTACTGATTTAAAAACCTGCAAACCTGACAATATGTGCCAACGAATGATAACGATTCTTTTTCTTGTCTGTGCATTCTGTATAGGCGGCAGTGCATACGGGCAGAAAGTGAATTATCAACAATTCGAGAATATCTACCTCGGTGCCGAAGCATCGGTCATCAGTTGCTTCCTGCAAGACAGCGAAGGGTTGATATGGATAGGTTCCAACAAAGGGTTATTCAGTTACGACGGATATTCCACACAGCAGCACTTCACTTATGGAGAACGCAATAACACGCGCATTTACTGCGGAATAATAGCAGACAATACTTATTTATATTTAGGGACAGATAACGGAATCCTCGTCTACAACTACCGGACGGACAAATACGAACAACCGGAAACGGATTTCCCGACAGATGTACGGACAATGGCGCTTCAAGGAGACACCTTATGGATAGGTTCGTTGAACGGTCTGTATACGTATCAACTCAACACAAAGAAACTGGCTTCACTCGACAGTAAGAGCAACGGACTTCCCCATCACACTATTTATTCTATCATCCGCACAACGGACAATCAGATATATGTAGGCACCTACAATGGTTTATGCCGATATATAGAGGAAAGCGGAAAGTTTGAAAATATCCCGTTGCCCGTCAACCGGAGCGTGAGCAATCTCTTTGTCAACTCTTTGTTGGAAGATACGTCCCGCCAATGTATCTGGATCGGAATGGAAGGATCTCTTTTCCAATATACTCCGGCCACGGGACTAATGAAACCGATAGATGCCTTCCACAACAATTCCATTAAATCACTGGCTTTGGACGGGGATGGAAATTTATTAGCGGGTACCGATAACGGACTTTATGTTTACCAGAACGATAATGGGACACTGCAACACATCGTACACGACTCCCGCAATATCCAGTCGCTAACCAACAATATTATCTGGAATATATTTGCCGATCAGGAACAGAACATCTGGCTGGGAACGGATTACGGCATCTCCCTTCCACGCTACAACAGTGCATTGCAATTCATTCCTATCTCGCAAATCACGGGTACAGGAGACGGGAACCAGTTTTATTCCCTGTTCCGGGATTCCAAAGGGTTCTACTGGTTCGGAGGAACTAACGGAGTCATCCGTTTTACCAACCCCACCGGTAACAAGCACGACGCTGTCTGGTACAGAATGGGAGATAAGCACCATCCGTTGTCCCACAACCGTATCCGACACATCTACGAAGACAGAGAACAACAACTCTGGATAGCCACGGACGGCAGTATTAACCGTTACGACTACAAGACTCACCAATTTGTACACTACAACATCGTAGACAGCACAGGAACAAACAACACCAACTGGGCTTATTACCTGTTTGAAGACACCGACGGAAAACTCTGGATAGCAACCTGCCTCGGAGGTATTTTTGTAGTAGACAAACAAAAACTGGTACAATCTTCCGGCGGAACCTACATAGCCGAGCAGAACTATTCCACTCGCAACGGCCTGTCAGGAATGTTCATCAACCAAATTGTTCCCGATGCGGAAGGTAATGTATGGGTATTGCTCTACAACAGCAAAGGAATAGACAAAATCAATCCGCGCACGCAGCAAGTAACCAAATTGTTTGCCGAAGAGTTGAGCGGTGAAAAGAGCCCGAATTATCTCCTACGAGATGAGGACGGTATGCTCTGGGTAGGATTTCACGGTGGGGTCATGCGCATCAATCCCCAAGATTCCGGTCAACAAAGTATTACCTTCGGCAGCTTCAGTAACAATGAAATTCTGTCTATGACTTCCGTAAAAGAGCATATCTGGATTTCTACAACCAACGGGCTTTGGATTGTCGACCGGAAAACAATGGATGCACGCCAACAGAACATGACAGACAAGCGTTTCACAAGTCTTTTCTTTGACCCGAAAGACGAAAACATCTATTTGGGAGGTGCGGACGGATTCGGTATTTCCCGGCCGGACATACAGGCTATGAATCAACCGGAACGCCCGATCCTGCTGACTGCTTTATATATCAACAACCAGTTGATGTCTCCGCACACCGGAGAAAGCATACCTAATATCCGTTATACGAACTCTATCGAACTGGCATATAACCAGAATAATCTGGCTTTCGAGCTTTCCGACCTCCCCTATTCGCTAGAGGAAAAGCATGAATTTGTCTATCAGCTGGAGGGAATGGACAAAGAATGGAATTTCCTGAAATCGAATACAAACCGCATTACATACAGCAATCTCAACTACGGAGATTATCAATTAATTATCAGTAAGGTGGAAAAGAGTGGCCACCCGTCCGAACATCCTTATATTTTGAATATCAAGATCCTGCCTCCGTGGTATTATACGGTTTGGGCAAAGGTGATTTATGTTCTTTTGTTCCTCAGCCTCATCATCTGGACAATCAATTTCTTCCGCGTCAAGAACCGGTTGAAAATGGAACGTATGGAGAAAGAGAAGATTCTGGAACAGTCACGCCAGAAAATGGCTTTCTTCAGCAACCTGTCCAATGAGCTAAAGACACCGCTTAGCCGGATTATTGCACCCGTGAGCCAGCTACTCCCTGCGACGGAGGAAGCGCACGAGAAACAGACATTGGAAGAAGTGCAACGCAATGCGATGAAGATTAATTCGCTGATTCATCAGGTGCTCAACTTCAACCGTATAGAAGATAACGAAGATTCACTACTAATACTGTCGCGTATCGAACTTGTGTCATTCAGCCACAGTCTGTTCTCCGTCTACGAAGAAGACAAGCGGCTGACTTTCCTTTTCGAGACAAACAAAGCGAAGATTTATGCCGATATGGACGCTATCAAACTGGGAGTGATACTAGACAGTCTGCTTTCAAATGCAGTGAAATTCACTCCGGACGGCGGCAGTATCCGGTTGTCTCTTTTCTAGCGCGAAGAAACCGGCTTGTTGGATATTTGTGTTTCTGATACAGGAACCGGAATCGCGCAACAAGATATTCCATATATCTTCCAGCGCTTTTTCCAGTCTCCACATTCCGGCAATAAGGAAGGTACGGGTATCGGGCTTTATCTGGTAAAAACTTACACAGAACTGCACGGCGGACACATCACCGGCGTCACCTCCGAAGAAGGAAAAGGGACTTCCGTCGGATTGAATATTCCCGTCATAGCAGTGGAGGAAGAGGAAATCCCCGCGACACAGGAGAAGAAGCGACTGGAATCGTTGCCTGTACTCAAACCGATTGAAGCGGAATCGCAGGACGAGAAATTCCTGTCGAATATAATTCGCCTGATTGAAGACCATCTTTCGGAGTCGGAACTGAATGTGAATGCTCTTTGTGAATTATCCGGTATCAGTAACAAACAGATTTACCGGAAAATTAAGCAATTGACCGGAATGTCTCCCGTAGAATACATCAAGTCAATCCGGATGAAAAAGGCTGCCATGTTATTGCAGCAAAAGAAGTTCACCGTTGCCGAAGTAATGTATATGGTGGGCTTCTCCAACCATTCTTATTTTTCCAAATGTTTTCAGGCTGAGTTCGGAAAAACGCCGAAGCAATATATGCAGCCTGCTGTTGACGAAGAAAATCACAATAAATAAAGCACTTGCGGGTGAGGATGAGGCATTAATTGCTGTGTTTTTACCTTTCATCATGTAGCGCTTTGTCCATTGCAACCTATTATCTTTCTTCCGGTCTATCGTTAGATAAATCCTGTTGCATTAGAAGTTAACTTTTTCCGGTCTAACGGTTAAGTTGTTTTTGATAGTATATAAACTATAAACGCAAGTTCTAATTATATAAACGCAAGCTTCATTTTTATAAATGCAAATTGTATTTATAAAAATGAAGCTTGCGTTTATAGTTTACAGCAGACGGAAAGAAAATTTGCAAAGGAGGGAAAGAAATTTATCTATAAGTAGATTGCATGGAAGAACGGTAGCAACCTGTTCATATCCTACGGTTATTCTGTGCAAGAGGTGAAATAGACGAACCTCATAAAAGCACATATTGGAACTAATTATGGCCTAATCGCGGCTGAAAAGCACGTTTCGTCCTCTTTTTATCGTCATATGTCCAATCTGTGCTTTCATCAAATCAGCACCTATCTTATCTTTGCCGGTATAAATAACCCGCCAAATTTGATAGCATGAAAAGACAGTTTATTCTTACCTTTATTTGTCTGTTGTTTACCTTCACCGGTATGCAGGGGAAAGTAACTACACCTATAATATATATAGATGGAAACGGAGTGATGCGCTGGAGCGACACCCACGAAGAGGCCTCTTTCTTCGGGGTAAACTACACCCTGCCTTTTGCCCATGCCTACCGCGCACTCGGCTATTTGGGACTCGACCGCAAAGCTGCCATAGATAAAGATGTATATCATCTCTCCCGCTTGGGACTGAATGCTTACCGTATTCATCTATGGGACGTGGAGCTGACCGACGGGCAAGGTAATCTCCTTGAAAACGAGCATATTGACCTCATGGATTATCTAATTGCCAAACTTAAGGAGCGCAATATCCATATTGTCATCACCGCACAGACTAACTTCGGAAACGGATACCCCGAACGGAATATACAAACCGGCGGTTTCTCTTATAACTATGATAAATGCGATATGCATTCTAATCCGGAAGCGATTGCCGCACAGGAAACTTATCTCCGCGACTTGGTGAAACATACTAATCCTTATACAGGACTGGCTTATAAAGACGATCCTTCTATCGTAGGTTTTG
>OGPX01002369.1_pt1 | contig 10917 bp, 10 predicted proteins | sample 1553101 | NCBI WGS metagenome assembly OGPX01 (sample SAMEA2579964, study PRJEB22360) | human gut metagenome | biome: human gut; feature: human-associated habitat; material: faeces | place: Denmark | collected 2008/2010
GAAGGGCAGCGTAACGATATCAATTACGCAATCCCTTTGCTGGATCATGTCAATCTAGGAAATGAGAGTACAGCTAATTGAATGAATCGAAAGGCTGTACTTTTATTTTAACTATAAAAGTTCTGGACAGCTACACTATCTGTAAATTATAACATATTATGCATCAGCTGCGATACAGGTATTTCCACAACAGTTACAAAAAGATGGTGAACCGGACTGAATTCACCATCTTTTTTCTTTATCTTCTGTTATTAATAACCTCTCTCGCCATATCTGCAAGTTCACCGGCAGATAATTGTCCATCTATTTGCAGCAAATCATACCGGATGCCATCTTTATTCCAGTTAACGCTTTGAACCTGACTGACTTCAATCTGAGAAGCGCTGTCATCGTAACTGAATACAACTTTTCCACTGGCCTGGTCTTTTTTATCCTGTTCTGTCAATTCGTAATCATCCGATACTACTTTATTTATATAATGTACATAATACAGATTTGTTCCATTTATAGTGGCAATAATATCACCTGCCGGTGTAAGCTTTGAATTGAACTTCTGCTGTTCAAACGATACAACATCTCCATTCTTCTGATAATCAAAGGACACAGATTTAAACTTCTCAATTACATTTGCATTGTCGTCCTTAAAACTGTTTTTTACAATATTGCCATCCTTGAAGCAGTACCCGTTCTCAAAGGTATCAATCAATACCGGTCTATACCCAATATCCTTTGTAACCTGTTCTGCCGTTGGAAGAGATGTATAATCAGCACGTGATGCAGATGAACCTGTCCACATTGAAATCTTCCCTGTTGCCGCCACAGCAGTAGCTCCAATTGTAAGTGTTGCAGCTATCAACAAAGGTAATATTTTCTTTTTTGATCTCATAGTCGTTTGCTTCCTTTCTGTATCTGCGAAGTCAAGTTTTGCATAAACTCTCTGTCTGATATTCTCTGTATCAATATCAAGAGCATTGCAGGAAGTATCTGCCTGTTTTTGTATTCCCAATTCTTTAAGCAAATTTTTTCTTCTCATAATCTTTCCTCCGCATTCGATAACATTTTTCTGAGTTTTCTTTTTCCTCTTGAAAGTCTGGTCTTAACTGTAGAAATATTAAGTCCCATTGCTTTTGAAATGTCCTTGATTTTTTCATCAAATTTATACCGTCTTACAAAAATCTCGCTGTCGGGTTCGCCAAGGCTCATAACTGTTTCCCATACATAATTGTTGTGAAAATTCTCTTCAATGAAATTTTTGCCATCTGACAGTTCAATATCCTCAAGAAATGTATGATCTGTTTTTCTGTTTATCCGTTTCAGAGCAAAATTCCGGGCAACGGCAGCAAGATATGACCGTAATGTACCTTTCTGTAAATCTATCCTCCTGGCATTCTTCCAGAGTACAATAAACACATCTGCCACAATTTCTTCAATATCCTCTTTCGGCAGTGAATTGCCGGCCATATGATACAAAACAGTACTCAAATACGGTGTATAAATTCGGATTGCTTCATCTATTGAATTTTTTTCTCTATTCCCGAGACGCTGCAAAAGCTCTGCTTCATCTGTCATATCAACCCAACTTTCTTTTTAATACTTTCAAAAATTAAAAGCTTTTAACCTTTACATTCTTATATATCCTGCCAGGGAACAAAAAGTTTCATTTCTTATAAAAAAAAGTATACAAAACTTGTGTTAAATTCTGTACACTCTCAATGAACTGTTCCTTTTGCATTTTATCTTCTACCCATCCATTTACCTCTGATACCTGATAAAAATAAAACCTCCAAACTGAGTAATCTTATCTTACATCAGTTTGAAGGTTTGCACAAAACTTCCTTGCTCAATCAAAACAAATCGTTTTCTAAGGTTTAGTTAAAATCCCAGAGTCCAGTCCCTGTTTCAGGATCATATTTGCGGTGGATAGTTCCGCCTGTTACCGGACGAAGTTCGATTTCTGCAGTATACAGTACAGTAATTGATTTCATATGACCTGCTGCCATGCAATGTCGTTCACCATCTTTATAAGAGAATACTGCATGAGTATGATGGTAACAGATATTATTTTCACCTGTGACCACGTTGCCGTTTAAAGATACCAACTCAAGCATTCCGGAAATACGCTGTTCTTCGAAGCTGCCTGTCTCTGGGATAAAGGTCTGGATTTCTGCATCCTTACATCCTCCGATCCCGGAAAAAGTGGCTGATCTGATGTTTTCTTTTTTGCATATTTCGAGGATTGTACTGATGATCTCGTCATCACGATCCATTCTTATGTAATAGCATTCGCCGAATTTTCTGTAGTCCATTTTTTATCTCCATTTAAGTTATTGCTTTTGAATAAATATTGCTTAACAGAAATATTATATTCCTGTTCCCTGCAGATAACAATCCAAAAAATCTCTGGCAGGGATTGCTATAGTAATGAATATTTATAGTGTATTATTATCTGTTTATCCAAGAGCTACATCCAGAATCATCATCAGAGAGAATCCTACCGCAAAGAAAATAGTTCCGATGTTGGAGTGTTCTCCGGCAGACATTTCAGGTATGAGCTCTTCTACCACTACATAAAGCATAGCTCCGGCAGCGAAGCTTAAAAGATATGGAAGTGCCGGGACAATGAGGCCGGCAGCCAGGATTGTGAGGACTGCACCGATAGGTTCTACGATTCCGGACAGGACTCCTCCTACAAAGGCTTTGGTTTTTCCCATTCCCTCAGAACGCAGGGGCATAGAAATAATGGCTCCCTCGGGAAAGTTTTGAATGGCAATCCCGATAGAAAGAGCCATGGCTCCCATTATAGTGATCTGGGCGTGACCTGTTAAATAGCCTGCGTATACGACTCCTACTGCCATTCCCTCCGGAATATTATGCAGAGTTACTGCAAGAACCAGCATGGTAGTTTTCTGAAGTTTGCTCTTCGGACCTTCTGTCTTGTTACTGTTCTGGTGAAGATGCGGGATCATGTGATCCAGCAAGAGCAAAAAAAGCACCCCTATCCAAAATCCCACTGCTGCCGGTACAAATGAAAGCTTCCCCAATCCGGAAGACTGTTCAATTGCCGGGATCAGCAGACTCCATATGGAAGCTGCAACCATAACTCCTGCTGCAAAGCCGGTAAGTGCCCTTTGAATCTGTTCATTCAGATTCTTCTTCATGAAAAATACGCAGGCGGCTCCTGCAGAAGTTCCAAGAAAAGGAATCAAAATTCCATAAAATACATTTATATCCATCAATTTATTCCTCCTGTTTTTATTTGTATGCAAATAAAAGAAATAGGTTCTTGTTATTTGTTTAGTTAGTTTATTCTAACTTTAATCAGTATATCAGATTTTTTGACAAATAAAAAGAGAATACAAAATTTTTTGCTATTTTGTATTCTCTGTATTTGTACAACAGAAATAAATATTCTCATGTAAACTGCATTTTGGATTAAATCCTGCGTGGCAGTAAGGGCAGTTGCCTTTTTTGTATTCCTGAAGTGTAAGTTTCCTGCCACAGTTTCCGCATAAAACAGGATAAACTTCTTCCGGTGTTGTTGCAACAAATGAATGGTCTTCCAGTTCATCGTGGCAGGAATAGCATGCGTAATATTTCCTGCATTTCGCACAAAGCAATGCAGCTATGTCAAGCTGTGTGTGATAGTGTGTACACCGTCCTGCTTTATCAAGTCCGATTCCGTGAATCTTTATGTTTTCCTGCTTTAACAGATTGTCTTCCGGCAGGCTATTCTTTAACCTGTTACTTTTATCAGCGGTTTCCTGCATTGTTGATTCCTTTTCTGATGGGAATTGCGATCAGAACTGCAAGAACTGTGATCACAATGTCCTTTGGAATAAATGCTGTTAAGGAGTATACTGCAATCGCCGGGATGCTCATGGAACCTCCCACAAAATGCCACTGCAGACCACCGATTGTCTCAACGATCAGAAGTCCAATCAGTGCAAATCCGATTGAGATTGCAAGATTCTTTGTCTTGTTCTCTGTTTTCGGACGGATTCCGCAAAGCCAGGTCATAATCGGCCATGCCCAGATGTATCCTCCGGTAACTCCTACAATGCTGCTGATTCCGCCTGAGAAGTTAGCAAAGATCGGAAGACCGATGGCTCCTAACAAAACGTAAACCAATGTTGCTGTAGTTCCAAGTCTGGAACCAAGTACTGCTCCTACAAGCGCTACGCCAAATACCTGAATGGTGATCGGTACACCGGTAGGCATTGGCAGTGAAATCTGTGATATTACTGCAAGAACTGCTGCAAACATACCAACCAGTACCATTTCTCTGGTTGTAAATTTTCTCTCTGCAGCAGGGCTTTTTGCATATGACTGACTCATAATAAGACTCTCCTCTTTCCCTGTTGATGATTGATTTTGACTTTCTTTTTATATCATAAACGGGGAGGATTGTCAACTCAATTTCTTGCGTTTGGTTTACATTTGTTTCCGATAAGTATCGGGTGACACGTCTGTATAGCGTTTAAACACTCTGGAGAAATAAGTGCTGTTTTCGAATCCAAGAAGTTCTGAGACTTCATAGACCATTTTTCCATCCTGAAGCATTTGTCTGGCCAGTTCTATTTTTCGGAGATTTACATATTCTATAAAATTATAACCCATTTCTTTTTTAAACATGGTGCTAAGATAGGCTGAAGAAACTCCTGTTTCAGCAGCTGCATCTGACAGATGGATTGGTTCCATGATATGCACTTCTATATATTTTACTACTTTCTGCAGAATTTCTGACCTGCTGCATTTGTAGGCAATCCAGAATTTTTCCATAAAAATATCATTAAATTTCAGGAACCATTTCTCTATTTCCCTAAGACTTTCCATCATCATGATTTTCTGATAATGACAATTATCTCCGTCCAATTCTATTTCTTCCAACGCACCATTCAGTGACTGTGCAACCATAGAATAAATCCCCAGAATATCCATAAAATTTCTTCTCAGCACATTGATACTGATATAAGACTCCTGTCGGATCAGTCCAAAAATTCCATGCAGCTCCTGTTCAGTTTTTTCTCTGTCAAAACTTCTGATCTTCTCTTTTAGGGAATCCAGATATCCATGCATTCCTCGTGGACTATGACCTTCTGTTTCAATCTTCTTTTGAAAAAACACCAGCTTCTCTTCTTTATCATAATAACTGAAAAGTTGTATCTGTTCAGCCATCGCAGCAGCCCGAACAATATCCGCAGTTTTTTCCATACAACCTTCAAAGATTCCCATGTACAGTTCTCTGTCTGTTTTCCGCTCTGCCCTTTTCTTCAATTCCATATAAACAGATTTTTCTGGTTTTTCTTCCAACAGGAAATATCCATACTGATTTCCCTTCTGGATCTGCAGACCTTCCCTGAGTTCGGTTTCAGCCCATTTATGGATTATTTCCGTAACCCTGGACAACTCCTCTGTATCTTTCGCCAGTATACAGATTAATGTCTGATAATTACAGGCACCTGCCAAAATATCTCTGCTGTCTCTCACAATCTCTTCATAACGGATCTCACGTATTCCCTGCATATGAACCGTAATTCTTTCTTCTGTTTCTACCAGACACTTTTCCAGAATATTTTCCAGTTCATCGGAACTCAGATTTAGTTTTCGCAGATAATCATACGCACCAAGTTTCATTGCCTTTTTTACAACATCGAATTCTTCCTGGCAGCTTACTACGATTACTTTGGTTGGCATTTCTTCTTTTTTCAGAAATTCCAGAATTTCAAGCCCGCTAACTTTGGGTATGTTCAGATCGAGAAGAATGATATCCGGACAACTGTTCCGGATCATTTCCAGTGCCTCTTCTCCATCTGTTGCATCCGGCAACAGCTCCAGTTCCAGTTTTCTCCAGTCTACAAGCTGACGTAGTCCAAGCCTCGCCAAAATTTCATCCTCTACGATCAGTACTTTTTTCATAGAATGTTCTTCCCTTCATCCAGATAATAATTACTGTCTTTTTATCCTATTTTATCACCTTTCTTCTGATTCTGTAATTTTTTTTGGAAGACGTACCCATATTTCAAAACCATTTCTGACCTTTTCATTATAAATCAGTCCATAGGATTCCCCATACAAGAGCTTCAATCTGGAATTCACATTATAAAGTCCAATTCCCGTTACAGCTCTCTGGTTCTTCTCTCCCTTCAGAAGATCTTCAATCTTCTTTTTATCCGCAGAATTTCCATTATTAAATACAGATATGACAAAATCATTCTCATACTCTATTGCAGAGACTATGATTTGCCCTGCTGTCACACCTTTTACTCCGTGCAAAATCGCATTTTCTACAATCGGCTGCATGGTAAATGCAGGGATTTCATGATAGAACAGTTCCGTTGGAATTACATTATAATATTGAAACGAACTTCCAAACCGCATCTGCATGATATCTACATATGACTTCAGAAGTGCTGTCTCCTGCCCCACAGTAGTCATACCATTTTTATTACTGTAAACTGCATGTAGGATATCTCCCAATGCCTCCAGTGCTTTCTCTGTGTTTTCATTTCCGCCTTCCCGATTTTGTCCTTCTTTTATAGCCATAATTCTTATGGAATTAACCGTATTAAAGATAAAATGAGGGGAAATCTGCGACATAAGCATTTCATAATGAGCTTTTTCTTTTAATCTGCTCTCTCTTTCCACATTACCCAGAAGCTCTTCTATCCTTTTCCCAGCCTGATTATAGCTGGATACAAATTTACTCATCTCCTGAAAAGAGCCTTGAGGTTCTTCCAAAACTGCCATTCCATTGGGAGCTTTTTCCAGAGTTTGTGCCACTTCGACCAAAGGTCTGGCGATTCTTCTGGAAAAATATAACATGGTACAAACGGTGAATCCAATCACCAAAAGTAACATTTCCAGAATTCTCTGGAGAATCTTTCTGTTTTCTTTTAGGAAAATTTCCTGGGGAACAAGGTAGACCAGTTTATTGGAATCATTCTCCAGTTCGCCTTCCATATAATAAAAATCATCTTTCAGATTACCTGTCGTAATTTCATTCTCAGAAATCTCCTTTACAGTTTCCTGTTCTCTCAGTTCTTTCAGCTGTTTCTGATATTTCTCATTATACTCCATCAGTATATCATTGTTTCTGTCCAGGATATAAAGGGCACCGCCTTCCTCTGTCACCATACTTGCTGCCAGTTTTCCCCAGATTTTTTTCTCAGAAAGCCGAATCAGCATGACTCCCAGATTTTTGCCGGAATAATCTAGAATTTCCCGTCCCATATAAAAATATTTCTGTATATTGTCATGTATTGTCATTTCCTGGAACATGGTTTCTATGCCTGTACTGTAAGTTATCTTTCTTCCATTCTCCAAAATCTCCTGATACCACTGTTCCTTCTCATAATTTGTTTCTGTCTTACTTAATGTATAAGAACCGATCATATATCCTTTTTTCGTAAGTATAACTACTTTTCCGCCAACGGCATTTAAGACGGAGCTCTCTACATCCGAAATATCATTAGAAAGTTCTCTTTTCGCCTGATAGATCTCGTAGGAATCCCCGTCTTGCTCTAAAATTCGCAGATTTTTCAGTGTATTTTTATTTGTCATCAACATGCTTGTAGCATAATTGGTCACTTCAACCATCTGATCTGTGTTATCCCTGATCTGGGATAGCAAATCTGTCTCATTGTTAATCTTATTTTCCGTGGTAACTTTCTGAAGATAGAAATTCAGAAGCATCAAAGCCAGGCACAACGGCAGCACCACAAAAAGTCCCATATAAAATGTGAGCTGCCTTCTTATGCTCTGGTTACCCGGATTTTTACGTTTGAAACTCATACGCAAATTTCCTCTTTCTACATCTGACCTGTATTTATCCTTTCACTGCACCGGCCGAAAGTCCCTGTACCAGATTTTTCTGTACCAATGCAAAGAAAATCAGAATTGGTATCAGACTGATCACCACCGCTGACATCAGCAGTCCCCAATCTACAGAATACTGTCCTACAAAGTCCTGCATACCAACCTGAATGGTTTTCTTTGAAGTTGTATTAATAAAAATAGAAGCATACATATATTCATCCCAGGATGTCATAAAACAGAACAAGGCTGTAACAAAAAGTCCCGGCTTAGCCACATGAATGATCACATGAAAGAAAGATTTCAACCTGTTGCAGCCATCAATCCTGGCAGCTTCCTCCAACTCCCACGGGATGGAAATAAAAAATGCACAGGTATTCCATATGGCAAAAGGCAGGGTAAAAGAGCAGTACATCAGAATCAGTCCTATATAACTGTCAATCAGGTTCAACTGTTTCATAATAATATAGTAAGGAATACACAACAGGATTCCAGGAAACATTCTTGTCATAAGAACCGCCATCTTAATTTTCCCGGCACCTACGATTCTATATCTGGTAAGTCCATATGCTGCCATTACTGATAATATCATACAAATCAGTGTTGTGACCAGTGTAATGAAAATACTGTTCATAAAATATCTTACGAAATTCGACTGAAACAGCACCTGTCTGAAATTGTCAAATGTGATATGTGTCGGTATGATCTGCGATGGATCATAGATCTGTTCCTTTGTTTTCAGGGCAGTCAGTACCACATAGATAAACGGGGTCACTGCAAGAAAAACCATAGCTATTGTAAATACATATGCTACCACATGCCGTATGGCTTCATTTCGTTGTTTTGCATGCATATAGTTTCCTCCTCCCTATTCTTTCTCACTTACCATCTTCAAATAAACTCCGGAAAAAACAGCCATGAATACAAACAATACCACGGATGCAGCTGCTGCAGTTCCGAAATTATGATCAATAAATGCTCTTCTGTATGCATATGTATAAACAATCTCTGTGCTGTACAACGGTCCACCTTTGGTCATCAGCCAGATGGTGTTAAAACAGGACACAATACCGATCAGGTTCAGGATTGTGGAAATAGCCAAAGGTTCTTTGATAATCGGAAGTGTGATCCTCCAGAAACACTGCCAGCGACTGGCACCATCTATTTCTGCACTCTCATACACATCCCCGGAAATTCCCTGCAGTGCAGCCAGAATAAAGATCATCTGAAATGGAATTCCCTTCCAGATTGCCGTCAAGATTACACACCAGAACGCTGATCCCACATTTCCAAGCCAGGATACAGATTCTGTAATCATTCCCAGTTTCACTGCCAGAATATTAATGATACCTACATTTGCATTGTATAAAAAAGTAAAGGTCATAGCTGCTATGGCATGGGGAACTGCCCATGGAACCAGAATCAGGGTTCTGTATACAGATCTTCCTTTCAGTTTCTGGTTCAGTGCAAGTGCAAGAAGCATGGCTGCCACAAGCTGTACCACAAGATTCACCACTGTCCACTTTACTGTATTTCCAATAGACTGTAGGAACACTTTATCTTTGAAAATATCAATATAATTCTGCAGTCCTGCAAAGGTATTAAACGTGGGATCGTTTGGGCGTACAAGGTTATAATTTAAGAAACTCAGATAAATACCTCTGAAAAGAGGATACACAGAAAGTGCCAGTACCGCAATCACTGCTGGTGCCATCAGAAGATATCCTGGAAGATTTTTTTTCAGTTCCAGGCCTTCTTTTCTACATATTTTGGACATAATCTTCCTCCCTTCTCAACGAAGAAGCGCTGCCGCCATTTCACGCCAGCGCCTCTGTTATTATTTCATGTTTGTTTCCCAGAAATTTTTACTGATAGTTAGATGCAATATTTTCATTAAGCTTCTGTGCAAGAGATGTCAGCGCATCTTCAGCTGAGGACTGTCCGTAGTCTACTTCCAGAATGGCATTAGTAATCAGTTCATCGATGGATTTTTCATTGATAACAGCAGGTCTTGCCTTTGTATATGAAAGTTCTTCTGCAAAGACTTTCAACTTATCCTTTCCTTCCAGCGCTTTAGCATAATCATAGTCCTTGCGTGCAGATGCTTTTCCCTCTACACTCATAATAGAATCTCCTTTTTCTGAGTTCAGATACTGAATCAGATCATAGGCAAGTTCTGGATTTTTGCAATTTACATTAATATTCCAAGTCCAACCTCCCAGTATAGTTGCTTCTGTTTTCCCTTTCACCATCGGGGCAATACCATAATCCATATCCGGATTAATATTTTCCACTCCAGTAGAACACCAGTCTCCACCCAGCAGGAAAGTTGCTTCTCCATTTGCAAAGCTTTCATATACTTTGTCCCATGTGGTTGCTTCTTTAAAAGACTCTACCAGACCACCTTTAGAGATCAAATCACAGATATAATTCCATGCTTCTTTTCCCTCCTCATTGTCAATCACTACTTTCGGAACATCTCCGCTTGTATCGATTACCGGACACTCATTCTGATAGAAGAATGAATAGAACGCATACGCACTCTGATAAGTAATAATTCCACCGTATCCTGCCTCTTTCGCTTTATCTACTGCATCCGAAAGTTCTTCCCATGTTGTAGGAACATCAATTCCCAGCTCATCCAAGCGTTCTGTATTATAATAAAGGCCTGTACAGTCCATATACCATGGTACTGAATAATATTTGCCTTCGAATTTGCCGGAATTAAGAGGTCCTTCCTGATACTGTGCAGTAAGTTCTTCATCTGTAGTAAGTTCTTCTAATGGATACAGGAGCCCCATAGCAGCAAGGTCAATGGCATGTCCCGAATTATCCATCACTACAATATCTGCACCTCCGCCTGCCAGAGCAGCAGTCTGGAAAGATTCTTTAATATCCTGCTGAGAAGCACCCTGTAAGGTAATCTTAACTCCCGGATTCTCTTCTTCATATTGTTTAATTACTTTTAAAAATTCTTCACTGCTCGCTCCTGACTCATCAATCCAACTATTTGTCATCAAAAGTGTCAGTTCTCCTTCTTTTTGATCTGAAGTATCGGATGCAGCCCACACACCTGTCTGTGCGCCTAAAACCATAACCCTGCCA
>OGPX01002371.1_pt1 | contig 10911 bp, 7 predicted proteins | sample 1553101 | NCBI WGS metagenome assembly OGPX01 (sample SAMEA2579964, study PRJEB22360) | human gut metagenome | biome: human gut; feature: human-associated habitat; material: faeces | place: Denmark | collected 2008/2010
ATTCAGTTCGTCCATATAACTCATTTTCCTATCCTCCTGTTTTATCGCTATCTTTCAATATCTTCAGTAAACGCTCTCCGGTGATATTTTACCATAGATTCCCTCTACTGAAAAGAATTATTTAACGTCCACTAACTGCCGGATCCTTCAGTGCGTAATCGCTGCGATCCAGAGAGAAATTCGGATTGTAATAGGGATCTCCCGCCTCCAGTTCAGCCTTCCATTTTTCACGGAAATGCTCGGATTCTCTGTTGTAGCGCTCTGCCTTTTCTCCCTGATCGTCCAGTCCTCTGGAGATGGATTCGTAATGATACAGTTCCGCAAAGGGAGTCCACACATTCAGAAGTCCCAGTTTACGTAATTTCAGGCAGAAATCCACATCATTTAAGGAGATCACAAAGCTCTCATCCAGACCGCCCACCTGCTCATACAGGCTCTTTTTCACCAACAGACAGGCACCGGTCACCGCTGTAACGTTCTGAGTATAACACAGACGTCCCATGTAGCCTAAGTTCTGTACCGGGATGCGATAATGCGTATGTCCTGCCGTACGGTGTGCTCCCAATCCGATGACCACGCCGGCATGCTGGATCGTCTTGTCCGCATAATACAGTTTGGCGCCTACGGCACCCACATGCTCTCTCTGGGCATACATCAGCATCTCTTCCATCCAGTTGGCTGTGATAACCTCCGTATCATTGTTCAGCAGTAAAATATACTCACCGGAAGCATAAGACGCTCCCAGATCATTGACCGCAGAATAATTAAAGTCACCATGATATGTCACAATGGAAATCCGTCCGTCCCCGCTGTGCAGGATACCGCCGTCATGGCCGCAGACTGTATGCAGCTTGCATCTTTCTTCATAAGAATCATCGCCGGACAATCCCAACAGTTGGGAATAATAGTCCTTGATCTCCGGTGTGGTACTGTTATTTTCCACGACAATGATCTCGTAATTGCTCCAAGTGCTGTTCTTTTGGATCGAGGTAATACAACGCTTCAGATCCTCAACGTGATCCTTATTGGCGATCACGATGGAGATCTTCGGATCTCCCAGGATCTGATACCGGATCCGGAAGATCGTGGCGCAGGCTCTGGTACTGGTGATCTGAAAATGCTTAAAACCATGCTTTTTCAGATGATCTGCCACAGCTCCCTTTGCCGCCTCAATGGCATAAGGCTTCGCGTCAATGCTGGCTGCGGTACTGCCCTCATGGCTTCTCCAGTAGTACATCAGTCTGGGAACATGAACGATCTTTTCCGCTCTGTCGGTCAGACGCAGGATCATATCGTGATCCTGGGCACCGTCAAATGCGGTGCGGAACAGTTCCTCTCCCTCTAACAGTTTTCGGGAAAAAACGCTGAAATGGCAGATATAATTATTCGCCCGCAGATTGTCCGGTGCATAGTCCGGCTTAAAATGCATGGTCAGCATTTTATTAATATCATTTTCCTTGAAAGTGGTCTCATCACAATAAAGATAATCCGCACCCTGCTCATTGATCTCCTTCACATACGCATACAGTACGGAAGGATGTAAAATATCATCCTGGTCAAACAGGCCGATATAATCTCCGGTAGCCAGCTTGTAGCATTCGTTGGTGTTATAGGAGATACCTCCGTTATGATCCAGGTGCTTATAGACGATACGACCATTCGCCTTCGCCGCGTACTCCCTGCAGAGTTCCTCGATATAGGAGTGCTCCGCGTCGGAACCGTCCGCAAGACACAGTTCCCAGTTGGGATACGTCTGATTCATGACGCAGTCCAGCATCTGGATCTGGAATTCCCTTTTATTGTTCCACAGCGGAACCAGAATGCTGATCTTCGGCATATAAGGGAATATCGTCTCTTCTTCCTTTTTCCGCTGCTCCGCATCAGGAAAGCTTCCGGTTCCGTAGGACTCCATCAGGCTCTTCTGGCGACTCTTGTTGCGGATCTTACGCAGGATATCCTTCGGTCCGCCGCAATGGGACAAGCGATCCCTCTGTCTCTGTGCGAAATGGATCAGACTTCTCGCCGGACCCGTGGCTTTCCAGAATTTATTCTTTTTGATCCGGTCCAGTTTGAACTGCAGGTCCTCTTTTTCCGATTCCAGCACTACGATCTTGTCTGCCAGATCCGCACATTTTTCGTGCTCCCTCTCGTAGGCTTCTTTATAATTGATCTCAGACATGTTTTTCCTCCGTCAAATATTTTCCCGTTGTATTCCACAGTTTCAGCTTACTGATCCGATGGACCGCAAGAACGGCGATTCCATAATTCCCCGGAGGCAGCTGCCCTGTTTTCCGTTTCACACAGAAACCTCCCAGCGCCACATTTTTCTGGTCCGGAAGATTCTCCTCCAGTTCCTGCCGATATGCGGGTAAAATCTTCATGGACCATACCTTCCGGTCCGCCTCCCGCTGTCCCTGCGTATCTTCGGGAAGCAATACTAAAAGTTTATCATAACATGCGTTATCATCTCCCAGGATCACACTGTATCCCTGGATCCGCTCCGGCCCTGCAGTCTCCACCCGTGCCATCAGGCAGTCATCCTGTCTTGCATTTTCCAGAAGCTCCTGCCAGCTCTCACATCTCCATGCCGGCTCCTGTAAAATATTCCGGTCCGTAAGATATGCCGGAACCACACGGCTGTCCAGTCCTTCCCGGTTCAGTCCCATAGGGTAAAAAGGATCCACTCCGCGGAACTGAGGATGCATCTGGTAAAGCAGTTCTCTCTCTTCCGTCAGGCGTCGCATTTTCTCGGGACTTTCGTCGCTTCCGCGGCTCAGGGATTCATGATGATATGCAAAACAGTCATTCAGCACCACATTGTAATATCCCATTTCCACCAGACAAAATCCCAGATCCACATCATTATAGGCCACCCGCAGTGCCTCCCGGAATCCACCCGTCTCCCGGAATACCTCTGTCCTTATCAGCAGACAGGCACCCGTCACTGCCACGCAATTCAGATCAAAGCGATTTCTGCCAAAATAATAAGACTTATCGTCTTCCATGAACTGGAGCTTATGCACCGGTCCCACCGGCAGATTGACAATACCGTCGTGCTGTATTTTCACGGAATCCGGATAATACAGCTTTAGGCCCACGCTTCCCACATAAGGCTGCATAGCGCGGATCACCATTTTGTCCAGCCAGTCATTGCCGCACACTTCTATATCATCATTTAAAAACAGCAAAAACTTTCCTTCCGCCAGTTCAGCTCCCCGGTTGCACATCGATGAAAAATTAAATTCCGCCGGTTCATAAATATAACGGACAGGGACACCGCTTTCCCGGATCCGTCCGATCAGATCTTCCGTTTTTTGCTTATTTTCCGCACTGCTTCCGTTATCCACCAGCAAAATTTCAACAGGGATCCTGCCCTCAGACCTTCTCGTCAGGGAACGCAGGCACTTCTCCAGTACCTCCGGATTATCTTTGGAGGGAATGATCACCGAGACTTTAAGCTCTCCTGCGAATAACTCTTTGGCACCTTCCGCCGCCCTGGAGGCCAGTTCCACCGCCAGCTGCGGTGACTCCTTCGTCAGCTGGTAATTTTCCCAGGGAGTGCACTCCCGGCTGTCCCGGTCTGCACGTGCATCCGGTCCCTGGATTCCTATTCCGTCTGCAGAAAAAGTTCCATGGAACAACACGGTTTCCATATGACCGATGGAATGACAATCTCTCTCGAACCCTCCGGCTCCCAAAAACAGGCGATCCATCAGCGGACGGATCTCTCCGGCATCTGTAAAAATAATTTCCTTTCCGGTGCTCTCGTTCTCTGTCACGACCGGATTTTCTCCCATTCTCTGCAGTAGACTGCTCCGTACCGCAACGACACTTCCCACATAGAAAAAGGCTCTGTACAGATCCGGTGACCAACAGGGTTTGTACCAGGGAATGCAACGCTCTCCCTTCTCATTCATCAGGTCTTCATCACCATAGACGATTTCTGCTTCCGGATGCTTTGTAAAATAAGCGTTGATCCGCTCTGTCGCATTATCTGCCAGTCGTCCCGCCGCCTGTCGGAAAATGACGAATTCCACAAGTCCCGCAATTTCCCGGGGTTCCGCGCTTTCCCGGTCCTGTTCCGCTGCCCACTGTTCATAGGTGACCTTAAGCTGCGCCAGTTCTTTTTCGTATTTTTTATCCTGCTGTGCGATCAGCACCTGCTTCACCGCTGTCCGAATACCCAAGCTGCCGCTCCCTTCTTCTCCACTCCCATCATATCTTTTGCCATTGCCTGAGGGATCTGTACGATCTCCATTTTCACAGACAACGTATTCTCCGCCTGCCGGTTCAGCACATCTGCCCGGATCGTCATATTGGGATCCTCCGTGGCAAATATCACGCTGGGATGCTCCGCTCCCTCTTCGGATTTCAGGATTTTTCCGTTGGTAGTGAACACTTTCTTATCCTGCAGAGGAACCGGCTGTCCGTTCATGGACAGTTCCCGAATCTTACAGATGCAGGAACACATTGCCGGATCCAGCCGCAGATAATGTACGTTACCGTCGAATTTCACGGTAAACTCTGCCTCTTTTTCCGCAACATAGACATTTTCCGGGAAATAAGAATTCTCTTCGGAAAATCCCTGTCCCTTGTCTTCATAGATCTGTACCCGCAGTTCTCCTTCCGACTGACGAAAACGCCCGATCCATTCGGTGGGTTTATAGATTTCGCCGCCTAAGAGATTGCGGATCTCACCCATGGACAATTTCTGTCCGGTGACATATTTCTGGAATTCCCGCTCCTGCTCTCTGTACTGTCTTGCCTCATTTTCCGTGATGTCCAGACGATCTAAGATCCGGTCCAGTTCCAACGCATTGCGTCTTTCATTCTCCAGAACATAACAGTAAATTGCCCGGAACGCCAGTGCTTTCGTATCTATGACACGGTCAAAGGTCCACTCGTAATCGATCAGTGTCCAGTGATCCCCGTCCACCAGAATATTGGCAAAGATCAGGTCAAAATCCGCTACCGGAACTTCTTCCCCGAATCCTACCCTCTCCAGATACTCCGCAAACAGGCTGTGGAATCCTTCGATATCCTGTCTGTCCAGACATTCATCCATCAGTTCCGACAACGGTCTGCCCGATACGAATTCAAATTCCGCATAAGGGATGCCATCCTCTTCTCCCGGATGACAGACATTAACGTCCAGCCGGCTTCCGGCATAACGTCCTTTTAATTTTTCATACGCTTCCATCATATGGCGCACATGCGCCTCGGCTGCTTTGGTCAGCGGATATTTCCGCACGATCCTATTCCCCCGGTCATCCCGCAGGATCTCCGTACGGATGCGGAAGCTTTCCGCACGGTCGTTGGAATATCTGACATATTTCAGGTCCAGAGGCTTGCCGATCACTGCCAGATAAGAATTGGAAAATACAGAAAAAAGCCCCTCTTCCACGATTCCGTCAAAAGCACTTTTTTCATCGAATAACAACATTCTGTCACGGTCGAAATTCCGCAGATTATTGGACAGTTCTCCCCGGCCCGGCAGATATGCATCCGAATAGACCGTGGTCATGAATTTATAATCGGGATACGGATAATAAAAACTGCGTTCTCCCACACCGCAGGCATCGAAGATCTTCTCCAGTTTTTTCCGGGAAAAAGTACGCACGACGCCGCCGTTCGGATAATTTTCAATTCCGGAAAACCAGTCTCCCAGGTGATCTTCCTTGCAGCCCGCAAAATATTTCAGTCCGTATTTGTTCTCAATAGCGATAACGATTCGTCCACCCGGTGCCAGATGCTTTTGCAGAATTTTCAGGAAATCTTCATAAGGTGTGCTGCCGCCTATGTAAGCCTGGCCGTACTCAAAGACACCAATGAGGCAGATATAGTCATAATCTGCGGGCAGATCCGGTTCCACATCCGTAAAATTGCCTATGTGGATCGTCACATTTTCACTTTCACTGTGCCGGTACGCATTGATCAGACTGCGCTTTTTTGAGAGATCCACGCAGGTCACCGATCCGGCTTTCCGGGACAGGGCTCCTGTAATGGCTCCGCAGCCGCTGCCTACTTCCAGCACTTTGTCCGTCTTTTTGATCGGAAGAAAATCCACGATATTTTCCCGCAGAGCCGACAGATGATACAGGATCGGCCAGCTTTTTCTCTCTGCGATGATCCGGTCATATTCCACGGTACTGTATTTTTTTACAATCTCCAGAATCTCGTCTTCCACACTGCCGTCACAATAATAGTCCTCTCCGGGATACTTATCCAGATTCAGTGTTACTTTGCCGATGGTCTCTGTCATTCTTTATTTCTCCTCCGCATCCCACACTTTCGTGTTGGAATCCATATCATAATAGCCTACGGTGTTTTTATCGGATACTACTGTAATATTCAGGGCATCGTACAGTCTGTGATAGACCTCAAAGGTATCCTGATTGTACCCCGTCACTCCCAGAGACAGCAGATATTCTCCGCCCTGCAGATTCATCTTCTGTGTAAAAGTCACATTTTTCACATCACCTGGTTCCACACTGTCTAAGAACGCCTTCTCGATCATGGTATTGGTACCGGTGATCTCCACACCGATGACATTTTTCACGGAAAATGCAAAAATCGGTGCCGGTATAGAATCCATAAACCGGACCTTCATATGGATGGTAAACATTGTCCCCTTCAGAATGGCATTGGTAGGCACACCCCTGTCATCCGTAATGTAAAATTCTTCGATCTGTGCCTGCTTTGTACCGTATTCCAGGGCATTGGGATTCTGTCCCTTCGCCTCCGCGGAAGCCTCAGCAGCATCTTTGGCTGTGCCATCCGCCTTTTTCGCAGCGGCTCTCTGCAGATCTTCATCATCTAAGAGATTCTCCGATTCCTCACCGGCATTTTCGGATTCATCGTACTGTCCCACCAGTACCCGTTTATAAGTATCGATCATGGCCTTGGGGCTGCCTTCTCCCAAAATATTTCCCTGGTTCAGCAGATAGACGCGGTCGCAATATTTACTGATACTGCTCAGATCGTGACTGACGAAGACGATCGTCTTGCCCATTTTCTTGAATTCTTCGAATTTATGATAACATTTTGCCTGGAAAAATACATCACCGACGCTCAGAGCCTCATCTACGATCAGGATCTCCGGCTCGATATTGATCGCCACTGCAAACGCCAGGCGGACGAACATACCGCTGGAATAGGTCTTTACCGGCTGATAGACATAATCTCCGATATCCGCAAAGCTTAAGATCTCCGGCAGCTTTGCCTCGATCTCTTTTTCGGAAAATCCCATCATGGTACCATTCAGATAGACATTCTCGATACCGTTGTATTCCATATTGAAGCCGGCACCCAGCTCCAGCAGAGCGGAGATACGCCCGTTGACCAGCACCCGTCCGGAAGTCGGATTCAATACTCCGGTGATGATCTTCAGGATGGTGGACTTACCGGAACCGTTGGTACCGATGATTCCCACGGTTTCCCCCTGATAGATCTTCATACTCACGCCTTTCAGGGCATAGTGGAGCTTATGTTTGGTCTTTTTACCGAATCCGAAAGCTTCCTTCAGACGGTCCGAAGGTTTATCATATAATTTATAGATTTTCTGGACATTATCAACTTCAATTGCCAGTTTTCTCTTATCCTGCATAATGTCTTAATCCTTTTCTTTCAGTGTTACACTGTCTTTATGGTACCACATGGCCAGAGAACGGTTGGCCTCATTGTCCGCATCCTCGGAGATTTCTCCCATGCACAAAAACCACGGGCGGAACTGATAAGCCGGCAGCTGCACATCTTTTTCCGGTCCGGACAGAATTGCCACCCGCTCCAGATATTCCTGATGGAAATTATAAGCCTCCCCGGTGTGCACATAATAATAGGCTCCGTAGGAAGAATAGTGGCCCGCCTGATTAGGTGATACCTTAAACATCATAAGACACATCACACCGATGATCACATAATACCACCAGACCGCTGCCCCATTTCGTGCAGACAGCTTCTGTGCATACTTATCCGTCCTTTTTTCCAGTATCTGTTTCAACCAGCCACACCAATAGATCTCATTTAAAAACAACAACATGAAATACGTGATTTTTACTGCATTCAGAGTTCTGGACAGTCCCGCATGTCCCAGGGAATACAGGCTCGGTGTATAGCCGGTCGCATACAGACAGAAGGACAAGGCGAGTACGATCCCCGGATAACGAAAACGGTAATCCGTGCTTTTCACTGCCTGCCAGATCATAGGTACCAACAATAACATCACCATCAGAACCACCGGTCCGGTATATTCCGGAATGTGTTTCACTGCCTCCAAAAATGATCTGCCGATGGACTCCAGCGGTCCGTAACCCCAGCCCACATAGCTGCGGGCACGTACGGAATTTCCCGGAGCCGCCACATTCAGGCCGAAGCCTATGATATACACCAGTGTAGACGGCAGCAGCCACAGCCCCGTCCTGCGCCGTTCCACTACCACGCTGACCAGAAGGATGGTCAGAAGACACAATAATCCCTGCAATGCTGTGACGAAATTGCTTCCCGCCGTAATCATTGCAAGCAGAACCGATGCAGTGAATAACAGACCTTTCGCGGTTCTGCCCTCTGCTCTCTCCAGGCAGATGGCCACAGACAAAAACAAAAGTCCGAAGCCATGCATTCCCACATAGTGGATCCCGCCGTTATACCAGTAGAAGCCGCTCTGCGCGGAATAGATAAACATAAATTCCGCTATGGTGATCACTGCCTGAATTGCCAGGCTGCTCCATTTCTCCATTCGGAAGACTTTCCGCAGGATCACGTGGGTAAACACCATGCTTCCCGCCAAAAGCAGTAACAGAATGAACACCGGTCCTAAGAAATAATACTGCTCTCCCCAGACAGCCGGCATCAGTGTCATGAAAAAAATAGAAGAATACGTTCCCTGCCATGCATACCACTGGGTTCTGGAACAATCCAGTGCACCGGAGATTGCCGCCCATTTCGACTGCTCCTGCTCTATGGCAGCTCTGTTAAATCTTCCAAAATTATAGTCGTCATAATAAGGAACCGCATAAATCGTCAGTCGAAACAGTGGGATCAGTGCTAACAACAGCAGTCCGCAACAGCCCACTGCCAGCAGTACCCTGCCCGGCTTCCATAACAATATTTTTCTTAACTTTTCAAGAGCACCCTTCAATTACTTTCACCCTTTCTGTTTCCCCCACAACAGTTCCGTAATGTAGTACCCCGTTCCTTGAGCTCTCGGAATTGTAACAATCCATCGTACTATAGCACATCTGCGAAATGCACTTTCAGTCTCTTAAAGATCACAGCACCCAGTCCGAACAATACCACCGTCACGATCCAGAAATACATCGTGGAGAAGAAATCCCGGAAAAACCATTCTTTCTCGTAGATCGCACTGCGGTAGCCATTCACGATATAGACCAGCGGATTCAGCTTCAGGATCATGATCCACTCCGGAGACAGCGCGTCCAGATTCCATAAGATCGGAGTGGCCCACATGCCGATCTGCAATCCGATGCTGATGATCTGGGACAGATCCCGGAAAAACACCACTACCGCACACGTGGTGTAGCTGAGTGCCAGCACAAATATAAACAGGCAAAAACTGTAATAAATGATCTGTATAGTGTAGATTGTGGGGTAATAGCCGTAAATAGCCGCTACGATCAACAGGAGACACACGAAAAATACATGGATAAAAGTAGCCGCAATAATCTTGATGATCGGCAGGATGCTGATCTTAAATACTACTTTTTTCACCAGATAGTTGTACTCTAAGAGTGCATTGGTGCCGTTGTTCAGTGCCTCACTGAAGTAGAACCAGGGCACCAGTCCCGCTGTCAGGAAAAGTACAAAAGGCACTTCCACGCCCTCCCGCAGGGGTGTGCTGGTATTTCCCATGATCTTGTCGAAGACGATGTAATACATCGCCACGGTTACCACCGGCTGTGCCATCGCCCAGACCGCGCCCAGGTAAGAACCCGCATATCTCTTTTTAAAATCGTTTTTCGCCAGCTTCCAGATCAGATGTCTATTCTGGAATAACTCTACCGGCAGTCCGGTAAATTTATCGTACCAGTGGATAAACGCAAAGCATGCCGCCGCAATGACAACGCAGGAGATGATCTTTTTTGCCAGCTCCTGACTCTGATCCACAGCAGGTCCCGGATTCTTATGGAACACGATGAGCAGAGCCATGATCACTGCCGCTGTCACGAACAGGGCAATACCTGTTTTCTTACTGATTTTCACACTTTTTTTCATGCTCTTTTTCCTTCATGTACTGTTCCAGAGTGCCCCACTTGGTATCCTTCTCGGATAATGTCAGTTCCATACCTTCGGGGATGGGCCATTCCACACCGATATCCGGCGTGTTATATGCAATACCGCCCTCATCATCCGGATGATAAAAATCGGTACATTTGTAGCAGAACTCTGCGTAATCGGACAGTACCAGAAATCCATGCGCGAAATTTTTCGGAATAAAGAACTGCTTCTTGTTCTCCTCAGACAAAAGTACACCATACCACTGCCCGAAAGTTTTGGAGCCTTCCCGCAGATCCACAGCCACATCATAGACTTCTCCGCGGATCACACGTACCAGCTTGTCCTGCGGAAAATGCTTCTGAAAATGAAGTCCTCTGAGAACTCCTTTTTTAGAAGCAGACTGATTATCCTGTACAAACACCTCCGGGATTCCCGCTGCTTTAAGATCATTGTAATTATAAGTCTCCATGAAATACCCTCTGGCATCACCGAATACCGTGGGGGTAATGATCTTCAATCCTTCGATTTCACATGTTTCTACTGTTATCTTGCCCATTTATTTCATCCTCACTCTTTATTATTTTCATTCATAGGTGATATTCATATCGACTCTGCCTTCGATACCGTCCACTTTTCCCTTGGAGGTATACTGCCAGGTCTTATAATATCCCTGATATA
>OGPX01002385.1_pt1 | contig 10848 bp, 7 predicted proteins | sample 1553101 | NCBI WGS metagenome assembly OGPX01 (sample SAMEA2579964, study PRJEB22360) | human gut metagenome | biome: human gut; feature: human-associated habitat; material: faeces | place: Denmark | collected 2008/2010
ATGTACCACCGCTGATCTCCTCAAGACCTGCGATCATACGAAGTGTTGTAGATTTTCCACATCCGGATGGTCCTACGAAGATGATGAATTCTTTGTCTTCGATCTCCAGGTTGAAATCTTTAACTGCCTGGAAGCCGTTCGGATAAGTTTTATTAATGTGAGATAATGATAAACTTGCCATTGTTGTTTCCCTCCAAAATTAATATATTGTTTTACGTAATTTCCTTTGCTGGTTAACAGTATATCGAAAATGAGAGAAAAGGGCTAGAGCTGAATCTTACAAAGTTTCCGGCAGTTTCTTGTCATTCTGACGAAAAAACGAAAGGGGATTTTTCGTCATTTTGTCAAAACGACGGTTTCCTATGTACAGGTTCACGAAACATTATACGGTATTCAGGCAGAATCCTCAATATGTAAAAAAAGTTCAAAGGAGTTATTTACAACTAACCTAAGTTGGAGTATACTAACTTATTAGATAAAAGAAAAGTTTTCTCAATAAAGGAGGGATCAGAATGCATATTGCAGAAGCCGAAACAGAAGAGAAAAAAACAGGATGCTACCGACATACAGAGATGCAGAGGGATCTTATTATAGAGAAACTGAAGGAGAAGGGGCTCCGCATCACCAGACAGAGAAAGATTCTTCTGGACATTATCCTGGAGGGAGAGTGCTCCTGTTGTAAGGAAATCTATTACAGGGCTTCCGCACTGGATCCGAAGATCGGTGTAGCTACAGTATACCGTATGGTCAATACGCTGGAATCCATCGGTGCTATCAGTCGAAAGAATATGTATCGCGTGGCATGCAGCACAAAAGGCGTCTGCACAGTAGAACTGGATGATGATACGATATGCCATCTGTCCGGACAGAAGCTTAATGAAGTGATCCTTGCAGGACTTCGGGCCTGCGGGGAGATCAGTGAACAGAATATCCGTACCCTGGCGCTGCTGCCTGTTCATGAGGTCGGGTGAGTATGGAAAAGTTATGGCACAATATAATAGGAAAGAAGAGGTTTGTACAGACTAAGAATTAGATAGATTGAACTATTAGTAAAAATTAACTGTTAGGCAAAAATAACTGAAAATTTAACGAATTGTGTTGAACTCACACAAAAAACACTGGACTTTTTTTTATAGACATTTTATAATAATGAAAATATCGGGGCGGACATGAAAAATCCTCACCGGGAATCAGAAAAAAATAAAAATCATATATCAGGAGGAAATTATTATGGTAGACTTTAAATTCAAGAAATCAGGACTTTTTGCAGCAGGCGTTCTTTTCGGTACAGCAGGAATCAAGATCCTCACAAGCAAGGATGCGAAGAAGCTTTACACAGGATGCACAGCAGCTGTTTTAAGAGCTAAGGACTGCATCATGAAAACAGCTACGAATCTTCAGGAGAATGCTGAAGATATTTATGCTGAAGCTAAGGAGATCAATGAGGAAAGAGCAGCAGCTGAAGAGGCTGTAGAGGATGTTGAGACAGAAGCAGAGGAAACTGCAGATGAGGATGCATTCAAAGAAACAGCAGAAGAGACAGAAGAAGCAGCAGAAGAGACAGCTGAGTAAAGAGGCGATTTTCCGTGAAATTTTATATCAAACATGAGACAAGAGGCCGGCTTCGTATCCATCTTGCTCAGAAGAGGATGAGCTACGGGCAGGCAGATACGCTGTTGTATTATCTCGAGAATCTTGCTGGAGTGGTTTCTGCCAAGGTATACGAGAGAACCTGTGACGCAGTTGTAAATTATCGGGGCAGTAGAGCTGCGGTTATCCGTGGTATCAGCGAATTTCATTATCAGGATGTAGAGGTTCCTTCACAGGTGCTGCAGAGCTCAGGGAGAGCACTGAATGCAGAATATCAGGAGAAGCTAATCTCCAAGGTGATCTGCCATTACGGAAGAAGGCTTTTTCTGCCATATCCGCTGAATGCCATTTATACAACAGCTACTTCCCTGAAATATATCTGGAAGGGAATCGATACACTTCTTCACCGTAAGATCGAGGTGCCGGTCCTGGATGCCACTGCAATTGGAGTGTCTGTATTACGTCAGGACTTTGGTACTGCAGGCTCCATCATGTTCCTGCTTGGGATCGGAGAGATCCTGGAAGAGTGGACGCACAAGAAATCCGTAGGTGATCTTGCAAGAACCATGTCCCTGAATGTTGGCAGGGTATGGCTGAAGAGAGAGGATCAGGAGATCCTGGTAGAGTCCGGAGAGGTCCAGCCGGGAGATGATGTTGTTGTACGTATGGGTACCGTAATTCCTTTTGACGGAAGTGTTACAGATGGAGAGGCTATGGTCAACCAGGCTTCTCTTACCGGTGAGTCTGTACCTGTATGCAAGAAAGAGGGCAGCGTTGCCTATGCAGGCACTGTTGTGGAGGAAGGTGAGATCACCATCCGCGTAAAGACGGTAGGTGGTTCCAGCCGCTATGACAAGATCGTTACCATGATCGAGGAGTCTGAGAAGCTGAAATCTTCTTTGGAGGGAAAGGCAGAGCATCTGGCAGATAAGCTGGTTCCCTATACTCTTGGAGGAACAGCACTTACATATCTCCTTACCAGAAATGCCACCAAGGCCCTTGCGATCCTGATGGTGGATTTCTCCTGCGCGCTTAAGCTTGCAATGCCGATCTCTGTATTGTCTGCGATCCGTGAGGCCGGTACCCATAAGGCTACAGTTAAGGGCGGTAAATATCTGGAAGCAATGGCTGAGGCAGATACCATCGTATTTGATAAGACAGGAACTCTGACAAAGGCGAAGCCAACCGTTGTGGATGTGGTTCCTTTTGACAACAATGATCCGGAGGAGATGCTGCGTATCGCCGCATGTATGGAAGAGCATTTTCCACACTCCATGGCCAAGGCTGTTGTCAGTGCTGCCAGGAAGAAGCATCTGGCCCATGAGGAGATGCATTCAAAGGTTGAATATGTAGTAGCGCATGGAATTTCCACTACGATTGAAGACCATAAGGCCGTGATCGGAAGCTATCACTTTGTATTTGAAGATGAGAAATGTCTGATCCCGGAGGATGGCAAGGAGAAATTCGACAATATTCCGGAAGAGTATTCCCATCTGTATCTTGCCATTGACGGACGTCTTGCAGCCGTGATCTGTATTGAAGATCCTCTTCGTGAGGAGGCGAAAGCTTCTGTAGAAGCACTGCGCGGGGCAGGGATTTCCAAGATCGTTATGATGACAGGGGACAGTGAGCGTACAGCAGCAGCCATTGCCAGACGTGTGGGAGTGGACGAATATTATTCCGAGGTACTTCCGGAGGATAAGGCCAACTTCATCGAAAAAGAAAAGGCAGCCGGAAGAAAGGTTATCATGGTAGGTGACGGAATCAATGATTCTCCGGCACTTTCCGCAGCCAATGTCGGTATCGCCATCAGTGATGGTGCTGAAATTGCCCGGGAGATCGCAGATATTACTGTAGGTGCAGATGATCTTCAGGAGCTTGTTGTTCTGAAAGAGATCAGCAATGCACTGATGAAGCGTATCAGACGCAATTACCGTTTTATTATTACCTTTAACGCAGGTCTTATCGCCTGTGGCGTTGCAGGTATCCTGCAGCCGACTTCATCCGCACTTCTGCATAATACCTCCACACTGGCGATCAGCCTGAAGAGTATGCAGAATTTGCTTCCATAGAAAATTTTTAACCGAATCAAGTAAGTCCCCTGCAGGATTGCGAGTATCCGCTTGACAATAAATATAAAAAGCCGGCCAGGTTATCGAAGAGATATGAGCTTCGTACCTGGCCGTTTTTTTAGGCTGCTCAGACGTGGATCGCAGGTATCAGCCTGAAGGTGTAGGTGTATGAAGTAAGTTTTATTCCTGAGGAAAGGGTTCGCTTTCCAACATCAGTCCGTCAGTCATATGATAGCGTTTCTTTTGGGTATCCGAATGGAGAGGCCGGGTATGAAGGCTTCGGTACCTGGAAGGGCTCATATGATAAAATTTTTCGAAGGTATGTGCAAAATGCTGCCGGCTGTTGTATCCGGAAGAAAAGGCAATATCCGTAATGCGCAGAGTGCTGTTGCACAGAAGAAAGGCGGCCTGTTCCATACGCTTGCGGTTGATATAGGTATTGATGGTGCAGCCGTTTTTTTCTGTAAAGAGCGCCTGCAGATAGGATTTGTTGATCCCTGCATATGCGGAGATGGCAGGAATATCAATGTCTTCCAGATAATGCTCATCAATATAGCGGAGCGCTTTTTTCAGATAGACGATTCCCTGGGTGCTCCGGCTGGAGCGGGCGCAGAATGCAAGCTCTGTAAGCATACGGCTGAAAAGAAGAAAGAAGAGAAATTCTTCCTTTTGTATCTGACCGGAATTTTGTTGTAAAAATGTGAGCAGATCCTTCAGGCTGTATCCGAAGCTGCGGGAATCCGTGCCGGAGCAGAAGCCCTGGGAGACGTCCGTAAAATTCCAGAACCGGGAAAATCCGGGATCCTTTTTCAGGAGAAGCTCCAGAGCAACCGGGCTTTTTTCGGAAGTAAGGGAAAATTCCAGATTCAGGATCGAGCAAGGGAAACCATCTGGAATCTCCAGCCTGTGAGGTATATCCGGTCGGATAAAGATAAATTGCCCGGATTTCAGTGGGAATTCTGTGTCCTGCGTGCCGTCCAGGCAGAAAACCCGGCAGGAACCGGAGGTGATATACATAATCTCATAGCTGGAATGTGTGTGATGCTCCATATGATAATAAGGCAGGGAGAGAGCATAAAAAGCAGAAATATGGAAATATTGGGAAGAGTCCTGGAAAATATCTGGCATGAAAAAACCTCCTGAGTACGATGCGAAACGGAATGTAAATATTTCAGCTGTAAATTTCGAGTCAGACAGATGCAGATATCCGGTTAAAAAACTCTGCCCGCCTGAATATACCCTTTGCTGTCTGCAAACAGTATATCACGCAAAAATAAATACGACAATATATTGCATTTTTACATTCGGGGGATGATACTTGTCACCTTATAAAAAAACAGATATTATACTGTGATCAGAATCAGAAAAACGGAGGGTATTTTCTATGAGTTATAAAAATGAAAACATGAAAATGATCGAATTACATGAGAATGGCCTGGATATCCAGTTTCGTATCCGGGAAAACGGCGTGGTAGAGCTGGCAGATTTTTCTTCACAGGAAGTAAAAAAAGCAGTCATGGAGCCGAAGGAGGATATCTGTTATCCGGCTGTTGAGATCCACAGAAGTGGCACAGGAAGCTTAAACATGCATGCCTACAAAAACAACATCAATCAGTCCTCTGTGGATTTTGTTTATGAGAACCATGAGCTGAAGGCACAGGCCGGCGGAAAAGAGCTGGAGATCGTAATGATTTCTCCGGAAAAGCTGAAGGCAGTATATCATATGCGCTTGTTTGACGGAGTGCCGGCAGTACAGACCTGGACAGAGATCATCAACGAGGGAAGCGAGGATCAGGGGCTGACCTATGTTTCTTCTTTTATGTATCAGGGAATCTCCAGAGGCGGCGAGAAGCCTTATTATAAAAAAACAGATATCTATGTGCCGTTTAACAGCTGGTGCTGTGAGGCACAGTGGCAGAAATACGATGCAGAAACGCTGAATTTAAACGGAATGGTCGTAGATGGCTTCAATCATCAGGGATATGGCCTGAACCGTTATTGTTACAGTGGAAAGGGCACCTGGTCTACCTGTGAGTATCTTCCCATGGGAATTGCCGAGGACAGAGAAACAGGGGAGACGTATATTTTCCAGATTGAAAGCTCCGGACAGTGGCTGGCAGAATATGGCTCTGCACAGGGCGGAAATCTGTATCTTGCCTTAAGCGGCGCCACAGAGCAGGAGCATGGCTGGTATAAGAATCTGAAACCGGGAGAAAGCTTTACAACCGTTCCGGCAGGGGCAGCGGTTGTAAAAGGTGGCCTGAATCCGGCAGCAGCGGCACTGACCAGATATCGGAGAAAAGTACGCAGACCGAATACGGACGATGAGAAGCTGAACGTGGTATTTAATGATTACATGAATTGCCTGATGGGAGACCCTACAACGGAGCGGGAGCTTTCCATCATTGACAAGGCAGCAGAGCTCGGATGCGAATATTACTGCCTGGATGCAGGCTGGTATGACGACGGATTCTGGTGGGACCGTGTCGGGGAATGGAAAGAAGCATCCGGAAGATTCCCCAATGGTTTGAAAGAAGTATGCGATCATGCACACAGTAAAGGCCTGAAAATGGGACTCTGGCTAGAAATCGAGGTTATGGGAGTTGCCTGCGAGCTGGCAAACAAGCTTCCGGATGACTGGTTTGTCTGCCGTCATGGAAAACGCCACATTGACAATAAACGCTATATGCTAGATTTCCGCAATCCGGAGGTACGGAAATATTGCCGTGATGTAGTAGACAGACTGATCAATGATTACGGTGTAGAGTACTTTAAAGTGGACTATAACGTAACCATGGGATATGGAAGTGATCTGAACAGTGACAGTTGTGCAGATGCCATCCGTGAGCATTATGAATGTCTTCACCAGTGGTATGAGGAAATCTTCCGGGATCATCCGGAGCTTGTTGTGGAGAACTGCGGTTCCGGCGGACAGCGTATGGATTATGGTATGCTGAAGATCTTAAGCCTGCAGTCTACCAGTGATCAGACAGATTATCTCTACAATGCCAATATCGCTGCCAATGTAGCCAGTGCGGTAACTCCGGAGCAGGGTGGTATGTGGGTATATCCGTATGAGGATGAAGAAGAGCATGTGATCTACAATGTAGTAAATGGTATGCTTCTCCGCCCGTATATCAGCGGTATGGTATGGAAGCTGGGAGAAAATTCCATGAACCGGATGAAGGAGGGAATCGCCTTGTATAAGGAGATCCGTGAGGAAGTCCGTGACGGCGTGCCGTTCTTCCCACTTGGTTTTGGAACTCTGAAATCCGAAGTTCTTGCTTACGGAGTGAAAGCAGAGAAGAATACCTATCTTTCCGTATGGACACCGGGAACAACAGAAGCAGTGATCCCGCTGGAAAATGCAGAGCAGATCCGTAGAGTATCCGTGATCTATCCAAAGGAAGAGATGTGCGGATATAAGATCGAAAATGGAAAGCTTGTAGTGAAGATGCCACAGGAAAAAGCGGCCAGACTGTTTAAGATCGAGATGAAATAGAAAAGCGTGAAAGACCGTAAGTTTGACGAAGAGGCGTGGACAAAAATAAATGGAAAATAAAAGAGCGCCGGCATTTTTACCAGAAAGCTCATCAGTCTGGATGAAGTTGTAAAGATCCCGGCTGTGTACCTGAATTATAAGAAATACAGATGGGTGAAGGATCTGACAGTGAAAAGCGAATAGAAACAGAAAACAGCAGAGCTGTATGTCCCGGGATTACAGGGAATATACAATTCTGCTGTTTTATTTTATGAGATTATCTGTTTTCCGCAAGATATTGTTCTGTAAGAGCAACCGCCTCGGTGATACACTGCGGGCAGCTGCAGAGAACCTTGCCTGTCTCTACACCTTTTAATTCACGGCAGATACAAGAACCGTTTTTTTCTTTGAATTTCTGGATATAGGTGCGGAGCTTTTTGTAAGTGTCACTTTTGGAGCTGGAACCTTCTTCGGTATTTCCGCGGCTGTTGGAAAGTCCGATGATCATAGCCATACCGGAAAGAGCACCGCACATTTCCATAACACCCATTCCAAGGCCGAAGCCCTCGGCAATACGGAACATCTCGTTTTCATCGATGCCAAATTCCTGGCAGAAAGAACAGGCAACTGCCTGTGCACAGTTACAGCCATTCTCGTGTAATTTTGTAGCGTGTTCAGCTTTTGTACTCATGATTTCTTATCCTCCTGATTTCAGATCGCAAGCATATTTTTGATCGCTTCCATATAGATCAGTACTGCTTCTTCCATGCCGGAGACCAGGATAAATTCATCGGCTCCGTGGATACGGTAGTCAATTCCCTCTTTTTCAGGTCCGAAGGCTATGATGTTTTTGAGGGATTTTGCGTAAGTGCCGCCTCCGATGACCATTGGTTTGTGTTCGGTATCGCCGGTCACATCTGTGTAAGCTTTGTAAAGAGCATTTACCAGCGGAGATTCTCTTGGGAAGAATAACGGAGCAACAACCTTTATGATCTCAATACGACCGTTTTTATCTTCCAGTCTGTCCTGGCACATTTTGCGGATATCGGTCTCATTAAGAGTTACCGGAACACGGATATCGATGGTACAGGAAATGACACCGTTTTCTGTTTTTACGATTCCGTTGCATAACGTCAGATCGCCGTATTCATCTGCAAATTTCAGACCAATGCCGGAGCCGTCACATGCAGTGCCGATATGGGAGTTATAGAATTCCACAAAGTCATCTTCAAAGCCTGCTTTTGCCAGACATTCAAAGGTTACTCCTGCAGCATTGACACCGAGATGGGGAGTGCTGGCATGAGCCGGAATACCTTTGGCGTAGATGGTGAGCTCACCATTTTCTTCGGTTACCTTATATTCCTGGAGCTTCGTCCGGGAAAGTGCGGATTCCAGCTTTTCCTTCAGACCGTCCTCATCGGGAACAATGGTTGTACAGGTGTCACACATTGCATTGGATACAAAACCGCCGTTCATGGAGATAATCCGGGTGTTTTTTGAGCAGGCGATCATGGCAAGCTGACCTTTTTCACCGTGGATACACGGGAAGCTGGCATCCGGTGTGAAACCGCAGGAAAGCTCTTCTGCTACCTGATTGTAGTGATCCATACATTTGGAACCTGTTTCCTCGTTGCAGCCCATGATCAGGCGGACTCTTTTGTTCAGCTTCACGTCGTGGTCGCGGAGAAGCTTCATGGCATAGAGCGCTTCCAGGATAGGGCCTTTGTCATCAGTGGTCCCGCGGCCGTATACATGATCGTCTTCACGGGTAAGGCGGAACGGATCGTAGGTCCAGTCTCCGCCTACAGGAACGATATCCAGATGACCGGCGATGCCGACGATCTCATCGCCCTCACCCATTTCGGCATAACCGCAGTAGTTATCCAGGTTTACGGTTTTAAAGCCAAGTTCTTCGGCAATCTTCAGTCCCTCTTCCAGGGCTTTTGCAGGACCCTCACCAAATGGTTTTCCCTCGGAAGGGGTACCGAGCTGGGAGTCAATGGCAACCAGTCTGCCAAGATTTGTGAGCATTTCTTCTGATAATGCGTGGATTTCCTCTTTAATATCCATATTGATTTCCTCCTGTTTACAGCGTTCCGGAAAGTGACAGGATGGAACGCTGATGTTATGAGCTCTATTATAGCATAGATTGTAATGAATGGCAGAGTGGATTTTTACCTGTTGAAGACGTACCGATCCATTCGGCGGAAGGCTTCTTCTATGCGGGAACGGGGTGAGGCCAGATTCATTCTCAGGTGACAGGGACCGAAAAACATCCTGCCGTCCTGGACGGCAACGCCGACATCCCAGCAGGCTTTTTCCACATCTTCGATTGTTTTGCCATGGGCAGTACACCAGTCGGTGCAGTCGGCAAAGAGCATGTAGGTGCCTTCCGGTCTGGAAACGTTGACACCCTTAAAGTGCCGGTCAATGTAATCACAGGCAAAGCTTACATTTCCGCTTAGTACTTCGCATAGTTCATCGGTCCATTCATAGCCTTCAGGCTGATAAGCGCCAAGCAGAGCGTGCATGGACAGAACATTCATCATATTATAATGGCTCAGACTGGACTCCTTCAAAATACGATCCCGCCACCAGCTGTTGTATACAATGTGATAGCTGCCAACAAGTCCTGCCAGATTAAAGGTTTTGGATGGAGCGTAGAAGGCCGCTGTACGCTGGCGGGCATCTTCGCTGACGGACTGGCTGGGGATATGCTTATGGCCATTCAGGATGAGGTCAGACCAGATCTCGTCTGAGATGACATAGACATCATATTTTCGGTACAGCTCCATGGCTTTTTCCAGCTCCCGGCGTTCCCACACGCGTCCGCAGGGATTGTGTGGATTGCAGAGAATGGCAGCGTGGATCTTCTTTTCACGGAGTTGTTTTTCCATGTCCGCATAATCCATTCTCCATATGCCGTTTTCATCCCTTACCAGCGGAGAATGTACGGCCTCGTAGCCGTTGTTTTTCAGGCTTGAGGTGAAGCCTATGTATGTCGGGCTGTGGACCAGGACGTTATCACCGCGGGAGCAGATGCAGTTCAGTGCACTGATAACTCCGCCCAGAACGCCATTTTCGTAGCCAATGTGCCTGGGCTTCAGACCGGTGACACCGTGGCGTGTTTCCTGCCAGCGGATGATGGCTTTATAATATTCCGGCGGGGCTTCGAAGTAACCGAAGGCCGGGTGACTGGCCCGTTCGATGATCGCCTGCTGTATGGTAGGTACAGTAGGAAAGTTCATGTCTGCTACCCACATCGGGATGGCATCGAAGCCCTCCTTCGGCGGGGCAGGAGAGAAACCATCGCCCTTCAGGCCGTCTACTGCAATGGAATCTCTGCCATGCCGGTCAATGATGGAAGTGAAGTCGTATTTCATATGAATGCTCCGTTACTGAAAACTTATAAAAAGTTATAAACTTCTATGTTTCATTCCTACTTCAACGAGTATGCTTTTGATGATATAAATATCTATCTACTCACAAGTTTTGTACTCTCCATAGGCGTAAATTCCGGATTAACGTACCCGTACATATTTGCACTAACGTTTTAGTGTTAGCTTGCAAATCTTTCTCCATAAGCCTTGAGATTTATAGATGCCTGAAAATCTCTATCAATGACATTTCCACAATCACATTTATAAATTCTGTCAGATAATTTCAAGTCTTTTTTTATGTTTCCACAGCAACTGCAAAGCTTTG
>OGPX01002386.1_pt1 | contig 10845 bp, 7 predicted proteins | sample 1553101 | NCBI WGS metagenome assembly OGPX01 (sample SAMEA2579964, study PRJEB22360) | human gut metagenome | biome: human gut; feature: human-associated habitat; material: faeces | place: Denmark | collected 2008/2010
TGGCGAAAGAGGCTTTAAGTATATTGGAGAAGAAAATCGCCCCTAAAGATATCCATCCACAAATCATTCCCAATGGATATATGTTCGACGCTTCAAAGATCAAGGCTTTTGATATCAGCAGATTGTCATTGCCCCACGACGCTACTATTATCAACGAGGACCCGAGCCTATTCTCCAAATACAGGTTCGAGATCTTGCTAAGCGTAATCACCGTATTATTTATTTTCCTGATTATGATATTAATCTTCTTTATCCGGACCAATAAACTGAAAGATAAGTTATTGGATCTACAGAAGGATAATATACTAATCATGAATAATATCCAAGCTTCCATCTATTTCATCAAGCCGGATTATACCGTAAAATGGAGAAATGAGGTAGAGTTCCATGACTGTATCCCTGAATTAGGTCCGGCTAATTGCTTCTTGGTCAAGAACGGAGTAAAGCCTTATTGTACCCGTTGCACGGTCGCAAAGGCCATGGAAACCAAAAAGCAGGTCGATATCACGAATGAGTTCGGCGATGGAAAGTATCTTCATATTTTGGCGAACCCTGTATTAGACGAGCACGACAACCTTATCGGGGTTATTTTCAAGAAAGAAGATGTGACAAAACAAAAACAGGCGGAGAACGAACTGAGGAAAGCGAAAGAGAAAGCGGAAGAGTCCGATCGTTTGAAATCTGCGTTCTTGGCGAATATGAGTCATGAGATTCGAACGCCATTGAATGCGATCGTCGGTTTCTCCGGATTATTGGCCGTAACCGAGAATATGGAGGATAAAGAGGAATATATCAATATCATTAATAGCAACAACGACCTGCTATTGCAATTGATCAAAAAACAACTTCTAACAATCCACGTTCAACTGTAGGAACAGTTACAGAAATCTATGATTATTTAAGATTGTTATATGCACGTGTAGGAAAAGCTTATTGTCCTAAACATGATGTTGTTATTGAAAGTCAAACAATTAAACAAATGGCAGATACGATTGACCAATACGCTGATGGCGATCGTTTAATGGTTGTCGCAAGAGTTGTTAAAAGAAAGAAAGGAACTTTTAAAGATTATTTTGCGGACTTATTAAAAGATGGTTATTTACGTGTGGTTGTTGATGGACAAAATTACATGTTGGATGAAGAAATCGAACTTGATAAAAATAAAAAACATGATATTGAACGAATCACTCGAACAATACAAGAGGCTTCTGTTTTAATTGAACGTATTTTTCATACCAGAATATCCTGTGGAATCAGTTCCTCTACAACTACCATTAAAGAACTCCCTCTGCTGTATCAGCAGGCTCTTGAAGCGCCCCAATACGTAGAGGAAATCATCCTCCGACACATAGCCCATATCGCCCGTGTGGAGCCAGCCGTTGCGGACGGTCGCCGCCGTCGCATCGGGATTTTTCCAGTAGCCGGCCATGACGTTCTCGCCCCGGATGACGATTTCACCCTTTTGGCCGCGCGGCAGCTCTCGCCCCTCTTCGTCAAGGATTTTCAGGTCGAGCGGTTCGAGAATCTTGCCCGACGATCCGAACTTGTGCCAGTGGTACTTGGGCGAATTGGTCGAAATGACGGGTGTAGCTTCCGAAAGTCCGTATCCCTGGAACATCGGGATCCCGATGGCATAGAAAAAGCGTTGCAGCTCCGAATCGAGCAGTGCGCCGCCCCCGACGAAAAACTCCAGGCTGCCGCCGAATGCCTCCCGCACCTTGCGGAACAGCACGAGGTCGAAAAGTCCCACGACGGGTGCCAGCAGGATCCGCCAGCCCTTGCCCTTGTGGTAGCCGTCCTGATTGTAGATATAGGCCGTGCGGAGCGCGAAGTCGAACAACCGTTCAGTGAAAGGTCCTTTGGCCCGAATCGAAGTTTCGATGTTTTTGCGGAAATTTTTGGCCAGTGCCGGCACCGACAGCAGGAAGTTGGGTTTCACTTCGCGGATATTCTGCGGAATATTCTTGAGTGTCTCCATCGGGGTCGCCCCTATTTGTACGGTCGCCACGCTGGCGCCGCAGGCGATCATGATGTAGAATCCCACCACGTGCGCGAAACAGTGGTCCAGCGGCAGGATGATGAGCGTGCGGTAGCTGGACGGGATGTCGATGCGCGAGAGCGACTGTTCGACGTTGGCCGTGTAGTTGCGGTGGGTCAGGACGACGCCTTTCGGATCGGCCGTCGTGCCCGACGTGTAGGTGATCGTGGCGTAGTCGTCGTTCCGGATTGCCTGCCCTATTTTGAGAAATTCCTCCTTATGCCCGGCCAAATAGTCGCGGCCCAGACGTTTGAGCATGCCGTAGGCCGTTTCGCCGCTTTCGAGCGGAATGTGTCCCAGGACGATGATCTGTTCGAGTTCCGGCAGTTCCGCCCGGATGCGGCGGATCTTCGGAAGCTGTTGTTTCGAAACGAACAGCGCCTTGACCTCGGCGTGGCGGAGCCGGAACAACAGATCGTTCGACTCTTCGAGTTTGACCGACAGCGGAACGCTGATCGCTCCGGCATAGAAGATACCCAGCTCGGAGATGATCCAGCCGTTGCTTCCTTCGGCCAGGATAGCGACCTTGTCTTTGGGGCGGATGCCCAGCGAAGCTAATCCGGCCCCCACTTCCAGGGCCTGTTCCCTGGTTTCCGCGTAAGTCGTGGGCTGAAAGGCGTGATGACGCTTCTCGAGCAGGAAGGTTTTCTTTCCGTATTTTTCAACGGAGGATTCGAACAGGTCGATGATCGTCTTTTTCATAGCTAATCCATTTTTAATACGGCGAGAAAGGCCGACTGGGGTACTTCGACATTGCCGATCTGACGCATGCGTTTCTTGCCTTTCTTCTGTTTTTCGAGCAGCTTGCGCTTGCGCGATATGTCGCCGCCGTAGCATTTGGCCGTCACGTCCTTGCGCACGGCCTTGACCGTTTCGCGGGCGATGATCTTGGCGCCGATGGCTGCTTGGATGGCGATGTCGAACTGTTGGCGCGGGATCAGCTCCTTGAGCTTCTCGCACATTCTGCGTCCGAAATCGTAGGCGTGGTCGGCATAGATCAGCGACGAAAGGGCATCGACCGGTTCGCCGTTGAGCAGGATGTCCAGTTTGGCCAACTTGCTCGGACGGAACCCGATGCGGTGATAGTCGAACGAGGCGTAGCCCTTGGAAATGCTCTTGAGCTTGTCGTAGAAGTCGAACACGATCTCTGACAGGGGCATCTCGAAATTGACCTCCACGCGATCCTGCGTGATGAAGGTCTGGTTTTTCATGATACCCCGCTTGTCGATGCAGAGCTTGAGCACGTTGCCCAGGAAATCCGACTTGGTGATGATTTGAGCCAGGATATAAGGCTCCTCGATCGAGGCGATTTTGGTTATTTCGGGCAGGCCCGAGGGGTTGTGCACCTCGAGCACGTCGCCCTGCGTCGTGGTGATTTTATAGGATACGTTCGGGACGGTCGTGATGACGTCCATGTCGAATTCGCGGTAGAGGCGTTCCTGGATGATCTCCATGTGCAGCAGTCCGAGAAATCCGCAGCGGAAGCCGAAGCCCAGCGCCAGCGAACTTTCGGGCTCGAACGTGAGCGAGGCATCGTTGAGCTGCAATTTTTCGAGCGAAGCCCGCAGGTCTTCGTACTGGTCGGCTTCGACGGGATAAACGCCCGCGAAGACCATCGGTTTCACATCCTCGAAACCGGCGATGGCCTCCGTCGAAGGGTTTTCGACCGATGTGATCGTATCACCCACCTTGACGTCCGACGAAGTTTTGATGCCGGAGCAGATATAGCCCACGTCCCCGGCACGGATTTCGTCGCGGGGCTGCATCTTGAGCTTCAGCACGCCCACCTCGTCGGCGTCGTACTCGCTGCCCGTGTTGAAGAATTTGACATGCTCGCCCTTGCGGATCGTGCCGTTGAAGACGCGGAAATAGGCGATGATGCCCCGGAAGGGGTTGAACACCGAGTCGAAGATCAATGCCTGCAACGGAGCGTTCGCATCGCCCTGAGGCTCCGGAATCCGCTCGACGATGGCTTCGAGCACCTCTTCCACGCCCAGTCCCGTTTTGCCGGAGGCGCAGAGGATCTCGTCCGGGTCACAACCCAGCAGATCGACTACCTGATCCTTCACTTCGTCGATCATCGCCGAGTCCATGTCGATCTTGTTCAGTACGGGAATGATCTTCAGGTCGTGCTCGACAGCCAGGTAAAGGTTCGATATGGTCTGCGCCTGGATACCCTGCGTGGCATCGACTACGAGCAGAGCCCCTTCGCACGAGGCGATGGCACGCGATACCTCATAGGAAAAGTCCACGTGGCCCGGAGTGTCGATCAGGTTGAGCACGTATTTTTCGCCGTTGCGGGCCAGGTATTCCATCTGGATCGCATGGCTCTTGATGGTGATGCCCTTTTCGCGCTCCAAGTCCATGTTGTCCAGGACCTGGGCCTGCATTTCCCGCTGGTTGAGCGTATTGGTCTTTTCCAGCAGGCGGTCGGCCAGTGTCGATTTGCCGTGGTCGATGTGGGCTATGATGCAAAAATTGCGTATGTTTTTCATTGTCGAGTGAAATCCTTATATAATAATGTGCAAAGATAATATCTTTCCGGAGAAAAACAATGGATTTCAGGCGTTGTCGGGGGCTGATTTCTTGCCCTGGTCGTATTCTGCTGCCGAAAAAAATGATTACTTTTGCGACCATAAAATCGAATCGACAATGATACGTCAATATGCCGGACTGGTCAAGTTCGCCCATACGATTTTCGCCATGCCTTTCGCCCTCGTCGGGTTCGTTTATGCGCTGCGTACCGAGGGGATCTCTTCGGACTGTTCGGGCAGGTACGGCTGGGTGGTGCTGCTCTTGCAGGTGTTGCTCTGCATGGTCTTCGCCCGCAACGCCGCGATGGGCTTCAACCGCTGGGCCGACCGCCGCATCGACAAGGCCAATCCCCGCACGGCCGACCGAGAAATTCCGGCCGGAAAGATCAGTGCCCGGGCAGCGCTCCGTTTCGTGATCGTCAATGCGCTGCTGTTCGTTGTCACCGCCTCGACTATCAATTTACTTACCGGATTATTATCGCCTGTGGCACTATTCGTTATATTGATATATAGTTATTGCAAACGGTTCACCGCGCTGGCGCATCTGGTGCTCGGTCTGGGGCTGGGTATTGCTCCGGTGGGGGCGTACATTGCCGTCACGGGACATTTCGCATGGCCGCCCTGTATCCTGGCGTTGCTGGTGATGACCTGGTGCGGCGGCTTCGACATCATCTATGCGTTGCAGGACGCCGATTTCGACCGCAAGAACGGCCTTTACTCCATCCCGGCCCGTTTTTCGGCACGGGTGTCGCTCCTGTTCAGTATTTTGTTGCACGCCGTGAGCGTCGCGGCGCTTTTCTGGTTCGGATCGTTTTGCCCCCAGAACGGCTGGCTGTGGCTCGGCGAAGGGCTTTTCACGCTGATTCTCGTCGCCGAACACCTGTTGGTGACCCCGACACGGCAGCGGAATATCGGCATCGCTTTCGGCACGCTCAACGGCATTGCGAGCACGGTGCTGGCCGTCTTCGTAATTACCGCTCTTTTGCGGGGATAAAATCGGGATATTTTTATACCTTTGCTTACTCTTTGTCAATAATAAAATATTACACATACTATGAATATCTCCTATAACTGGCTGAAACGCTACCTTAAAACCGATCTGTCGGCCGAAGAAATGGCGACGATCCTCACCGATATCGGCCTGGAGGTCGAGAGCTTCGAAAAGATCGAATCGATTCGCGGCGGACTTGCGGGCGTCGTGGTCGGCGAGGTGCTGACCTGCACGGATCATCCCGATTCGGACCATCTGCACCTGACGACCGTGGATGTAGGCGGCGAGGCTCCGTTGCAGATCGTCTGCGGTGCTCCCAACTGTCGGCAGGGTCTCAAGGTCCTCTGCGCTACGGTAGGTGCGGTGCTCTACCCTAACGGCGGCGAGGAGGAGTTCAAGATCAAGCGGAGCAAGATCCGGGGCGTGGAGTCGCTCGGCATGCTCTGTGCCGAGGACGAACTGGGTATCGGAGCTTCGCATGAGGGCATTATGGAGCTGCCGGCCGACGCGAAAGTCGGCCAGCCGGCCCGGGAGTATCTGAAGCTGGAAGACGACTATGTCATCGGCATCGGTCTGACTCCCAACCGCATCGATGCGGCGTCGCATATCGGCGTGGCACGTGATCTGGCGGCCTATCTTAAAAGCCAGGGCAAGCCCGTCGAACTGCAATGGCCCGACGTGAGCGCTTTCGCCGTCGATAACCGCGATCTGAAGATCGATGTGCAAGTGAAAAACAGCGAAGCCGCACCGCGCTATGCGGGTGTTACGGTCAAGAATTGTAAGATAGGCCCTTCGCCCGAATGGATGCAGAACTGCCTGCGGACAGCGGGCATTACCCCCAAAAACAACCTGGTGGACATCACCAATTTCGTGCTTTTCGAGCTGGGACAGCCCCTGCACGCTTTCGATGCAGCGAAGATCGACGGCGGCCGGATCGTGGTCAGAACCTGCGAGGAAGGTACTCCGTTCATGACGCTCGACGGCGTAGAGCGCAAGCTCACGGCCAACGACCTGATGATCTGCTCGGCTGCGAAACCCATGTGTATTGCGGGCGTTTACGGCGGGTTGGATTCGGGCGTGAGCGATATGACGACCGACGTATTCATCGAGAGCGCCTATTTCAACCCGGTCTGGGTGCGCAAGACGGCCAAGCGCTTCGGCCTGAACACCGATTCTTCGTTCCGCTTCGAGCGCGGCGTGGATCCCGACATACAGGTCTATGCCCTCAAGCGTGCCGCCCTGCTGATGAAGGAGCTGGCCGGAGGAGAGATCGCCTCCGAAATTACGGATATCTGCTCCGCTCCTATCGAAAAGTTCAAAGTGGAACTCGATATAAAGCGTGTCAATAGTCTGATCGGCAAAGAGATTCCTGCCGATACGATCCGCACGATTCTCGGTGCGCTCGACATTAAAATCGAGGCCGAGGAGGGTGACCTCTGGCGCGTGGCCGTGCCGCCCTATCGGGTCGATGTGACGCGCGAGGCCGATTTGGTCGAGGAGATTCTCCGCATCTACGGCTACAATAACATCCCTGTTCCCTCGCACGTCAATTCGGCGCTCTCCTACGCGCCGAAACCCGACCGGAACAAGCTGATGAACCTCGCCGCCGATTTCCTGACGGCTAACGGCTTTACGGAGATCATGTCCAATTCACTGTCGAAATCGGCTTATTACGAAGGACTTACATCATACAAGCCGGAGCATTGCGTGAAGATACTCAATCCGCTCAGCAACGATCTGAACGTCATGCGACAGACGCTGCTTTTCAATATGCTCGAAGCCGTGCAGTTGAATGCCAACCACCGCAATGGCGACCTGAAGCTGTACGAGTTCGGCAACTGCTATTTTTACGATGCGACGGCCGCTATGCCGGAAGAGCCGCTGAAGGCTTATTCCGAGCAGTTCCGCCTGGCGATCGCCGTAACCGGCATCGCTGCGCCTCTTTCGTGGAACCGGAAACCGGAGCAGGCATCGTTCTTTACGCTGCGAGCGATTGCCGAGAAGCTGTTGCGTCGTTTCGGGCTAGACCTTTATACGCTCAAGTCCGAATCGCTCCGCAGCGATCTTTACGGGGATGCACTCTCCTTCTCGCTCAACGACAAGGCCAGAGAATTGGTACAGATGGGCGTCGTTTCGTCGAAGCTGCGCAAGACTTTCGACCTGAAACAAGATGTTTATTATCTGGAGATGGATTTCGGGGCCCTGGTCAAGGCTACACGCAAGAATAAGGTCTCGGCTAAAGAGCTTTCCAAGTTCCCGGAGGTAAAACGCGATTTGGCGCTGCTGATCGACAAGGAGGTGACTTTCTCCGCGCTGCGTGATATTGCTTTCGCGGCCGAACGCAAGTTGCTCAAACGAGTTTCGCTCTTCGATGTCTATGAGGGCGACAAGCTGCCCGAAGGTAAAAAATCGTATGCCCTGAGTTTCGTACTGGAGGACAAGACCCAGACGCTGACCGACAAGATGATCGAGCAGGCGATGGCCAACCTGACAGCTCAGTTCGAACGCAAGGCGGGTGCGCAGGTGCGGGCTTGATTTTTGAAACGCCTGTCTGCGGGAGGCAAGTCTGTCCGCCCGCAGAACGGGTTCCGAGCGAAAGACAAGATTATGAAGCGCTGTAAAATTACGATCCTGCAACGGACTCTGAACGAGAAATTGGCACGGGAGTATGCCGCTCCCGGCTTTACGAAGTGCCCGATGATGCGGGAGGGACAGGTCTTTTATGCGGACTATGCCAAACCCGAAGGTTTTTGCGACGAAGCGTGGAAGGCGGTCTATCAATATGTATTCGCCCTGTCGCACGGCGCCGGAAAGTTCTATTTCGGCGATTGGATCACGAAGGAAGGCGTGGCGATCTGTTCCTGCAACGACGGACTCCGCCCGGTAATCATGAAGATCGAGCGTACGGACGAGGACTCCTCGATCTCTTACGAACCGGTGGAGTAATTTCCGAAGTTCGGGCGGAACGGGTACGGATATTTCAGAACGGCGCTGCGGATTCAACACAGCGCCGTTTCTCATCTTGCGCCCGAACTCGCCTACTCTTCTTCGGTATTCGCTTCGATTAGGTTCAATGCAGTTTCCAGCACTTCGTCCCGCCCTTCCCGAACGCCTTCGAGGGTGGGTCGTACTTCGTGGTCGATCTTCACACCCTGCCGATTCACCACCCATCCGTCGGGATAATACCACCCTAACCCGGAAAATGCGCCGAGTACTCCCCGAGGCAACGTAAATTTGCTGATATTGCCATCGGCTCCGGCGCTTTGAGAACCGATCGTTATAGTATATGGATTATTTTGGATTTTTTGTACGGATGTTTCCCCGTAACTTTGCGTCCCTTCATTAACCATTATAATGATAGGGGCGTTGTATTTTTCCGTTTTATATGTCGGATAAGAATAGTCTCTCGCGTAAAATACGCCCGGCAATGCAAGATCGGGGTAAGTAAATCGGACCGTATATTTAACACTGTCCGGAACAATGTACTGGCTTACAAATTCATTAAAATCTTGTGAAGGATAATAGCGTAAATCGATAATCAATCCTCTGTTTTTTTCAGGCCGTTTGAGATCTCCGGTATCTCCTCCTCTTTCGAGAGTTTGTTCGGACAGATATACCCGATCGAATCTTCGAGCATCGAGAATGTCTTGTGGTATTTCCAAAGGTAATTCCAACCGAAATGTCCTGGCATCTTTGTTACGTCGGCCAACGTGTCCCTCGTCACTCCGTCACGGCGGTAGCGGATCGATAGCGGCCGATTCTCTTTAGTGCGCAGAATTTGATCGGCCGTAGCTGCCAGCACGTCGTTCTCGTTGGAGCAGGAAATGAATTCCCTGGTTTGTGCCATGTAATATTCGACCGGTTTATCTTCGACAGCGACGATTTCGTCCCCCACCTGAAAGGGAGCTTTCCGCTCGCTCTTCACCGGGACGGTATCGGGCGTTACGACGATGAGCCGCCCTTCGACGAAGCCTGTGTTGAGAGGGACTCGATAACGGCCGAACAATTCGAAGATTCCTCCGCCGTATTGTGCGTGGTTGTCGTCGAGTTCCGCGATCATCCGTCGCGTTTCCCGCAGGTAACTGCCCGTCGGGTGTGCCATACGCCGGATATATTCGGGAAGAACATCGTTCCAGTCCTTGTCGGTCAAGTATTTACTTGGAAAGAAATATTCGACCATGTTCCAGAAACGGAATACCGTGAGCAGACGATAACCGTAGTCGGGATTCGACAAGTCGTAATAGGGTTTTTCTCCGTCGAAACAGGGATTGGGAGACCATTGGTCATAGGTTTCGTAATACGTTTGCGACACGTAACGGTTCCCTGCGGTTCGGTCGGCAGAACGCAGCCGGACCAGACGCTCCGAAAGCTCGCGGCCGAGCGTTGCCGTATCCCGAATCCATCCGATGTCGGTGCGGTGTTCGAAAACCGAATCCGACGCCAGTATCTTCTCGTATTTCTCGGGCGTTGTTTTGTACCGGCCGAAGCCGTCGATCCACTGGGCCAATATCTCGTTGCGAGCGGCAGGGGGGGGATCGGCCTATAAAAGGGGGCAAAAAATCGTCTCCCACCCAATTTCCCGTGGCGGGCGGCAGGAGCGGTATCGGCTATCAGAGGCAGCAACTCGAAAAGTTCGAAATCCAAGTCGTACCGGTCGTCCGAAAATGCCGGATGGTGATATTTCACGAATCCCCACACACGGCCCAATACTTCGAGGTTTCGCAGCGTAGCGCTGTCGATCTCCGTACGGTCGAAACCCGAGTGCCGCGAATAGTCGGCGTACTGTTTCGGCCGGGTGCAGCCCGAAGGGAAAAAATTTGAAACAAGCAGCAGGAATACGACGATTTTTTTCATAACATAAATCTTTTGGCTCCATTCGTAGCAACCGAAAAATTATCGAAAACGATCTCTTGCCGTTCGGCAGCCTATGAGCTGCCAAGCGAATAAAAGTGTCGTTTCGCCGGTGCGAGGTACTTTAACAAAGTTAAGGTTTTTTCCGAAAGGCGCGATCTTTTTTAAGAATTTCGCAATCAAAAAACAATGATTCGGCACGAGTCCGCACGATTGCTCTCATCTTTCACTATCTTTGACATAGTCTTAGATAGGCTGCGTCTCGGAAAAATGGGAACAAGCTCCCATTTTCTCTCGGCTTTCACTATCTTTGCACAAAATCGGCTGTGGCTCGGATCGCCTCGGGCGAATTCGGACTGTTATCCGATCATAAAGATACCTTAGATTTGCGCAGTAAACAGGAGATGAGATAGAGTTGGTAATTTTGTAGA
>OGPX01002393.1_pt1 | contig 10787 bp, 6 predicted proteins | sample 1553101 | NCBI WGS metagenome assembly OGPX01 (sample SAMEA2579964, study PRJEB22360) | human gut metagenome | biome: human gut; feature: human-associated habitat; material: faeces | place: Denmark | collected 2008/2010
TAAATAACTATCTTGATAAAATAATACTATTTATATATAATAATTTCAACATGTTATATATTCCAACAGTAATTAAGTTATTTGAATATATAAAAACAATTAACTTATTAAGTATAAAAATACAGAAAGGATGATGATATTTGATACAAACATCCCCCAAAAAATGTACCTTAGATAAAATTAAAATATTATCTGGTGCACAGCTAAAATACATTGCATTTGTATCAATGTTAATTGACCATGTAAATAAAGCATTAATTTACCCAAACTTAAATGGTGAAGGGTTATTACTAAAAATAAGCAATCTTTTTGATGTACTAGGAAGAATAGCATTTCCTATTTTTGCTTTTCTTTTAGTAGAAGGTTTTTTTAATACAAAAAACAGAAAAAATTATTTATTATATCTTTTAGGATTTGCTATAATTTTTTTTATAGCACCTGCAATTTGTACAGTAACTCCAAGCAAAGCACAAGAAGTTGTTGGAACTGCAAATAGTTCAAATAACCAAGAAGAAACTCAAGAGAATAATGTAGTAGAGTCAACAACTACAAATGCAGAAGAAAATCAAAAAGATAATAATTCTAGAACAATAAAATTATTACATTCTACAACAGGTCAAATAGAAGAAATGGATTTGGATGAGTATTTATATGGAGTAGTATCAAGTGAAATGCCTGCAAGCTTTGAAAGTGAGGCATTAAAAGCTCAAGCAGTAGTGGCTAGAACATATACGATTTATCAGATTAGTCATAATTCAAATAAACATACTGGGGCAGACATATGTGATAACTATGCTTGTTGTCAAGCTTGGATAAGCAAAGAAGATAGGCTTGCAAAGTGGAATGAAGAAGAAGCTGAAAGCAATTGGAACAAAATTACAGAAGCTGTAAACTCAACAAAGGGGAAAGTCATCACATATAATGGTGAGCCAATAAATGCCTTTTTCCACTCAAACAGTGGAGGAGTGACAGAAAGTTCAGTAAATATATGGGGAGGAATTGATTATCCATATTTAAAATCAGTAGAAACATCGGGTGAAGATGGGTATACACAATATAGTTCACAGGTTCAACTTTCAAAACAAGACTTATTAAACAAAATAAAAGAAAAATATCCAGATTTTGAAATAGATTTTTCTCAATCGGATTGTATTCAAATAAAAGAACTTACAACAAGTGGGAGAGTTAAAACAATCAAATTTGGAAATAAAGAAATTGCTGGTACTGAAGCAAGAACAATATTAGGCTTAAAATCAACAAATTTCACATTTTCTGTAGATGGAGACAATGTTACATTTTCAGTAACTGGATATGGTCACGGAGTTGGAATGAGCCAAACTGGAGCAGATGCTTTAGCAAAATCAGGTTCAACTTTTGAAGAAATTATTAAACATTTTTATACAAATGTGGAAATAGTTGAGTTAAATTCTCTTTAAATGAATAATCTTTGAAAAAAAGTAAATACTTGTATTAATAAAGTAATCAAGGAGGAGTTTATGAAAAGAGGAAAAAGATTTTTTGAAAAAGACAATTTATTTATATATGTAGGAACTGCTATATTTTTTATATTAGCAATAGCGTTAGGAATAATTATGTTTATGCTAAGTAGAACTACATCAAAATTAAAAAATGAATCAGGACAAGTAGTTCAAGAAAGTCAAACAGGGGAAAATGCAGAAAGTGTAAGTACTGAAATAGGAAAATCAGTACAAGAACAAGAGAAAAAAGATGAAGTCAAGAATGAAGAAAATGTTTCAAACCAAACAGCATCAAATAACAATAATGATACAAATTCAACAAATGTTGTAAGTAATTCAGAAAAAAATGCAAGTACAACAAATAATGTGAAAGCTACAAATGCAGAAAGTTCAAGTAAAAACGTAAAAAATGAAATAAATCAAGTTGATGAGCCTGATACAAAGGCTGAAACAAATAATTCTAATGCTAGTGGACAAAATAATGTGGTAGAAACAAAAAAAGAAATAAATTTTGCTAAACCAACAGAAGGTAATATCATTTGCGAATATGCTAAAGATAATTTAATTTATTCTGAAACTCTAAAAGAATGGATAACACATACAGCAATTGACATAAAAGCAGATAAAACAAGTGTAATAAAAGCATCTGCAGATGGAATTGTTAAGTCAATAGTTAATGATCCTAGATATGGATTAACAGTAATAATTGAACATGATGATGGGTATGAAACAGTTTATGCTAATTTATTAACAGCTGAATTTGTTGTTGCAGGTGAAGAAGTTGCACAGGGACAAACTATAGGAACAGTTGGAAATACAGCTTCTTTTGAAAGTAGCATGGAATGCCATCTTCATTTTGAATTAATTAAAGATGGTGAATACTTAGATCCAGCTATATATTTAAAATAGAAAAAATGTACCGGGTCCAAAATTTACAAGCAAATTTTGGACTCGGTCTTTCTTTTTCATTATAATTATGATAAAATATGTGCATATTGAGAAAGTAGGAGAGCATAATGATAGAACAAATAAATTCACCAGAAGATATAAAAAAATTAACAATAAATCAGAAACAGGAATTAGCAGAAGAAATTAGAAAATATATAATAGAGATTGTATCAAAGAATGGAGGACATCTAGCTTCGAATTTAGGAGTGGTAGAACTTACAATTGCCGTACATTCTATATTTAATGTACCTAAAGATAAGATCGTTTGGGATGTAGGACACCAAAGTTATGTGCATAAAATTATAACCGGCAGAAGAGAAGAGTTAAAAAATATAAGAAAGTTAAATGGTATTGCAGGATTTCCTAAAACAAAGGAAAGTGAAACTGATTGCTTTAATACTGGTCATAGTAGTACATCAATATCGGCTGCTTTGGGGATGGCAAGAGCAAGAGATTTAAAAGGTAAAGATAATAATGTTATTGCTGTTATTGGAGATGGAGCTTTAACTGGAGGTATGGCTCTTGAGGCATTAAATGATGTTGGATATAGTAAATGCAAAATGACAGTTATATTAAATGATAATGAAATGAGTATTTCTCCAAATGTTGGAGGACTAAATAATTTTTTAGGAAAATTAAGAGTTAAGAAGTTATATACGAGAACTAACAATTTGCTAAAAAAACAAATTAGTTCAATTCCAATAGTAGGAAAAACGACTGTGAAAGCTATTCAAAGAATAAAAAGAGCAATTAAACAACTTGTAATACATAAGATGTTTTTTGAAGATATTGGTTTTACATATTTAGGTCCAGTTGATGGTCATAATATTGAAAAACTTGAAAGTATATTAACAATGAGCAAACAGGTAAAAGGACCTGTGTTAGTACATGTTTTAACTAAAAAGGGTAAAGGATATGAATTTGCTGAGAAAAATCCAGATAAGTTCCATGCAACATCTCCGTTTGATATATTAACAGGCGAACCTAAAAAGAAAAAAGGCAAGGATTATTCAAAAGTTTTTGGTGATAAAATTGTCGAGTTAGCTAAAACAAATGATAAGATTGTGGCAGTAACTGCTTCAATGAAAGCAGGAACAGGATTAAGCAAATTTGCAAAGGAATTTCCATATAGATTTTTTGATGTTGGAATTGCAGAACAACATGCTATTACAATGGCTGCTGGAATGGCAAAAGAGGGAATGATACCAATTGTTCCAATATATTCATCTTTTTATCAAAGAGCTTATGATCAGGTGATTCATGATGTGGCAATGCAAAATTTGCCAGTGATTATGTGTGTGGACAGAGCTGGTGTTGTAGGTGCAGATGGAGAAACTCATCAAGGAACTTTGGATATGGCATTTTTTAGATTGGTACCTAATTTAGTGATCATGGCTCCAAAGGATTTTAAAGAATTAGATGATATGCTTGAATTTGCAGTAAAGTTAAAAAAGCCTGTTGTTATTAGATATCCAAGAGGTGGGGAAGATACAGAGATTAAATTTGAAAAACATAAAAAAATAGAACTTGGAAAATCTGAGATTTTGAGATGCTTAGAAGAAAAAGAATTTGTGAATTTGAAAGAAAAAAATGGAAAGTTTGTTACAATAGTAGCTATAGGAAAAATGGTTGCAAGAGCTGTAAAGATGGCTGAAAATTTGAAAAAAGATTCTGGAATAAATGCTGAAGTTATAAATGCAAGATTTTTAAAGCCTTTTGATGATGTTACTATTTTAAATAGTCTTGAAAAAACAAAAAATGTCATTACAATAGAGGATGGAACTAAAATAAATGGTTTGGCTACAGTTGTAAAGGAATTGATTGTTGATAATAATTTGAAAGATATAAATCTTAAAGCTTATGCTTATCCTGATGAGTTTATAACTCATGGAAATGTGGATGAATTAGAAAAAATATATTTGAAATAAAGAAGAAACAGGTACATATTTTATTTATTATTAGTAAAGTTAATATGTTATAAAATATAAAAATTTACCTGTCTCTTTTTTTGTATTTATTAACTTAGTTTATTAATAATCGAATTTATTTCTTCTATTGTTTCATCTAAAATATCAAATCTAACAGAATCAACATTAATATTTTTATATGGTATAGAAGTAAATCGATTATTATAAATAGTAGTTACAGTTTCAACATTATCAGGAATAATTCTAAATAAAAATCCAAGTCTATCCTTCAAATAAAACTTATTAGAAGAATTACATTGATGAGTACAAGAAGGATAACATTTATTGGTTTTACCAAGTAAGCAATAATTTGAATTCATCAAAGGTATTCTACCATAAACAATTAATTCTTTCTTTGATATTGAATTAGTATCCTGGTCAAAAGATAAAATATTAGATAAATCAGTATCATTTAATTCGGGCGATAAGGTTACTGTATCACAGGTCAATTCATTAATTGTTAAACTATTAAAAACATTAAAAGTATAATTACAGATAAAATCATATTTACTTTGGTATTGTTTTAATAATTCAAAATTTCCAATATTAGAAAGAACAAATCCTTTTATGTTGTAGGTTTTTAATATGTTAGGTAAGTTGTTACTTATTAATTTTGTATAGTTATTTCTAATTATTGTTGGCATATAAATATATGTATTAAACTTTTCACTAATTTTTTGTATGATAGATGAAAAGTCATTTAAAACAAAACATTTAAAAGGAATATAGATATTGTCAACATTTTGCAACCTAGTGTAATCAAAATTTTTATTAAGCAAATTAAATAAAACACTAACTTTTTTTGTTTTAAAGGTAGAATGATTAATACATAAATGGTTATATTTAAAATTAACGTTATCGATGCTTTTTCTAAATGAGCTAATAAGCTTTTGCTCATATTGAGAAAGTGCATTTCTTCTAAGTTCATTTATACAACTAATTCCTTGAATAAATAATCCATCATCTAAATCAATTTCAATATTATCAAATTTAAAAGGAGTATTATTTGTCTTAGAAATTTGCGCAATTAATCTATCTTTTGAAATAGGTGAATTAAGTGCAGGCTCAGGTATAACGTTTGAGGTAACATTGACAGTGATTCCATAGTTATCAAATACTGTTAATTCAATAGGCAAATCTTTTTTTACAGTTAATTTACAACTTAGGCTGGCTTTTCGATTTTCCTTATTTATTGTTTCAAGCGCAGAGGATGTTAATTGTTTGTCAGATATTTTGTAAATTTTATATCCTACCGAAATATCACCTTTCATTCTGCCGATTTTTACAGTATTACCTGATGAAACTTTTGGAACATTTTTATTATTAATCATTAATTCAGAAATTGTATATAAAGAAGTTTCATGTTTTTTATTTTCAATTCCAATTTTGTCACCAACAGCAAGAGTATCAGCTGTTGTAAAAGTAATATGTCCTTTATTAGGATTAAAATTAGAAACTCTTCCAAGAAATATTCCCATATTGTTTGACTTTTCTTTGAAAATCAAATCTTTGTTAGGTGAAGAAGATAGATGTCCATTAGAAAATCCACCACGATTAAATACTTGTAGCAAATCATGTTTGTCAGTAGAAATATCAATTTGCTTATCAAATTTTGAATTTAATGCCATTTCTAAATATTTTCTATAAATTCTAGTTACTGTTGCGACGTATTCAGGAGTTTTCATTCGGCCTTCAATTTTTAAGCAAGAAACTCCAGCTTTTATTAGTTCAGGTAGATAATCTAATCCACATAAATCTCTAGGACTTAATAAATAACCTTTATCAATTGTATGGAATGAAGAGTCGTTTTGTTTTTTTAACTTTGAAGATGTTATATCAGTATCTGAACTAATTAATTCATAAGGAAGTCGGCAAGGTTGTGCACATTGTCCACGATTACCAGAACGACCACCAATCATACTAGAAAATAGGCATTGTCCTGAATAAGAAATGCAAAGTGCACCATGAACGAAAACTTCAATTTCAACATTAGAATTTTTACAAATATGTTCGATTTCTTGTAATGAAAGTTCGCGAGAAAGTACAACACGAGAAAATCCCATTTCTTGCAATTTAAGGACACCATCTAAATTGTGAACAGATAGCTGAGTACTTGCATGTATAGCTAAATCTGGAAAATGTTTAATCAAATAACGAGCTAATCCTAAATCTTGAACAATTATTGCATCAATACCATAAGAATAAGCTTTTTGAGCTATTTCTATAGCTTCATTCATTTCGTCATTTTTAATCAAAGTGTTTAATGCTAAATTTGTTTTTACTCCTCTAAGTTTTGCGTATGTAATTGCTTTTTCTAAAATATCATCATCAAAATTAGCAGCAAATGCTCTTGCGCTAAATGAGCTTGCTCCAAAATAAACTGCATCAGCACCGTTTTGTACAGCAGCTTTTAAACATTCAAAATCACCTGCAGGTGATAATAATTCTATCATAATTAACTCCAATCTTAATTTTGGGCAATTTTGTACCCGGTACATTTTTTTCCATGGGCAATTTTGTACCCGGTACATTTTGTCCCAAATCTAAATTTACATATATTATAGCATAAATGCATTTGTAACACAAATGTAATAAAAAAATCATTGTCTAATGTTGACTAAAAAAGGAGAATAATGATATACTTATAGCGAAGAAATAGGATAAAAATCCTAAAAACATAAGAACCGAAATATATGACGAGATAAACAAAAGAGGTGTAAGAAATGAAAAAATTTATAAAAAAGTTATTAGTTATTCTTATATTGATAATATCATATATGGTTATAAATATAATTTTTGAAAATGAAAATTTTTCTGCATTTGCAGTAAATCAAACAGTATCTACAGATATTAATTCAATTGATTCAAATCAGTATCCTCAGATAAAAGAAATGTTACAAACATTGAAAAATCAGCATCCTAATTGGAATTTTAAAATTTTATATACAGATATTGAATGGAATGAGGCAATTGCAAATGAATATGTAGGGCATAAAAGTTCACCCAGAAATTTAGTTACAGCAAACAATAGCAAATATGATGGAGAATGGATTTGTAAAGTTTGTGGTGAAACAAAATATGATAATGGAAATATGCATTGTGCATCAGAGGCAGCAATTGCGTATATGATGGATCCAAGAAATTCAATAAATTATTCAGACGTATTTCAATTTATGCAATTATCATATGCAGAATGCAATACTCAAACAGTAAAGGCAATGGTTGCTGGAACTTTTTTGAATAATGATTCTTATATAAATACTATTATAGATTCAGCTAAAAAATATAATTTGAATCCATATTACATAGTTGCAAGAATTTTGCAAGAACAAGGAAAAAGTGGTTCTACTTTGTCTAGTGGAAATGGTTATAATGGCCAATATATTGGATATTATAATGTCTTTAACATTGGTGCGAGTGGAAACGGAAAAGATAATGTTATTTTAAATGGCCTAAAATCTGCTCAATCACATGGCTGGAATACAATGGAAAAGTCAATTGCTGGAGGAACTGAAATAGTTGCTAAGGATTATATTGCAAAAGGTCAAAATACAATGTATTTTCAAAAATTTGATGTTGAAAATTCAGATGGTAAGTTGTATTGGCATCAATATATGCAAAATATTTTAGCCGCACAAAATGAGGGGCAAACTTTGAGAAAGACTTTTGAAGGTGTTGGTTCAGTTGACGCTGGTTATACTTTTATAATACCTGTTTATAAAAATATGCCTACAACTGCAGCTACGAGACCCTCAACAAGTTCATCTAATATTCCAACAACAACTGATTTGGTAAGAGTTAATGTTACGAATTCTTTATATTTGAGAGATAAGCCAGGTACTTCTGGTGAAAAAATTGCTAGTGTTTATAAAGATGAAATAATTACTAGATTGAATAAGGCAACAGAAAAAATAGATGGCACTTATTGGGATTATGTAATGAAGGCTGATGGTACTAAAGGATATGCTGCTAGAGAAACAAAAGAGGGGGAAGCTGGTTATAAAATGTATTTGGTTCCTGTAAGTCAAGAAAATCCTAGTGAGCCAGATAACAGTGATGTGACTAAAAATGATAAGGTTAAAGTTGATAATTCAAAAAATACAATAACTGCTGTTCCTAATGCAACAGTAAGTGACTTGAAGTCTCTTATGGGAGATAATATTACAGTAAAAAATGTAGACGGTCAAGCAGTAGATGGTAAACTTGCAACAGGTTATAAAGTTAATGATACTTATACTATTTCAGTACTTGGAGATGTTAATGGAGATGGAGAAACAACGGCATTGGATGCAGCAATCATATTAAGATATACGGTTGACCAATACAATTTGACAGGAGTATATATCCAATCAGGTTCATTGAGTAGTGGTGGAGTACCAACAGCTTTAGATGCTGCAAAAATACTAAGATATACAGTAGGACAATATAATATTAATGTATAATAATTATAGGAGGAAAATTGTGAAGAATAAAATAGAAATAGGTGTAATAGTATTTTTTATGATAATATTAGGATATTGCATTAAATCAAATGCAACGATATCTACACAGTCGAAAGAGGTAAAGTCAGGGGAACAATTTACGGTTTCAGTTGCATCGAACATAGCTCTTGGGGCGTATAGTGTAAGAGCAGATGCTGAATCGGCATTAAATTTTATAACAAGCACAGGAGGAACAGCAGGAAATGGAACAGTAAGTATATCGAATGCATTGTCTTCAGGTGGAACTAGAAATTTAGCAACGTATACATTTAAGGCACCAAATGTAACGAAAGATACCACATATACAATAAAATTTAAAGCTACAGGAATGGGAGATGAAAATTTACAACCAGTTCCTGATGATAGTGCTACATCATCAATAACAGTAAAAGCACTTACTACAAATGAACCTTTGACAGACAATACAACTGCATCAAAATCAAATGAAGCAAGACTAAAAAATCTAGGAATAAAACCAAATGATTTTAGTGGATTCAAAAAAGACACAACAGATTATAGTGTAGAAATCCCAAGTAATGTTTCAAAAGTAAATGTATATGCAACGCCATTGGACTCAAAAGCAAAAGTTACAGGAACAGGTGATGTGTCTTTAAATGAAGGAGAAAGTAAAAAAGTTACAATAACAGTAACTGCGGAGGCAGGAAATACAAAAACATATGCACTTACGATAAAGAGAAAAAAAGCTGATGAGACAGAGACACAAACACAAGGTGATTCAGATGCAAGTTTAAAAAGTTTAGGAATAAAACCAGAAAAATATGACTTTTCAGGATTCAAAAAAGATAAAACACAATATACTGTTAAAGTACCAAAAGATGTAGAAGAAATAGAAATTTATGCAGAAGCAACAAGTAGCAAGGCAAAAGTTGTAGGAACCGGAAAAACTCAATTAAAAACTGGAAAAAATAATCTTGTTGTGCAAGTTACAGCGGAAAATGGAACAACACAGACATACACAATAGAAGTAACAAGGGGGGAAACTGAGGCATCAGCAACCACAACAAGTAACTCAAAAAAAGATGAATTTGGATTATCTTCATTAGAGGTAGAAGGATTAACGTTAAATCCAAGTTTTGAAACAGGAACATATGAATATAAAGTAGATTTAACAGAAGACTTAAGTTCATTAGATATAAACGCAATAGCAACAGATGATGATACAACTGTTGAAATATTGGGAAATGAAGAACTAGCATTAGGTGAAAATACAATAACAATTTTGGTGAGAAATGAAAAAGAAGACAAAACAGCAACATATCAAATAATTGTTAATAAAAATCTATCAGAAAAAGAAAAAATGAGCTGGTTAAAACCATCAACATGGGGAAGAGAAGAAATAATAAAAATAATAATTATAGCAGTTTTAATAATATTAGTAGTAATTGCAGTAATTTTAAAAATTAAAATTGCAAAAGAAAAAAATGAAGAAGAAGATTTAGAATTTCCAGGAGGAGAAGAGTTAGACAAAGCACTTGCTGAACATCAAGTACTTTCTGAAACAGCTGAAATGCAAATGAATTCAGAGTTTGAAAATATGGGACATACAGAAGAAACAGACAATTTAGATAGTTCATATAAAGAAAATAAAACAGGAGAATTTGATGAAACAAATTATATTGAAGATATTGCTAGAAGCAAGAATTATCAAATGGATTATTTAAATGATGATTTTAATAATAAGAATGTCTCAAGAAAAAAAGGTAAACATTTTTAATTTACCAAAGGGGACACTCATAAGTGGTTAAAATCTTTACCAGAGGGGACACCCATAAGTGGTTAAAATCTTTACCAGTAGGGACACTCATTAATGGTAAAACTTAATATTAAAAATAGTTAATTAATAAATATAACTGAATATATATTAATTAAATTAACATTTCAATATACGTTTT
>OGPX01002400.1_pt1 | contig 10761 bp, 8 predicted proteins | sample 1553101 | NCBI WGS metagenome assembly OGPX01 (sample SAMEA2579964, study PRJEB22360) | human gut metagenome | biome: human gut; feature: human-associated habitat; material: faeces | place: Denmark | collected 2008/2010
GAAACTCCGGGCTTGTTTGCGTATGGCGGGATCCGAAACTCGCCGAAATTGCGGGGCTGCGGCTGATTTACGCTGTTCGCCTTTCCGGTCGTTGCAGCAAGGAGGCCCGCCGGGAGATTGCCGGCTGGCGATTCGGCCGGATTCGAGGTCGGGGTTGAAAATATGGGGCATAACGACCTTTATGCCCCATTCCGAACCGGTCGTTGTCGCCGCCGGAGCCGAGAATCTGTTTTCCTTCCTACTTTTTTATGTAGCTCTTCAACGCTTCGACGTACTCCTCGAAAGCATCCACGCCTGTCGGGGTAATGCGGCAGAGCGTGCGGGGCATTTTTCCCCGAAAGGTCTTTTCGACCGTGATGTAGCCGGCTTTTTGCAGTTTGTCGATCTGTACGCTCAGGTTGCCCGCCGAAGCTCCCGTCTGTTCCCGGATGAAAACGAAGTCGGCCTCTTCGACCCCGAGGAGGATCGACATTACCGCCAGGCGCAGTTCCGAGTGCAGCAGGGGATTCAGTTCCTTGAACATCTTTTGTGCGATTGGTAGTTGATGATATGTCCCGGGACGACCATCATGATGAAAAATACGCCGGCAAAGATAAGGATTTCGTTGTTCAGGAGTCCGGCGGTTATCTCAATTCCGTCAGAAGTTGCGATTTTTTTCAGGAAATAGTCGTATAAAGGGAAGAGGACTGAAAGAGCCATACAGGTAAGTCCTGCGACGATGTATATTTTCGAACGAACGATCATTCCGGTTGTTGCCGTTGCCGTAGCCATCACCAGTGTAATGAGTTCGAAAAGACTGTGTCGGTAGGAGAGTCCGTGAAATAGCGAAAAGAGGAAGATCGGAATCAATGATAATGAGGATACTAACCAGACCTTGCCGACGATGCGGTCGATCTCCGTGCGGGGCTCCGTCGGCTTCTTGTCCGGGAACAACCGCATCAGCAGACAGCCGATGATGGGAATGAGAAACCAGGTGAAGCACCAGGCGGGATGGCATCCGGCGATGTTGAACCAGTAATTGAGCAGGGCGATCCCGACGGTCGTATAGCCCCATACGAGGAACGGGCGTCCCGCATGGTTTTCCAGCCGGTTGCGGGTGTTTTGAATCATGCGCGAGATGAGTTCCATACTCTCTCGTGCGTCTAATTTTCTCTCTTCCATACGCAGTGAGTTTTGATGATTATATATTTTAGCATGCCGCTTTTTTCTTTGCAGATTCGGGTATCCGTTCGTTGGCAGCCGTTTTTGACTGTGTTTACAAGGCATCCCTCGCCCCGAATGATTTCGGGCTGTTGTCCGACCGTATCGGAAATCGAGTTTTTTCGTGCGGTCCGACCGTCGGCGGATCACTCCGCATCGTCATCGTCCGAGAGTTTTGTCAGGTGGAATATCAGATCCAGAATAAGACCGAGCCCCCAGCCTGCCATGACCCACAGCACCCACCAATAGTGGGGCGTCGTGAGGGCATTGACTCCGGCCAGAAATGCACAAATTACTGCGTATGTTATCCATTCCCGGATGAGCCGGCGCTTTCTGCGTGCGGCTTTCGCATCGATTTTTCGAGTTGTTTCCATAGCTTTCGGTTTTTGTTGGTATTACAAATATAAACTACTTTATTTTATAAACCAAATAAAATGCCTGAAAAATTGAAATTTTACGATGATTCGGGGCAGGGGGCGTTGAGGATGAAATGTACGGGGTAGGCCGAAAGGCTTTACCGAGATCTGTTAAATTATGGTATTATATGCGACCGTTTTTTTTGAATTCGGCGGTAGCCGCAATTTTGCGGGCCGTTATTCGATGTCGGGTTCACCCTGAACTTTTTTCTTGGGAGGGCGCGAGAAACGTCCGAGCATTGTCGGTCAGATTCGGATCGGAGGGCAGTATATTGATTGAGATATATCTTTCGTGGCCCTTTATTCGACGGTTGCAGCGTCGAATCCGAAGGGACGTTTATTCGCGGGCTTGTGGCCGCGTTTATAATTCGCCCCTTGCCTGCATCCTTTTCCCGGAGGGGATTTGGGGTGCTGTGCTTTCGAAGAGGTACATTAAAGTATATAATCGCGCCGCATACTTTATCCGAGCAGGATCAGGCTGAGGGCCATGATCGCCATGCCGCTCATCACGCCGTAGATCGAGATGTGGGCTTCGCCGTATTCGCGGGCGGCCGGCAGCAGTTCGTCGATTGAGATGAAAACCATGATTCCGGCGACGCCTGCCAGGATGCAGCCCATCATGACGGGAGACATGAACGGCATGAGGATAAAATAGGCGAGCAGGGCGCCGACCGGCTCTGCCAAACCCGATAGGAGCGAATAGCGGAAGGCTTTCATCCGGTCGCCGGTGGCGTAAAAGACGGGGATCGAAACCGCGATACCTTCGGGTATGTTGTGTATGGCAATGGCGACGGCGATGGCGATACCCAGCGTGGGATTTTCGACGGCGGTGGCGAAGGTGGCGATGCCTTCCGGGAAGTTGTGGATGCCGATAGCCAGGGCGGTCATCAGTCCCATGCGCATCAGTTTGGCATTTTTCGGTTTCTTCTCCAGCTCTTCGATCATATGGGCTTCGTGCGGGTTCTCGACCGAAGGCACCAACCGGTCGATGACGCCGATCAGCAGTACGCCGCCGAAAAAGGCCAGGGTCGTAATACCCATCCCGGTTTGGGGTCCGTAGATGGCTCCGATAGCCTCCCGTGCCTGTTGGAACAGTTCGACGAACGAAACGTAGATCATCACGCCGCCCGACAGTCCCAACGAGAACGAAAGCAGTCGCTTGTTGGTACGGTGAGCGAAAAGGGCTATTGTGCTGCCGATACCGGTTGCCAGGCCGGCGCCAAGGGTGAGCATCAGGGGTACAAAAAGAGTGTGAGCCATCTCGAATACTGTTTTTCAGTTGGTCTTTGCAAAGATAGTGCAAGCCGAAAGCTGTGTCAAATTTATTTGGTTACAGCTGAGGCGCCGCTTATCTTCTGTAAAGATAGTGCAAGCCGGAAGCCGAGTCAAATTTATTTAGATGCAACCGAGGCACCGCCTGTTTTCTGTAAAGATCGTGCACGCGGAAGGTTCGGTTTTGTCGGAAGCGGCCGGGGGCTGCCTATTTGCCGTAAAGTTAGTGAATTTTATCCTTTCTTTGCCGGAGAACATCGAATAAGGAGTGTGCGTTGTGTGAAAATCCCGTCGTATGGCGATCGATTCACTACTTTCGGCAGGAGAAGATCACTATTCCCGGCGAGTCGCGTGTTTTCCCGATCCGGTCTTTTTTTGCGGCGCTTGAAAATATCGAGCGCAGTGCACGATGAAATTATTCTTGAAGAAATTTTATTTAATTTGTTGATAAGTAGTGTTATATGTATTTTTAGGGTGGAAGTGGACGATATTTTTCGGAAAAGATGGTGCGAATGGTGTAATAATTGTTACCTTTACCCAATAAACAAGGCAGGTTCATTCTGATCTTTATCTTCTTTGCATTTTCCCGGACCTATATCCCGTCCGGATTTTTCCATCGTTGAAATCGACCTTTGTAAACTTTCTTTGTTTAGGCAATTTCGCTTGAGTATGTCTGTCGCAGGCAGAAGAGAGCCGTTGCCGGGTTTTAACGATGTCCCGAAATTGAGATTATTTTTTTACTTGCATACGCCCGTTCTGACCGCCCTTTTTCAGCGTGGTTCGGGCAGATTGCGCTGTCGGGGAACAAGGTGTGCGTGACTGCGGTTTCGACCGGGAACAGGAAACTTCCTCGCTTCCGTTTTTCCGCTTCCGCACCGGATGCCTCCGCGACAGATGAAAACTCCGTCGTACGACGGAATTATACGATGATTATGACATTTAACGAATTGAAAATTACCGACCCTATTTTGAAGGCGATCGGTGAAAAAGGATACCAGACTCCTACGCCCATTCAACAAAAGGGTATTCCCGTGGCGCTCGATGGGCGCGATATGCTGGGCATCGCCCAGACCGGGACGGGTAAGACGGCGGCGTTCGCCATTCCGATCCTGCAGCATTTGAGCAGTGGGATGCAGGCAGAGCCGACCGACGTGCCGCGCCGCAACCGGCGGGGGCGGAATCACGATCGGGAATCCGGAGTGCGGCCGATCCGGGCCCTGATCCTGACCCCTACCAGGGAGTTGGCCGTGCAGATCGGCGACAGTTTTTCGGATTACGGAAAATATGTCGGTCTGAAGCATCTGACGATTTTCGGCGGTGTGAAACAAGGCCCGCAGGTCGAGGCGCTTCGTGGCGGCGTGGATATTCTGATAGCTACGCCGGGGCGCCTGCACGATCTGATCGGACAGGGGTTCGTCGAACTCGACGCGATTACGCATTTCGTGCTGGACGAAGCCGACCGGATGCTCGACATGGGATTCGTCGCCGACATCAAACGTCTGCTGCCGCTACTGCCGAAGTCGCGCCAGACCCTCTTTTTTTCGGCGACGATGCCTGCGGACATCGTGGCGCTCTCGAAAAGTATGCTGACCGACCCCGTGCGGGTGGAGGTGACTCCGGTTTCGTCGGCGGTGGATGCGATCGATCAGCGGGTCTATTTCGTGGAGAAGCCGGAGAAGAAGAAACTGCTCGTATCTCTGCTCCGCGAGGAGGATAAGTCCGTCCTCGTCTTCTCTCGTACCAAACACGGAGCGGACAATATTTCGCGTCTGCTCTCCAAGTCGGGTATTCGAAGCGAGGCGATTCACGGCAACAAGTCGCAGAATCACCGCCAGCGCGTACTCACGGATTTCAAGTCCGGCAAGATCCGGGTGATGGTCGCTACGGACATCGCTGCCCGTGGCATCGACATCCGGGAACTGGAGATCGTCATCAATTACGATCTGCCGGATGTGCCGGAAACGTACGTACACCGTATCGGCCGCACCGGTCGTGCCGGACATTCCGGAACAGCCTTTACGTTCTGCACCCCGGACGAGCGGCCGCTTATGAAAGACATACAGCGGCTGACGGGTAAAAAACTCAATGCGGAAACATACCGTGCATAATAATCTTTAAGTTGAATTTAATGGCAAAATCGCAAACATTCGGAAAAAGAGAGAACGAAAAGAAAAAGCAGGCCAAGCGCCTCGAAAAACAGAAACGCAAGGAAGAACGTCAGGCAGGAGGAAGCTCTTCGCTCGACGATATGATCGCCTATGTGGACGAGAACGGGAATATTACCGACATTCCGCCCCAGTTGCGGCCGAAAGTCGATATCCAGCTCGAGGACATCGTGATAGCCACGCCTAAAAAGGAAGATATTGCGGTCGAACCGCTGAAAGGGCGTGTCGAGTATTTCAATACCGAGAAGGGGTACGGGTTTATCAAGGACCTGGCTTCGACGGAAAAATATTTTTTCCATATATCTTCGGCTCCCGAAGGGATCGGCGAGGGGCGGATCGTCCTTTTCGAACTCATGCGGGGTACACGCGGTATGAATGCGGTGAAAATCGCATTTGCGCAATAAACATTTATCCACAGTCAAAATAGAAAAAAAATGAACATTTACGTATCGAATTTGAACTTCCGCACTCGGGGCGAGAGTTTGCAGACTTTATTCGGGGAGTACGGAGAAGTATCTTCCGCCAACGTCATCACCGACCGCGAAACCGGCCGCTCGCGCGGCTTCGGTTTCGTCGAGATGCCGGACGAGTCGGCCGCACGGAACGCGATTAACGCGTTGAACGGTTTCGAGCTCGACGAGCGGGCTATCAACGTCAATGAGGCCCGTCCGAAGACCGAGCGCAGCGACCGGGGTGGTTACGGCTCCAATCGGGGCGGCGGTTACGGACGCAACCGGTATTGATTCGGATCGGCCGGAAAGAGCGGGGAGGGAGCGTCGAACGCCCCTCTCCGCTCTTTCGATAAGGCCGTGCTTTTTCCGGCGGGGGATGGGGCGGAGGTTTCCGGAGGAGCGCTCGATGGCCGTCCGGTCGGGTGGACGGGCGTCGGAGCGCGGACCGAAACTTCTGCCGGAGCGCATCGTTCTGTCGTTGCAGGATGCCGGCGAAATTTTTTGGCCGGGTTGTCTTGCCGAAACCGTAAATTATGCTTACCTTTGCCCCTGATAACACCGGAACCCGATCAAGCCAATGTTTAGTTTCATACCGAACGCATTTCAGGAGGCCCAGTACGTACGGCGCCGTCATTTCCGGGGTAATCATTCGGAAAATATTTCCAATTTTTATTATAATTTTTCCAAGTTATTAGGGTAGCTGTCCAAGTTGCCCTATTTTTTTGTGCACCCGCTGCGGCGAGGTGCGAAACGGTACAGCAAAATGAAGACGATTCTCAAAGGTGCGAAGTTCTATCGGGACGGAAGGTTCGAAACGGGCGATCTTGCGATCGAAGACGGTAAAATCGTTGCCGTAGGCGGTCGGGTTGCGCTTGAGGCGGACGACCGGGCAGTCGATTTGACGGGCTGTCATGTGTTGCCGGGATTGGTCGATGTGCATGTCCACCTGCGCGAACCGGGTTTTTCGGAGAAAGAAACCATTGCGACGGGTACGGCTGCCGCCGCGCACGGAGGTTATACCACCGTTTGTCCGATGCCGAATCTCAATCCGGCTCCCGATTCGCCGGAGCATCTGGAAGCGGAGCTGGCTCTGATCCGCCGCGATGCGGTCGTTCGGGTGCTGCCTTACGGTTCCATTACGCGGGGACAGAAGGGACGCGGGGAGCTGGTCGATTTCGGGGCTCTGGCCGGAGAGGTCGTGGGCTTCTCGGACGACGGACGGGGGGTGCAGGGCGAGGAGCTGATGGCCGAAGCCATGCGTTGCGCCGCAGCGGTCGGCAAGCCGATCGTGGCCCATTGCGAAGTCGATGAATTGCTGAAAGGAGGGTATATCCACGACGGTGTTTATTGCCGCGAGCACGGGCACAAGGGTATCTGCTCCGAGAGCGAGTGGCGGCAGGTGGAGCGCGATATAAAACTATCGGCCGAAACCGGATGTCAGTATCATGTCTGCCACGTTTCGACCAAGGAGAGCGTCGAGCTGATTCGCCGGGCGAAGGCCGCCGGGCTGAAAGTCAGCGGCGAAACGGCTCCGCACTACCTGCTGCTCTGCGACGAGGATTTGCAGGAGGAGGGCCGCTTCAAGATGAACCCGCCGCTGCGCAGCCGCGCTGACCGCGATGCCCTGCTTGCGGGGATCACGGACGGCACGATCGAGGTGATCGCCACGGATCATGCGCCCCATACCGCCGCGGAGAAGTCGCGCGGCTTGGCCGCAAGCGCCATGGGGGTCGTGGGGTTGGAGTGTGCTTTCCCCCTGTTATATAAATATATGGTGTTGCCGGGCATTATCACGCTCGAAAAGCTGATCGCGCTGATGGCTGTTAATCCCCGCCGGATATTCGGCCTGGGCGGCGGGCTGCATGTCGGCGACCAGGCCGACTTTACGGTGCTGGATCTCGATGCACGGTACAGGGTCGACCCTGCGACGTTCCTTTCGATGGGCCGGGCGACCCCGTTTGCGGGCTGGGAAGTACAGGGCCGTGCGGCGATGACCGTCGTGGGCGGCAGGGAAGTGTTTAGAGACGAAACGATGAAAACCAATAGATAAGAATGAAACCATTTACGAAGAAAATTGTGCTGGAAAACGGCCGGGAGTTCTACGGTTACGGCTTCGGTGCCGACCGAGAGGCTATCAACGAGATCGTCTTCAATACCTCGATGGTGGGGTACCAGGAGATCATGTCGGATCCCTCCTACACGGATCAGATGGTCGTGATGACCTATCCGCTCATCGGAAACTACGGTATGGCCGATGAGGATTACGAAACGAAGAACCCGACCATCGGCGGTATGATCGTGCGCGAGTATAACGACTCGCCGTCGAATTTCCGGTATACGAAAACCCTGAACGAGGTGTTCGAGGAGTACGGCATCCCGGCGATCTGGGGCGTAGATACCCGCACGCTGACGCGCATTATCCGCAACGAGGGCAGCCAGAAGGTCATCGTCACCGATGCCGCCACGCCCCGTGAGGAAGCGATGCGCAAGCTCGCCGAGTATCGCCTGCCGCACGATATGGTTTCACGTGTGAGCTGCAAGAAACGCTGGATGTCGCGCGTTCCCAACCACAAGTACGACGTGGTGGCCGTCGACTGCGGCATCAAGCACAATATCATTCGCCAGCTTAACCGCGTGGGCTGCAATGTGACCATCGTGCCCTACGACTCGACGGTCGAGGAGATCATGGCCTTCCATCCCGACGGCATCGTGCTGTCGAACGGCCCAGGCAACCCCGAGGATGTGACGCCGGTGATCGGGCTGGTCAGGCAACTGCGCGGCAAACTGCCGATTTTCGGCATCTGCATGGGGCACCAGCTCATATCGCTGGCCTATGGCGCCAAGACCGTGAAGATGAAATTCGGCCACCGCGGCGGGAACCACCCCGTGAAAAATCTGGAGACGGGACGGATCGAGATCACGAGCCAGAACCACAGCTATGCCGTGGACATCGACTCGCTGGCCGCCACCGGCCTCAGGCTGACGCACGTAAACCTGCTCGACGGCACGGCCGAAGGCGTGGAGTGCGCCGAGGACGGCGTCTTTTCGATGCAGTACCACCCCGAGAGTGCCTCGGGCCCGCAGGATAGCAGCTATTTGTTCAAGAAGTTTACCAAAATAATGGAGGAGCGTAAAAATGCCTAAGAGAAGAGATATAAACAAGGTAATGGTCATCGGTTCCGGCCCGATCGTCATCGGCCAGGCCGCGGAATTCGACTATGCGGGTACGCAGGCGTGCCTCGCACTCAAGGAGGAGGGATACGAGGTAATCCTGGTGAATTCCAACCCTGCGACGATCATGACCGATACGCATATCGCAGACAAGGTCTACATGGAACCCCTGACGCTCGAATACGTGGCCAAGATCATCCGTTTCGAGCGTCCCGACGCCATCGTGCCGGGGCTGGGCGGACAGACGGGCCTGAACCTTGCGGTGCAACTTGCCAAGAAGGGTATCCTGAAAGAGTGCCAGGTCGAGATCCTGGGCACCTCGTTCGAGTCGATCGAACGCGCCGAAGACCGCGAACTTTTCAAGGAGCTGTGCGAGTCGCTGGGCGAACCGGTGATCGAATCTAAAATCGCCATGTCGGTCGAGGAGGCCGTGGAGGTCGCCGCCCAGATCGGCTATCCCGTCGTGCTGCGTCCCGCCTATACGCTGGGCGGTACGGGCGGCGGATTCGTCGACAACGAGGAGCAGCTGCGCGAAATGATGCGCCACGCCCTGTTCCTTTCGCCCGTGCACCAGGTGCTCGTCGAGAAGAGCATCAAGGGCTACAAGGAGATCGAGTTCGAGGTGATGCGCGACCACAACGACACGGCCATCAGCATCTGCTGCATGGAGAATATCGACCCGGTGGGCATCCACACCGGCGACTCGATCGTCGTTGCCCCGAGCCAGACGCTCACCAACAAGGAGTTCCAGATGCTGCGCGACTCGGCGCTGAAGATCATCCGCGAACTGAAGATCGAGGGCGGCTGCAACGTGCAGTTCGCACTCGACCCGCTCTCGTTCAAATACTACCTGATCGAGGTCAATCCCCGCGTGTCGCGCTCCTCGGCCCTGGCGTCGAAGGCCTCGGGCTATCCCATCGCCCGCGTCAGCGCGAAGATCGCCGTGGGACTCACGCTCGACGAGATCCGGATCGCCAATACGCCGGCTTCGTTCGAACCGACGCTGGACTACATCGTGACGAAGGTCGCCCGCTTTCCCTTCGACAAGTTCTCCGACGCGTCGAACAAGCTCGGCACGCAGATGAAGGCCACGGGCGAGGTGATGTCCATCGGCCGCACGATGGAGGAGTCGCTGCTCAAGGCCGTGCGTTCGCTCGAAACGGGCGTCTGCAACATCTCTCACAAGAAATTCGACAAGTGGCCGAACGACGACCTGCTCGCCTACATCAAGGGGGGAACCGACGACCGGCTCTATGCCATCGGCCAGCTGATCCGTAACGGCGTCGACCTGGCGCTGATCTACGACAAGACGAAGATCGACATGTTCTTCCTGGAGAAGTTCAAGAACATCGTCGAGTTCGAAAACGTCGTCCGCGCACACCCGATGGACGTCGAGACGCTCCGCGCTGCCAAGCGCATGGGTTTCAGCGACAAGTACATCGGTCAGCTGTGGGGCCTTTCGCAGAACGAAATGTACCGTCTGCGCGAGAAGAACAACGTCTTCCCGGTCTACAAGATGATCGACACCTGCGCCAGCGAATTCGCCTCCTACGTGCCCTATTTCTACTCGACCTACGAGGAAGAAAACGAGTCGATCGTCAGCGGGAAAGAGAAGATCATCGTGCTCGGTTCCGGCCCGATCCGCATCGGCCAGGGCGTCGAATTCGACTACTCGACCGTGCACGCCATCTGGTCGATCCGTGCGGCGGGCTACGAGGCCATCATCATCAACAACAACCCCGAGACCGTCTCGACCGACTACACCACCAGCGACAAGCTCTACTTCGAGCCGCTGACCGTGGAGGACGTGATGAACGTCATCCATCTCGAAAAACCGAAGGCCATCGTGGTGTCGCTCGGCGGACAGACGGCCATCAACCTCGCCGAACCGCTCGCCGAGCTGGGCGTGCCCATCATCGGCACGGACACGCAGGCGATCAAGAACGCCGAGGACCGCGGCTGCTTCGAGAGGATCATGGAGGAGCTGGGAATTCCGCAGCCCGAGGCCGAGGCCGTTACCGACATCGAGTCGGGCGTCCGGGCCGCGGCGCGCATCGGCTATCCGGTGCTGGTGCGTCCGAGCTA
>OGPX01002404.1_pt1 | contig 10737 bp, 6 predicted proteins | sample 1553101 | NCBI WGS metagenome assembly OGPX01 (sample SAMEA2579964, study PRJEB22360) | human gut metagenome | biome: human gut; feature: human-associated habitat; material: faeces | place: Denmark | collected 2008/2010
TCATCGGAAATTAACAAGGTTGCAAAGAAGGAAAGTGCCAGTCCCTGTCCCCATCTGCGGTATCACATTCCCCGTTCATCTTCTTCGCAGTCTCTTCAGGCACTTCGATCAGTCCAAATTTCCAGAACAATGGGTAAATATAAGAAATCCCTCTAATATCCCCTAATGCCTTGGGGCGTTTCACGATGCCGGATATCTGCCGGCAATTTTGGAATGCCATTTTTATGCTGCTCCAGGACAGGGTTTTGCTGTTTTCCCTGCGGTCGATGAGAAGCTCTTTGTTGTAGGTTCCGTCTTTGCCAATTTTTAACTTGTATTGGTATGGGAGACCAGAGGCTGTGCGAAATGGGTAGTTTTGGAAGGCTGCAATTGCTGACCAAAGAGTCTCTTCCACACAGTTCTGTCTAAGAGCATCAAGAACTATCTGCTGCTCATCTGTCAATTCCAGCTTGTCATATGCTTTTATTTTTCTATCTGTAAATCCAGTTTCGGCTTTGTACTCATCATTTTGTTCCTTCACTTTATCCCAATTGCCGTTCTCTTTCTCCAGCATTACTTTCAACAGCCTTATAATTCCCTTAATTTCCTGCACACTCTGAACACTCAATACAGGGAAATCTATTTTCTTTTCCCTGGAACTATATTTCTCTTCCAGAAGCTTTGCCTTTTCCTCATCATGATCCTTGTATCTGGCTTTCCCGGACATGTAAGCATAAGAGTTGGCAGTTCCCGGATATTCAATATTTTCCTGCAGATAAAATGGAGATGGATTCTCTTCCAGATCATGCTCCAGGCAATTCAGATTCTCTATAAACTTTCCGGTAACTTCCGGGTAATGCTCTTTTATATACACAAGATTCTTATGCAGACAAACGGCACTTTTTTCCATCATCTGCCGTTCTTTTGGGTTCTTCAGACAGTCATATTCATAATCCTGAACTTCAGGTCCCTCCATGGAACGGATCAACTCACTATACCAGTACATATGCTGCGCAGAATTGTCCGGAAACATAAAGTAAGTGGAAAATTCATGGTCGATCATCGGAGCCAGCCTCAGAATTTCTCCTTTTTTATTACAAACGAACGCAATATTCTCATAGTGATAATTCTGATCGCCTTTCAGCATGGAAACCAGGATCTGCATGGCAAGCTGCTCTGCCATGTCTTTATGAGTCTGAAAATAGGAAGCCTCCAGAATATCCGTATAATCATAAAACATCATACAGTAATTCTCATACTGGTCTATATCCACCTTTTCATCCGGATACTTCCGAAAGAATTCCAGAAGATTCAAAAGCTGCTCATCTTCATTATAAATCCTTGGAACCACAGTCCCATAATCATAGTATTTCTGTGTCTCTTCTTCATAACCATGGCAAAAAGCCAGCTGATATAAAGGCGCCGATACAAAATATTCATTTATCACATTCGACCAGAACACTTCCGCATAAGCAAAGAGAGGCGTAGAAAATGGCTTGGATTTACTCAACGGCTTAAAAATCCGATTTCCACTGTAAACCGGAAAATGTTTCTCTCCCTTTACTACGCCGACTGCTTCCGCGGTCAGATTGCCTATTCTGTCTGCATAATTGAAGTGGACAGTTTCATAATTTATTTTCAAAGGTCTCACATCCTTTTTGTTTAAAAAGATTCAATCTGACAACTTTCTTTTCAGAAAAAGCCTGCCTTCCTTACTCAAACTCCTTCTTCAGCGCATCCTCCATCACATCTACCGGCGCTTCCACGCCTGTCCAGAGGGTGAAATTCAGTGCGGCCTGCTGTACCAGCATTCCAAGACCGGTGATAGTTTTTGCACCATTTTCTGCTGCGGACTTTAGGAAAATTGTTTCCGCAGGATTAAATATGACATCGCATACACACATTTCCGGTGTGATGGTAGTATAATCAATGTCTGGCTTGTCTGTCACATTTGGAGAAAAACCGATTGAAGTGGCATTGATTAAAATATCTGTATCAGATGGAATTTCCATATTGTTTTTCCAGTTAAGATACTTTGCACTGCTATCTGTTTTCATCTGAATAAGAGATGCCAGTTCCTCACCTTTTTCAATGCTTCGGTTGATAATATTGATATGGGCAGCCCCATTTAATGCACATTCAACAGCTATCGCCCTGGCTGCTCCGCCAGCGCCAAGAATAGTCACATTTTTCTTATCCAGAGTCTCACCAGAATTCTTCAACGCGGTTACAAACCCTTTTCCATCCGTATTCTCACCGAATAGTTTTCCCTCTTTCTGGATAACCGTATTCACTGCTCCGATAATCTCTGCTGCCGGACTCAGTTCATCCAGATAAGGGAGAACCTTGATCTTGTGAGGCATGGTAAGATTGATTCCCTTCATGCCAAAGATTTTCACACTGTCCATTGCCTTTCCAAGATCCTCTGGAAGCACTTTAATGGTCAGATAACGATAATTCAAATTTTTCGCTGCAAACGCAGCCTCCTCAACTACACCAGTAGGATTATCATCCACTGGATCACCAAAAACGCCTGTTAATTCTGCACGATAGTTTTTCATATTTGAATGCCCCTTTCTCTTTTTTCAAAATCATCCTTAAAATCGAATCCAAAGTCACTTTCACAATGCATCCAAATAAATACCGCTCACTCCCATAGCCCTGTATTTCTCCCATTGTCCCCGGTAATTCACAGTATGGGTATATACTTTGATCTTGTATTTCTTAAAATATTTCACTACTTTGGAAGTTACCCGTCCTTTTGGAATTGTTACTACGTTGCCGGATAATGGGATCCTTGGTATACCAATGGCTCTGGGTGTGTGCCGGCTAGGCGGGAATTATGAGAACGGCTATTAATAAAACAATTGTGTATAAAAGTTTTTTCATGTATTTATTTTTCCTAAAAACACATTGTAACTGAAAAGCACGATTAACCAGATTCATAACTTTTCCCCCTTCGCACATGCTCCTATATAAAAAAAGATTTCACAGTATTACTATTTCCTGTTTTTACAATGATAACATGAAAGCTTTAGAGTCTCAATAATTTTGTGGGCAGCAATATTGCCAGCGTCTCAAGGGTTATGGTTCACTCCCCAATGCCAATCCGATCAGTCTATCCGCCTGATCTGCCATGAATAACGGAATATTCAACACATCATTGTCCAGTTTCAGATTATCCAGTGAGAAACGGATGCGTAGCTTGACCTTATCAGGGAACAGTTCCTTGAACTTCTTCATACTCTTGCTGGTTGTGTTGGCTTCGGATTTGACCTCCACGGGGAAGATGTCGTTCTCCCGCTGAATGAGGAAATCCACTTCGTAAGGCGGGTTGTTCTGGCTCCAATAACGGGGCATGACTTCAAGCTGAGTAATTAAAGTCTGCAACACAAAGTTTTCGGTTAATGCGCCTTTGAATTCAGTAAAAAGACGGTTGCCTTCGCCAAAAGCAGTGGGGGCCAACTGTGCCAGACGGCGAAGCAATCCCACATCCACCAGATAAATTTTGAAAGCCGACAAGTCATCGTAAGCTGCAATCGGCAGGCCGGGAGCTGAGCTGCGATAAATTTTATGCACCAGACGGGCATCCACCAGCCATTGCAAAGCATCCTCGTACTCACGGGCTCGTGCACCTTCCTTGACCACTTTATAGATAAACTTCTTGTTCTCTCTTGCCAGTTGAGACGGAATGGATTTCCAGATCATTGAGATTTTCGGGAACTCGCTGAGATTAGGATGTTTGGCAAAATCACGCTCATAGGCTCCGAGGATTCCGGATAATGCTTCCTGCATAGCAGAAACATCCCGTGCCTCCGTCCACATCAATACCGACTCCGGCATACCACCGGTGACATAGTACATTTTCAGCTTCTCATACAGCGGATTAAAGAAGGCGTCAGGGATGGGTTCAAGGGTGTCCACCTGTTCCAGATACTGTGCCAGGTTTTCATCACCGTTGGCAAGCAGGAATTCATTAAAGGTCATCGGGTCAATCTGCATAAAGTTGACCTTACCGACCGGAAAAGAAGAGGGTTTCGCCAGAGCAATACCTAACAGAGAACCGGCGCAGGCAACGTGATACTGCGGTGCGTTCTCGCAAAAATACTTCATAGAGTTAATGACCTTAGGGCAGTCCTGCACCTCATCAAAGATGATAAGGGTTTTTTCAGGCACAATTTTTTGACCGCTTGCCAGCATAAGGTTTTGTAGAATCCGGTCCACATCCTTGGTTGTTTCAAAAAATTGCTTATATTCTTCATTTTCATCGAAGTTAAAATAAGCTGTATTTTCATAATAACGTCTGCCGAACTCTTTCAGAATCCAAGTCTTACCCACCTGACGTACGCCCTTCAAGATTAAAGGCTTGCGGTAGGGAGAATCCTTCCAATCCAGCAACTTTTTTAAGATAAATCGTTCCATAGAATCACTCTTCACATTTTTATTGGAGTTTTATGCTTTATAATCACACTTTGTCCCATCAAAGAAATAGGGCTGACCTGTTACAGTCAGCCCTAAGTAAAAATTCTATATTCTGTTAGCAAAAAATCAGTTTTGCATTAACGTCTTGCGCCATAGCTGCACTGCTTGAGTGCACTCCTAGCCACAAGTTTGCTTCCGTCATAGACCAACACGCGGGCTTTGTAGTAATATTTTCTGCCCTTCGTGCCCTTGGTGCTGATAAAGCTGTTCTTGCTGCTTGTCTTGCGCAGTTTGTAGCCTGCGGTCTTCTTCGTCGAGCGATAGAACTGGTACTTGACCGTGTAGCCCAGCGACTTGATGTCGGAGATCATGGTCTTGCTGCTCTTGGCTGCGACCTGTACCTTGACAGATTTCTTGCTCGTCTTAGTGGTAGTCACTTTGAACTTCGCGCTCTGCATCAGTTCTTTGACGTGGGCGGCGTTCTGTTCTTTAATTAACCCCTCTGCTTCGTCTTTGTCGACGACTGCGAAGGTCGAGAAGTGGGGCGTCGTGAAGCGAATGTAATATTCTGCGCCGATCTTCACTACGCTGTGGTTCAGGATCTTGCAGAGGCCGTTGTCGTCGATGTAGATCACGAGGATGTCTTTGCCTTTGAGCTTATCCGGCATCGGCAGAATCACATAAGCCTTGCCGCCTTTAAATTGATGCAGGTGTTTTTCGCCAATCTTCGCGGCAAGGTCGAAGAGCGTGCCGTTCTTGCCGACGATCTTCTCCGCCGGTTTCTGCGTTTCCTTGAGCTGGGTGTTTTCGCCCACCACGATGGTTACGGTGTCACCATTGGCTGCGCCTGCAATCGTTTCTAAGGTCTTGTTGTCGAGAACCACTTCGCCGTTATCTGTCTTGATGACAAGGTCTGCGTTCGTGTCCTTGGCGATCGCGTTGACGATCACCTTTGGCAGCTCGACTTCGGTTGCTTTCACGCGGTCCGCCGCGCCTGTGCTGCCTGCGCCGCTGCCGTTATTCGTGTCACTGGACTTCACAGTGATCTCGATCGTATCGGACTTATTGGAAACCGCCTGATCGAGCAGCTTGTCACCGAGGTCTTTGGAAACGCTGGCTGTGGTCTTGGAAACATCCTGACCCTGCTCGTTCTTGGTCGTTTCGGTCGTCGTATTCTTGACGGTCGTCTTGGTTGTTGTAGTTGTGTCGGTTTCCGCACCCGGCTTGAAGGTCGTATTGTCCTTCGTGTCTTCTTTGACTGTGATGACATCCGCATCAGCCGGTGTCGGAGCCGGGGCTGCGCCACCGCCGCCACCACCGGATGCTCCGCCGCCGGAAGGCTGGTTGGAAACGGTCACAGTCAAACTTTGTTCTGCCACATCTGCGTACTCTGCGTTTCCCTGCACCTTATACCAAACGGTGTATTTCCCCACGTTTTTCGCTGTGGGGATCTGCTCGCTCCACTCAGAATTGTCAAGCCGGTAGAGCATCGTGCCGCCAGTGGTCTTGCCTGCTGTAACCAGCGCCTGTTCTGTACCATTGTAGGTCAGGGCGTTTGCCGTAGGTGCCGTAACAGTGGGGACAAACTTGTCGGTCGCATTGACATTGACGGTCAGAGTGATGTCCTCATAGTTTGTACTCTTGATTACTACGGTCACTGTGCCCACAGAGCCGGTGGTTTTCACGTCATTTTTCTGAATCGGCAGGGTCAGCTTGCCGTTTTCCACCTTCGCGCCGCTGGTGTAGTAGCTGCCATCCAGTTTGATTTCGCGGATCTCATAGGTGAGTGCACCATACTTTTTGGGCGTTTCCAGCTTGGGCAGGGCGGGGAGGGCCACTGTGTAGGTGTTCGCGTGGCCGTTTACAATGGTCAGCGCGGTTTCCTTAGTAAAGCCAGGGACAGCGGCCCTGGTGATGCTGCCAGTCGTGGGGAAGCTGCTCTGCTCCAGGGCGTAATTCTTCGCGGTCTGCCCCATCAGGGTCACTCTGGCAGTGATGTTCTTGCCGTTGCCCACACTGGCATCGTCAAAGCTGGCGGTCACGGTGTAGTCTGTGCCTCGGTTCAAGGTCACGTTGTCGAAGATCACGCTGGTGGGTTCCACGGTTGTCGTGCCGTCGTAGATCTTGGCCGCACACGCTACCTTGGTGATCGTCAGCGGTTTCTTTCCAATACTGACCGCCACGCTGGTGGGTGCGGTATCGTTGTGATTTTCATCGCCAATCACCCGATACCACACGGTATATGCTCCGGCATCGGTGCCGGTAGGGATGTCCGGGCTGTATGTACCGTTCTCGGTCAGGCTGTACTGCATAGTGCCATAGTTCGCCACGCTGCCTGCGGTAATGAGCGCCTGCTCCTGGCCGGTATAGGTCAGGTTTTCCTGCGCTGTGGGAGGCGTGATTGACCTGATGTCGGCCTTTTGTACCGTCACAGCAATATCCTCGCTCATCTTCTCGTAGCCGTCGCAGGTGGCCAAAAAGCGGAAGGTATGATTGCCTGCGGGCAGCTTTTGTGCAGAAAGATCAAATTGATTCTTTGTTGTCGCACCGCCAACTGCTGTCTCTTTGCCGTCCTCCACCTTGTACCACTGGAAGCTTACAGCGCCAGTGCCGGTTTCCTTCTTTACATTGACAAGAAGCGTCCCCGTACCGCCATAAGTCATGCTCATCTTTGTCGGATAGTCCATGCTCTTGATGGTGATCTTGGCCATAGAAACATTGGTCAGCTCCGTACCGCTAAGGTCGCTGATCCAGGTACTGCCGCTCTTAAAAGCGTAACCCTCCGGCAGGAGGGATGCCAGCGTGACATTTCCGGTGACGGTCAGCTTTGCCGCCGTCTTACCGTTCAGATTCAGCTTGAGCGGGCTGCCAATGGTGATCTCGCCTGCATTTGCCAGCAGCTTCACCGTACCGCCGCCGGCTGCGGCGATGGCCTCGCCTGCCGTCCGATGGTAGGAAATGCTGCCGTCCTTCTTGGTCACCTCAGCGGCATAGCCGCAGTAGGGGCAAACAGTCCCGGCGGAATGGTCATCCGGGTGGCTGCACTTCACAACAGTTACGGCAGTATTCTCCTTCATCTCCAACAGCTTGAGCAATGCGCCGTCTTGCTTCTGATAAGCATAGCCCTCTGCCAGCAGGGACTGATAATCTGCGCGATTCCTGATTTTGATGCTGCCAAAGGATCCGCCGGACAGGGTCACTGGAATATCCTTGAGCGCACCCAATTCCAGCAGATCCGCGCTGCCGCCGGACATGGTCAGCGCTCCCTCCGTGTAGATGCCGCCGATGAACTTGCCGCTCGTTACCACGGCTTCGTTCCCGGTAAGAATGCCAAGCCCCACTCCACGGTCTCTCCCGTCTGTGCTGCCCTCCAGGGTGACATTGTCCAGCGTCAGCTTTGCGCCTGTCTGCTTAGATTTTCCGACCGCCACCGCATGATAGGGGGTGCTGGGATGGGTGTTTTGCACCTTGCCGTTTATGATGGCTACATTGGAGCCGAGGATACGTAGAAGCCCCTTCCCAGCGGATTTGCTCAGGGTGTGTCCATTCAAGTTCAGTACAATATTTTTGCTGATTTCGATAGGCTCTGCGTTCTCGATGTCCAAAGACCCCCGCAGCGTGACCGTGTCACCGTCCTGCGCGGCAGCCAGTGCGTTTTCCAGACTGGTGTATCGTTTGCCGCCGATTTCAAATGCCTCCACCAGCGCTTTGCAGAAGGTGCAGTAACCAGCGTTGTCCACCTTGCCCTCATGGTCGCAGACTCTGCCGCAGACACATTTGCCATTCTGATATTGGCAGGTATGCTCGACCACTTTGACGCTTCTACTCTGGATGCTTACTTCGGAAACATTCAAAATTTCACTGTCATCAGTGCCTGCAAAGGCATATCCGTCTGCCAGCAGAGCCAGAGCCTGCTCACCAGGTTCTACTCTGATTCCATCTTGGAACGTGCCGCCCTGGAGCTGGGTTTTCCCGTGGAATTTCACCAGTTGCTCAAACACGCAGTTGCCCTTTACCGTCAGGGTAAAATAGGTAGAAAAGACCTCCTGATCTGTTTTAACGCTGTCTAATATCAACACCGTGGGGGCGCTGGTGGCAATGTCATTTATCGTGCCGTTTTGGATGGTAACGCTGTTGTACGGGCAATTTTGCAGATCCAGCGCCTTGACCCTGTGGCCCTGCAGGTCCAGCGTAACGTCCCTTTTGTCCGCCGTATCGCCGTTCCCCGCTTTCAAGGTTGCGTCAGTATCCCGCACAAAATAAGCGGTTCCGCCGGAGAACAGAATGAACCCAACCTCAGGGTTATCGCCTTCAAACGTATAGGGGATACCGTTGCGAATAAAGAGCACATCCTTGCTGCACGGTTCGCCGCACTGTTTGCATTTGCCCTCGTGGGTGTATTTTTCATGGGTGCAGGTGTTAAAGGTAACAGGGACAGTGTCGGTCTGTGCGGTGTAGCCCTTGTAGGACAGCTTGCAGTAGACCTGGCCGCTGTACTCCCAGTTCTTGCCCGCCGTTGTGGTCAGGTCGGATGTGGTCAGGGTGATTCTATTACTGCCCCCGCCTGTACCTGTAAATTCTTTTCCGTTCACATACCACTGATAGGTGATATTACCCTCCGAACCGCTTTCCAGTTGGGCCCTTACCCAGACATCCGCCTTAAATTGCCCATCGGTTTTCTTTGAGACCTGCGGCTGCGTTCTTATGGTAATGGGGTTTCTGGGCGCGGCGGCGACGGTGACCGTTGCGGTGGTGGTCGCCTTGGCAGGAGTGGCACCTGCTTCGCCTTCTGCGGTCAGCTTCAGCTTATAGCTGCCCTCCTTGACGGTGTTGTCGGCGATAACGGTGATGGTCGCGCCGTTATCGGACGTTTGGACCTCCAAACCGGTGTGATTGCCCTCCCATGTGGCTTTCAGGGTGTCCATCTTGACCTTGCTGCCGGTGACGGAGAAGGTCGCCGTCTGACTACCTAAGCTTTCCTGTAGGGTTCCCTGCTGCGCGCCGACGGTCAGGCTTGCGCGGGGTCCCATCTTGGCGATGTAGATGGTCTTGACGTCCTCTCTTGTTGTATCGTCCGCTGTGCCGACCGACATATCGTCTGTGTTTACATTCTGTTCGTCCGAATACAGAATAGTCAGGCTGGGGTCGATGCTTCGGGCTGTTCCCTTACGACTCCATATCGCACCAAATTTTCCGGTGGCGTAAAGGGTTCCTTCGTTCATGGTCAGGGATGCAGTCACAATACCGTAACCGGAATTTAGATTCAGCGTTCCATTCTCAATCACGATGGATTTGGCGTACAAGCCGTACAAACCGCCGTTGGTGGTTATCTTTGCCCCGCCTTTTATGGTAAGCGTCCCGCCGGCGGCGTCGCTCCAACTGCCGTCCTCAATACCATTTTTCCCTTTAGGAACATTGACCGTCAGACTGCCGCTTCCCTGAATGGTCAGACTGTGGGAATACATATTCAGAGCGGCGGTATATGAGGTCTCGGTAATCGTAATGGTATTCTCGCCTTTCAGCGTGATTGTTGTGTCGCCATTCACTATCACCGGGGTAGTTATGTTTTTGTTCTCCCAGGTAACATTGCCGGAGATGGTTTCTTCAGTGCTTGCCGCAGCTGCCATCAAAGGCAGCTCCGCCTCTTTTCCAAGGCAGGCAGAGAGGTCTGCATTTTCCGCAGCGCAGACCGGACAGTCGGGATTGACCGCCTCCTGCTCACAGTGGGTTTCGCAGATGCACTCCGCCGAAGCATTCCCGGACACGGTGGACCCATCAGTTTCCACCGCAGATGCCGGAACTCCCGGCATCGTAAAAATCATTGCCGCCGCCAGTAAAAATGCGGCCGGCCGTTTCCATTTCCATTTCCATATCATTTTATTCATCCTCCTCACGTTGTTCGTTCCTTCTCGTTGCTTTCTGAAGCAGCTGGGATACTGCCTCCCGCAGCTGATATTCCGTCACAGGCTTCACCCAAAAGTCATCTACCCGCATCCTGCAGCTTTGGGGTTCAAATTCTGCCTGATCGCTGATCCACAGGAGCGGGACATCCCTGCTGTAGCCTCGTATGCTCATGCAGAAATTCATCCCCCTGGCTCCGTCCTCCATGACCACCACAGCATCATAAGGCCCATCCCGCTGCATGGCATAGGTACAAAATACGCCGTTATCAAAGCGGTCTACTTTGCCCAGCTTCATCAGCAAAGCGGTTTCTTTTTCTTTCTGGCTATAACTGCATAGCGCAATTCGCATGTTCGCACCTCCATTTCGTGATGGGTTTTATCGCCTCATATAGCTCCTGATCACTACAATCTATGGAGAGGAATGCCGGGATAT
>OGPX01002408.1_pt1 | contig 10713 bp, 8 predicted proteins | sample 1553101 | NCBI WGS metagenome assembly OGPX01 (sample SAMEA2579964, study PRJEB22360) | human gut metagenome | biome: human gut; feature: human-associated habitat; material: faeces | place: Denmark | collected 2008/2010
CTATCAATAACTGCATTACACTGATTCACGTATTCATAACAACTATAGCAGAAACTCCTGACATCAGCATTTGTCGCATCAATCGTCCAATTATACCATTGCTCATGTCCTTGATGACCGATCCATATATCCGAAGGACCTTCACACATATAAATCAAGTATTCCTGTATATACATTCCCCTTAAGGTTGAATACAATCCATTGACACCATTGGTTATACCATCTTTCGTCGTATAAAAATTACCAACAGTCACTTTATTATAAGCCGTCTCATCCAAGAAGTCGCAAGACGACAAACATAGCAGAGACAACGAACCTATCAATATTTTATTTAGTATTTTCATATTCTACTTTCAATTAATCAGATTATTAGAAACTTGCATTTACTCCAAATATAAATGAGGTTAACGGACGGTGGTCTGTATAGCTATTACAGTTTTCCGGATCCAGTCCTACATAATCACTCTTTGTCCATGTATATGGATTTTCAACCATAAAATATACCCTGAATTTTTCACTATAAAACTTTTTCGAAATCTCTTTCGGTAAAGTATATCCCAAATTAATATTTTTCAGACGTATAAATGACAGATCCCGATAAGCATAATCACTTGACACCAATAACTCCTGTGGATTAGTTATCGCAGGTTTCGGACAAGCATTAGAAGGATTATCCGGTGTCCAAAAATCAACATCCAGATGATTATAACGAGTTGATCCAGCCTCGTCAGTCAATACTCCTAATAGCTGTCCATACTTCTGACGTGTATAGAAATAAACATTCAAATCGAAATTCTTATAATAGAATCCTGTAGAAAGTCCTGCTGTCCATTTGGGTATTTTATTGAATGTATGCAAATCGCCTTCATCATAAACCCCATTATTATTTACATCTTCTATTTTAGGATTACCAGGTTCACGTCCATACTTTGCCGCTTCCTCTTCTTCTCCATATTGCCAAACTCCTATATATTTATACAGACGTTCAACGTAGAGAGGTTGCCCAATGAACCATTTATTTCCCGGACTATCTTCCTTTCCATTGAACAACTCGACAATTTCATTCTTGTTATAGCCAAAAGTCAAATCTACTGTCCATCTGAAATCTTTTGTCACAACAGGTACAGTGTTCAAGGCTATTTCAATACCCGAATTACGTGTCTTACCTACATTTTGCCAAGTAAATTCATACCCTGTATTGATCGGCAAATTGCGTTTCATCAATAGATCACGTGTATTACGAATATATCCGTCAACAGAACCACTGATCCTGTTATTCAAGAAGCCAAAATCCACGCCGACATTATATTCTTCTGTACTTTCCCACCCCAATTGATTATTAGCCAACTCGGTAGGCAGATATCCCATTGCCGACTGCTCAGTTGTCCCGAAATAATACACATATTTACCTAAAGCTCCTTGTGTTGCATACTCAGAAATTGCTGTATTACCGGAATTACCCCAGCTCAAACGTAATTTCAGATTAGAAAGCCAATCAACTTCCCGAAGGAAAGACTCATCATTCATACGCCAAGCCAATGCAACAGACGGAAAGAAGTCCCATTTATTACCTTTTGCCAAACGAGAAGAGCCATCGTAACGTCCAGTCAATGTCAACAAATACCGATCCTTAAATGTATAATTAACTCTTCCCATAAATGACAACAAAGCCCATTTACGTACAGAAGAAAGACGTGTAAATACATCTGGTGCTTCATTCACATTAAACCACGAACCGTAATAAGGCATATCCTGTCCAGTCAAACCGACCAATTCTGCTTTATCTGTCTGCATATCATGCACCAACGATACATCCAAACTATGATCATTCAATACCTTCTTATAATTCAGGACATTCGTAAAAGTAATCTGTTGCTCGTTCGTTTTTTTGTATTCAGCAGACGGAGAAGCCAACTGGCGAGCTTGAGAAGTAGAACTCTTATAAACTCCATTCTCGATTGACGACAAGCCATATGTCAAACTTGTTCGGAATTTCAAGCCTTTGATTATTTCCCAATCTGCAAATAAGTTCAAAAGGATACGGGTACGTTTTTCTTTATTGTCTACATTATTCTTATCAGTATCAAACAAAGGATTCGAATGCAATACCGTCTGATACCAACCGCTATTGTAAAAGCGCATATCTCCATTCTCGTCATAAACCTCCGTTAGTGGATCAATAACTGTTCCATATTTCCAAACACTATTATCTCCATTATTACGAGTTGTCAATGCTAAAAGAGAAGAATAGCCTACCGTCAAGTTCTTTGCTAATTCCATATCCCCGTTAATACGGGCTGAGAAACGTTCATATCCCATATTATCAATAATACTTTGGTCTTTATTATAGCCTAACACTAACATATTACGATTACGACCATTCGATTGATTGATACTGACATTATGATCCGTTTTATAGCCCGTACCGCTAAACATCAAATCTTGCCAATCTACAAACTGTCCGGAGTTCAAGGCTTTTAATTGAATATCATCAAATATTTCCTTATCTGTCTTTCCATAATTAGCCATTCTTTTCCAGTCTGCATATTTTTCACCGCTCATCATATCATAATTTTTGAATGACTTGGACACACCGACATATCCGTCATAACTAACAGACAGTTTAGCTTCCTTACGGGCACGTTTTGTCGTAATGATAACAACACCATTTGCTCCTCGAGAACCATAAATAGCAGTGGATGAAGCATCTTTCAAAACATCAATCGACTCGATTTCTGCCGGATTGATCTCATCGATCTTTCCTCCGAACGGAGCATCATCCACCACTATCAACGGATCATTGCCCGCATTGATCGAATTATATCCACGGATCACAATGGTAGAAGATGCTCCGGGAGAGTTTCCCATCGTAATATCCGCACCTGCAATTTTACCTTGCAATGCTTGCATAGGATCTTTCATCACAGCCTGATTCTGAATCGATGAAGAAGAAATCTGTGAAACAGATCCTGTTAGGTCACGTTTTTTGACAGAACCATAACCTACCACAACCACTTCATCCAAAGCTTGCGTATCTTCCTTCAATTGGATGTTCAATGTTGTCTTACCTTTACTAACCGCAACATCCTTGTCCAAATATCCGATGTACGTTATACTTAATTTGGAACCTTCGGATATCGACAAAGAGAAATTCCCATCCATATCCGTAATCGTACCATTAGACGTTCCCTTTTCAACAACATTCGCCCCAACAACTGGTTCGCCATTTTCATCTTTCACGATACCTTTCACAATGATCTGCTTTTGCTGAGTGATAGATGATCCTGCGGCTTCCTTCTTGGAAATCACAATCATCTTGCCCTGGACGGAATAAGACAATCCGTTATCCAATACGGCAGATAGAACTTCTTCCAAAGAAGCATCTTTAAAATCTCGCGTAATCTGCTTCCGTTCATTTACCTCGTCTTTCTTGTAAATGATGGAATACTGTAGTTCTTTCTCTACTTCCGCTAATACCGTTTTTAAAGGAACATTTTTAAATTGCCGGGTAATCCGCTGTGCATTCATGGAGGTAGCCCCAGAAAGCATCAAGGCAAGGATTAACGCCCTTCCTACATGTTTTCTATACATAAACCAATAAATTAAAGAATTAGATTTAATAATATATTAACAATTGCGCTATTGTTTTCTAATATAAATATCCCGGTCCCGCCGTTCATAACGGATCGGAATAATCTCGGATAGAGCGTGAAAGACATCTCCGACCGTCTCTTCATTGCGAAGTGATACGCGGAAAGCTATATCTTTTTCCAAGTCGTCTCCCAAATGAATCTGAACGTCATATTTACGGGATAGGCGGACTGCCAGCTCATTGAGCGTGATTTTATCATATTCAACTCTCCCTTCTGTCCAGGATTTATATTGAGAAGCCTGAACCTTCTGACGGGAAAAACTTCCGTTTTGTTTGTCAAGACTCAGCAATTCTCCCGGTGCAACCGGAATATGCCTCCCTTTATATAAAATATCGATAGAGCCTTCCAATAATGTCGTTTTAGCAGAAATATCTTCAGGGTAAGAAGATACATTAAACTTTGTTCCTTTCACCAATACACTATACTGATCCGTTTTAACCACAAAAGGAGTTCCATCTGACTGTTTAGTCACTTCGAAATAAGCTTCACCAGTTAAAAAGACTTCCCTGTTTTTAGAATTGAAGTTACCGGCATACTGTAAGGAAGAACCGGCATTCAACCATACAACTGTTCCATCCGCCAGTATCAGCTTGCTTTTTTCTCCATAGGCAGTTTCTAAAGCAAACCGGTTATCGGCAGTTTCCGTATTCCGATAAAGATAGAAACTATATGTTCCACTCAATAATAGAACACATGCAATTGCAGCGATTGACGCACCTGCATCCGGCGTTGCAACTGTTTCCATTCATTCGAAACTTCAGGAATCAGTTTATAGGAAAGCATCCACTCCTCCTCCCATTGGCGGAACATTCTTTCATTAGAAGGTGCATCATTCACAAACCGGAAAAGAATCTCTTCTTCGGAGGGAGTAATGCGTCCTTCAAAATAACGTATTGCCAACTGGTGATTATAGATCTCCTGCTCTTTCATAATTTTTGCTTTCTATATGATGTAACAACCCAAATGAATTTTACCCAACCCCCTTCCTGAAAAAAATTCCCCAAAACAAAAGAAACAGGACTTCGTTCATTCGGAAAGCAGCCAAGCTAATATCGCGATATAGACATCCAACGGATATTTATCTTTAAAATGTGCGGAAAAGCGTGCTAAGGCTTTGGCTATATGTTTTTCCACTGCAGTAGTCGATATTTGGAGAGCATCTGCGATCTCCCGGTTTTTCATTTTCTTAAAACGGCTCATCTCAAATACTTCACGGCAACGGGAAGGCAAATCACTCATAACAAGACTGATCTGTTGTTGCAATTCCTTATACAGAAGCGTATATTCCGGACTTAGGTTAAAGTCCCAATAATAAAGTTCTTCCTGCCCGACCACCCTATCCAAATGTTCCAGATTATGCTGCTCGACCAGTTGCAGATGCTTCAAATAATTCAGACAGGCATTCCTCACCATTGCGAAAAGAAGAGATGAAATGGAAACAGCTTCTATCAGATCACGTTTTTCCCAAAATCTCAAAAAGCTCTCCTGTATGATATCCCTGACTGCTTCCTCATCCGTCACAAAACGAGCAGCATATCCTCGCAACCGAGGATAATAGCTATTGAACAAAAATTCGAATGCTTCGCCGTTTCCGTTCTTTATCTCCCGAAGAAGAGTCTTCTCGTCTGTGAAGTTTTTCATAATGATTATCTATTATGTTTCATCTCCTTATTCTTGCAATTATAGAAACCCTCTATATAGATATTCAAATCTTTGTCTATCTCAATGACGGCAAAACTATTATTTTCGGGAAGGCTTCCTTCTATCATTCCTTTCATTGTAAAATAGTGGATTCCATGCCGAAAACTATAGTTCCCGGCATGATGGTGCCCTTGGATAACGGCTACTACCTTACCGCTTTGCTCAAGTATCGAAACGATCTCTTCCGCATTGCCGATACAAAGTTCCTTGTCGATCCCGGAGAAAGTATCCAACAATTCGTGGATAAAGATCACGACCGGCAAATCGTCTTTCTTCAGTTCCTGCTGCAACCATTCTCTTTGGCCAGCGGGGATAAACGCCTTGGTCCAATCGAAATTACCGGAATCATAATCAGAACCATCCTCGTTGCAGTTACCGTCAAGCACGATAAACTTAATCTGGTTCCGTACGAAGGAATAATAAGGTTTTCCTTTCGCACTCCCGTAATTGCTCGTATGTGCGAGAAATTCAGATTTTGAGATACTATCCATATCATGATTGCCCAACACATGATAAACAGGGCCGTCGAAGGTCTGAAACTTTGCTTCTATCTCATCTAAAAACGACAAAGTCTGCCCTCTTTCAGGAGTATCACCCATATCCTTCAAGTCTCCAAGTTCAATCATGAAATCTAATTTCCGCCTATTAAAAACGTCTATTGCTTCCGATAACTTTGTGATGGATTGTTCATAATAGCGAGTTCCGTGTACATTCCGATGAGCAAAATGTATATCCGCTACCAAGCCAAAGCGCAGTCTCTTTTCATTTTCCCGCGCCAACAAGCCCGGACAGGATAAAAGCAATGCCCCAGCACATGATCTCTTAAAAAATAATCGTCTATCCATGGTTTATCAGATTGATCAGGGCAAATGTAAACAATATTCCCGGAGAATTGGATAAAACTGTTTACCTTTGCCTTATCAAATACGAATCTGCCATATGAAACTAAAAGTAATTATCCTGCTTATCAGTCTGTTATCCGGCTCTATCGAAGCCCAGACAATTCATTACAATGCTTTCTCACACAACGATTATGAACGTCCCCGTCCGCTATTCGATGCCCTTTCATTCCAATTCAATTGTGTGGAAGCGGATTTATGGCTAATCGACGGCGAGCTGTATGTGTCCCACGATTCGGTCGCCCCCAACCCGGATATCACATTCGAGAAACTGTATCTCTTGCCATTAGTCGAACGGATCAAAAAGAACGGGGGCAAAGTATATCCGGGCAGCGACCGCCCGTTTTACCTGATGGTCGATTGCAAGACAGACGGCGAAGCAATGTACCCCGTCTTGAAAAAGAAACTGAAACCATACGAATCTCTTTTCTGTCATGAAAAGGACGGGAAACTGCAAGAAAGTGCCGTGTTGTTCTATCTGTCAGGGAGAAGTCCCCGTAAGGCTATTGCTGCTGAAGCCAATCGATTTATCTTTCTAGACGGTACGATAGAAGATTTAGGGAAAGGTATTCCGGCCACCCAAATGCCTGTCATTAGCGATAATTATTCCAAATACATCGGCTGGAAAGGCCAGGGAGAGATTCCCGCTGAAAAGCTCGAAAAGGTGCGAGAATATATCCGGCAAACCCATGCGGAAGGCAAACTATTCCGCTGGTGGGGTGCACCGGACACACCACTATTCAAAAAGTTCTTTATCAAAGAAAAAGTGGATCTGATCGGGGCCGACGACCTGAAAGCGTTGAGCTTGATTTTATAGAATCCCTAAAAAATCTTTTTTCATCCCGAATAATTCTTTTTTAAATGTCTACTAATTCTGTAATCGGCGTCAGTGATTACAGAATTAGTAGGCACTCCGATGTTTTCTTATGCTATGTAGATAAGGAAACCAAGACTACTTATAAGACGAAATATTGAATAACTTCTTCATCTCACCCGTTTTCACCTTAGCCGTAAACAGGTCTTGCAAATCCTTAACGGATAAGGAGTAAGACGGTGCGAAAGCAGGGGATTCCATGTATTCCAAAATGCTACGGTAGAACTGCCGGGCTTCCGGTTTGTCCTGTACTGCTTTCAGATCAGACATGCAAACTAAGAGTTTGCCGTTCCCAACCTTGAATTCGAACAACAGACCCAACTTATGGTTGCGTTCAACATTGTCGATTATCTGCACGATCGGCCGGTAATCGTCGGACAGACGATCCAGAATCATAGGGTAGCTCTGCTTGATGATCGGGAACCATTGCCAGTTGGTGTGGAACTCGGTCGGGAAATCAGCCAATGCAGGGTGGCCGGGATCAGTCAAGATTCCCAATGTACCGGGAGAAACTGGGCGGTCCAAGTTTTCGCAGATAGTCCGGAACATACGGTAATTCCAATAATCCGTCTGGAAAAGTCCGCCTACCGTTTGATCCTTATGTTTGTCTTTCGAAGGGGACCAAAGGACTTTGCCACCCTCTGTCAGGTATTTCAGATGGGCATCCAGGTCATCCGTCACACAAATATCTTCAGATGATGTAACCTCCTTATCAGCCGGATAAATCCAAAGTGAATAATCATTCCGGTAAGGAGTGCCGTCTATCGACAAGGCGAGCGTGACTTTTTCAGCCTTCCGGACAGAAGCGATAGCCGGTTTCAATGTGCCTACCTTTGCCAACTCTCCTTGTTTGACCTGTAAAGGTAAAACACCCTTGTCCAAGACCTGTTGTTTGCTGTCGGTCAATACCCAAGACAATTGTTTGCCATTCAAATCACTTTCGGAATAATTAGCGATCTCTACCTCTCCGGTGAGCGCCTCATCGTTCGTCCAACAGAACTTCTCCGTGCAGAACAGAGGAACCACTTCCGAACAGAAATGCCGCCATTCTTCCGGCGCGATCAACCCTTTACTTTCCATAAAAGCATCCAAGATTCCGACATAAGCTGAGCCCTGTCCCGGATAATCCTGCAAATCGAGCAACTGGAAACCGCCCCATTCCGGCGTACGCAGGTTCATCTCGATATCCGCCCGGTACAACAGGGCCGACCATTTACCGGAAGCCATCATAAAGTCATGCGCCTGGTCGATCATACCGGCCTCTTCCAAGCGTTTCTTGAAGATTTCGAAATTGCGAGGCTTCAATACACCCGTATATTTCTTGATCTCTTCATAATTCGGATATACCTGGAACTGCCCCGTCTCGTGGCTGATAATCGGAACATCGCACAAAGCATTGGCAGACGAGAAATCCATCTCCGAATTCGGGTACGTGTGATTCAGATACCCGCCGTCATAAGCGTCAGCAAATGAGAAAGAGGCACGGGCATGGGTGTTGAACTGCTTGTCGTCTTCACGCCCGACACGGCAAGTCGTGAAATAATCTTCATCCGCCTGCTTTCCTTTAAAGCCTAAATAATTATTCGAACCGGAAGCATAGATATGGCGGTTATCCTCCTTTTTGAAGGTCTGGATCAGCATGGCAAGTCCTTCTTCGCCGGACATCTCGTTTCCTAATCCGAACATCACGAAAGAGGCATGATTGCTATAAGCCCGATGCAGGTTCCGCCCTTCTTTCAACAGATAATCGCATAATTCGGTATCATCGATATCGATATTTCCCCAAATAGGAAGTTCCGGTTGCAGGTAAATGCCTTCGATGTCGGCAGCCTCAAAACAGGCTTCGGGAGGACACCAGGAGTGGAAACGATAATGGTTGATGCCGTACTGTTTCGCTACCTGGAAATAGTGCCGCCAGGTCTCCACATCCATTGCGGTATGGGCTATCAGTGGAAAGACGCAGGCATCATGTTTTCCGCGCAGGAACGTAACTTTGCCATTCATGGTGAACTGACGTCCTTTTGCCTTGAAATCGCGCAAGCCGAAAGTCGCCTGCTCCGTATCGACCGATTGATCTGTTTTTAGTGAGACAGAGAGACGGTATAGAGCCGGTGTAAATTCGCTCCAAAGCAAAGCCTTATCCCCCAGCGCAAGTTCGAGCTCCTGTTCCGGCTTCGTCCAGTCCACTTCAATTGTCTGTACCGGTGTTTTATGCTGTTTATCCGTATTCCAGGCTTCGGCATAAAAGGACAATATACCTTTTCCCACCCCTTTGTCCGGGTTACGAAGGGTTACTCTGGCAGTCACGACTTTTTTCGCGACATCCGGATACAGCTGGATGTCATCGATCCCGCAAAGAGGTACGCTTTCCAGATAAAAATCACCGATAATTCCATTCCAGTTTGTCTGTGTGGAAGCAGAATAAGCATGTGAAGAGCCGTAGACCTTTTCTGGCACGGCCTGCTTGCCGTTATCGACTAAAATAGCAACGGTATGGGTTCCGGGAAACAGATAAGAGGACAGATCATATTGTTGAGCCGTAGAGATATCGTTATTTGCCCCAACTTCTTTTCCATCGATCCAGATCGTCGTAGGCTTCGTGCGTTCCATCACTAAGCGGACGGATGTTCCGTCCCATTCTTCCGGTATACGGATCTGCTTCGTGTACAGTGCTTTCCCTTCAAACACATATTCCCTGGAAAGGCCTGTAGTCAGTGTCATATCCGTATTGTAAGTTCCCATTTTCCCCATATCGGTAATACCGGGCAGGAAAAGAGAATCCGTACAAGACTTTGTCAACCAATCAGGAGCAATCCCCGTACCGGCAGTATCCAGTTGCAATCCCCAATTACCCTCCAAGGGAATGCGACTTCGGGTATCAGGAGGCAGTTGTCGGGTACAAGCGGAATAAAATCCAGCGGTTAACAACAAGGTAACAAGTTTAATCGAATTTTTCATCTTCTTCAAGTTTCTATTTATATGCTTCAGCTGTTTTCGTTTCACCCGGTTTACAAACAATATCGAGATAACTGAACGGATTACCCAGTTCATCGTTCGTATGCTTGGCATCCATCCCGCTAATCATGGCGACATTACCCGGAAACATGGCTCTCCAAATCAATTCTTTCCCGGACTTGTTCGCGAAGGTACTACTTCCGGCAGATTGATGCAAGATAGATATTTTTCCTGAGAATACAGGAATATTTTCTATCGAAATCCAACGGGTAGCATCCGTAAAGCGCGGAAGGGTGGTAATACGGTTTGCCGTGACATCGGCATCTACGCCGGCAAGTCCACACACAATTCCTTCGATCACACCGCTGGCTACTTCGGGATAATCCCGACGTTCATTCGCATAAAGCTCCTTTAGATAATGATGCCCCTTTCCCTCCCTGCCGTATTTATAAAAGATCTTCGGATAGTAAGACATGCTTTCCACGTTTGTCTCTTTCTCCGACAGGATCGCCAATAAACGATTGATACGTTCCGGCTTGTCTACGATACCGAACCAAAGAGGAAAAACATTACATCCGCCTTCTTTCAGGTTTTCATTCTCCAACTTATAGGCATAATAGTTTTGAGTCTC
>OGPX01002410.1_pt1 | contig 10705 bp, 10 predicted proteins | sample 1553101 | NCBI WGS metagenome assembly OGPX01 (sample SAMEA2579964, study PRJEB22360) | human gut metagenome | biome: human gut; feature: human-associated habitat; material: faeces | place: Denmark | collected 2008/2010
GGTCGGTCAGGTCGTCGGCGGGGACGTAGACGGCCTGCACCGAGGTGATGGAGCCTTCCTTGGTGGAGGTGATGCGCTCCTGCAGAGCGCCCAGCTCGTTGGCCAGAGTGGGCTGGTAGCCCACAGCAGAAGGCATACGGCCCATCAGAGCGGACACCTCGGAGCCTGCCTGCACGAAACGGAAGATGTTATCAATGAACAGCAGCACGTCCTTGTGGGTCTCCTCACGGAAGTACTCTGCCATGGTCAGGCCGGTCTCAGCAACACGCATACGTGCTCCTGGGGGCTCGTTCATCTGACCAAAGACCAGTGCGGTCTTATTCAGAACACCGGACTCGTTCATCTCGCCCCAAAGGTCGCAGCCCTCGCGGGAGCGCTCGCCCACGCCGGTGAAGATGGAGTAACCGCCGTGCTCGGTGGCCACGTTATGGATCAGTTCCTGGATCAGCACGGTCTTGCCGACGCCTGCACCGCCGAACAGACCGATCTTGCCGCCCTTTGCATAGGGGGCCAGCAGGTCGATGACCTTGATGCCGGTTTCCAGGATCTCGGTCGCGGGCTTCTGCTCCGCAAAGCTGGGGGCCTTGCGGTGGATGGGCCAATGCGGCACATCATCCACAGAGCCCTTGCCGTCGATGGGTCTGCCCAGCGGGTCGAACATGCGGCCCAGCGTGGCTTCACCCACCGGTGCGGTCAGGCCGTGGCCGGTAGCAGTCACAGTCATGCCCTTGCCAAGACCCTCGCTGGCGGAAAGCATGATGCAGCGCACAGTGGTCTCGTTGACATGCTGTGTCACTTCCATCGTGCGCTCGGTGCCCTCGGCGGTCACGGTAAGCGCTTCCTGCAGGGCAGGCAGCTTGCCTGCGGTGAACTGCACGTCCACCACAGGGCCGGCTACGCGAATAATAGTTCCCTGTATCATACGATTGCCTCTATACTAATTTGTAAATACGTTTTATTCCGCCCGGTTCTGCACGGCAGCCGCACCGCCGATGATCTCGGTGATCTCCTGTGTAATGGAGCCCTGACGGGTGCGGTTGTACTCCAGCTGCAGCTCACGGATCATATCGTTGGCGTTCTTGGTGGCGGAATCCATGGCGGTCATGCGGGCGCTCTGCTCTGCGCAGAAGCTCTCGGTCATGGCACCAAAGATCATGCCGTGCATATAAATGGGCGCGATTTGTTCAAACACCGTCCATGCAGACGGGAACATCTCCACATCGCCCTTCGGATCGCCCAGACCCTTGGGGGCAGGCTGCAGATGGGCGCGGTCCAGCGGCAGCAGACGCACCATGGTGGGCTCGCTGGTCAATGCATTCTCGATGCGGGTATAGATGAGATAGATCTCATCCAGCTTGCCGGTCTTGAAATCATCGATGGCGTCCATCGTGATATCGCGGGCGCGCTGCAGCGTGGGCTCCGTGGCACCATAGTGGAAATCCTCCACCAGCCGCGGATCCTTGTGGTACAGGGCGCGGTAGCCGGTCTGGCCGATCACATAGAACCGGTCATTCTCATCCGCATTTTCCTTGAGGAACTTGATGATGTTCTGGTTGTAAGCGCCTGCCATGCCCTTATCTGCCGTCAGCACGATATAAGCGCGCTTGGGGTTTGCGGTGTTGCGTTCGTGGAAGAACGGATGCACCGGCTCTTCCGGCAGGTGGGGCACCACGCGGGAAATGGTATCGCGCATACGGTTGAAGTAGGGCGATACATTCTGGTAGTTCTTACGTGCCTTGCGCAGCTTGGACGAGGAGATCAGGTACATGGCGTTCGTGATCTTCATGGTGTCCTGAATGCTCTCGATGCGCTCCTTCAGCAGCTTACTGGACGGCATGGCTGTCGCCTCCCGCATAAGCTTTCCAGGCGTTCAGGATGGCATCGACCATTTCAGGTTCCAGCTTGCCGGTGGCGGTGATCTTATCCATCGTACCGGACACATCCGCGCGGAACTGACGCACAAATGCGGAAGTTTTGGCGCGCAGCTCGGCAGTGGGCAGTTCGTCCAGCACACCGTGGGAAGCCAGCACCAGCGTGACCACCTGCTCGGCGTCGGACTTGGGCTGATACAGCGGCTGCTTGAGCATTTCCATCAGAGCCTTGCCGTGATCCAACTGGCGGCGGGTCTCCGCGTCCAGATCCGAGCTGAACTGTGCAAAGGACTCCATATCCTTGTACTGTGCCAGCTCGATACGCAGGTTGGCGTTGGCCTTCTTCATGGCCTTGGTCTGGGCAGCGCCGCCCACACGGGACACCGACAGACCCACATTGACGGCTGGGCGGTTGCCTGCATTGAACAGGGCGCTCTCGAGGAAGATCTGACCATCGGTGATGGAAATGACATTCGTGGGGATGTAGGCGGAAACATCGCCTGCCTGCGTCTCAACGATAGGCAGTGCGGTGATGGAGCCGCCGCCCAGATCGTCACGCATCCGGCAGGAGCGCTCCAGCAGACGGGAGTGCAGATAGAACACATCGCCGGGGTAAGCCTCACGGCCCGGAGAGCGGCGCAGCAGCAGAGAAATGGCACGGTAGGCCACTGCATGCTTGGACAGATCGTCGTAAACGATCAGCACGCTCTTGCCCTGACTCATGAAGTACTCGGCCAGTGCGGTACCGGCATAGGGTGCGATGTACTGCAGGGGAGCGGAATCCGAAGCAGTAGCCGCCACGATGGTGGTGTAGCTCATGGCACCGTGCTTCTGCAGATCGCCTGCCACGCGGGCAATGGAAGAAGCCTTCTGGCCGATGGCCACATAAATGCACAGCACACCGGTGTTTTTCTGGTTCAGGATGGCGTCCGTGGCGATGGAGGTCTTGCCGGTCTGGCGGTCGCCGATGATCAGTTCACGCTGGCCGCGGCCGATGGGGAACATGGAATCGATAGCGAGGATGCCGGTGTGGAGCGGGGTATCCACGCTCTGACGCTCCAGAATGCCGGGGGCCTGCTTTTCGATGGGGTTGTAGCCCACAGCTTCGATAGGGCCTTTGCCGTCGATGGGCTCGCCCAGCGGGCTGATGACACGGCCCAGGAAGGCATCGCCCACCGGGATGCCGGCACGCTTGCCGCTGCGGGTCACCATGGTGCCCACACCGACGGTCTCAGCTCCGTCGAACAGCATGATGCCCAGCTGTTCGGGGTCCACGCTCTCCACCATGCCCTTGGCACCGTTGTCGAAGGTGACGATCTCGCCATACACGGCGCGGTTCATGCCCTCGACGTGCACGATGCCGTCGGCAGAGGAGATGACCACACCGCCCTCGGCAGAGGTCTCGGCGGGCTTGTAGTCCTCAATGCGGGTCTTGAGGGTAGCCAGCGAGGGCTTGCCCTCCATCATCTTGTCCAGCTGATGACGGCCGGAGTTATCGAACACACGGTCGCCCACCTGCAGGACATAGCCGGACAGCAGGCTCTCGTCCACCGTCACGTTCAGGATGACCTCGGTGGCATCATACAGCTTGCGTACCTCGGCGCGGATCCGGTTCAGCTCCTCTTCCCGGGGCTTGCGGGCGCTGCGCAGCTCGGCCTTGACGATGCGGTTGTCCGCAAAAAATTCACGACTGAATTCAGTTGCCATTGCCTGCACCTGCTTTCTCCAGCAGATCGTCCAGCAGACGTGCGTCGTCCTGGGCGGTCAGATTGCGGGCCAGCAGCTTCTCGCACATCGCACGGGCCAGTGCCGTGGTCTGGGCATCGGCTTCCCGCAGCTTGCTCTGGCGTTCGGCCTCGGCGCTCGCCTTGCCGGCGGCCACGATGGCGTCCGCCTGCTTGCGGGCATCTGCCAGCAGCTGCTGCTTTTCGACCTCAGCCTGCTTTTCGTAGGCTTCGCGGCGGGCTGCGGCTTCGTTGTCCACATTACGCAGCTTGTCCTGCGCGGTCGTAAGTGCTGCGGCGGCCTCGGTCTTAGAGGTCTTTGCCGCTGCAATATCTGCCTCGATCATCTTCTGGCGCTGATCCAGCACGTTCTGGATGGGCTTGAACAAAAACTTGCGCAGCAGCACATACAGGATCAGGACATCCACCACGGTCCACAGCAGGTTCAAATCCAACTTCAGCATTCGTCCACGCCTCCGTTACTGGCCCAGGAACAGGATGATCAGCAGTGCAACGACGAAGCCGAAAATTGCAGTACCTTCTGCCAGAGCAGCGCCCAGCAGCAGGTTGGTCTGGATCTTGCCGGATGCCTCGGGCTGACGGGAGATTGCCTCCGTTGCCTTACCCGTTGCGATGCCGATGCCGATACCGCCGCCAATGCCGGTCAGCGCTGCAATGCCAGCGCCCAGAGCAATCAAACCATTCATAGTAATAATCTCCTTTTAAATTCAGTAAATATCAATGGATCAGTCTTCTCCGCCCATGGTTTCTTTCATGAACAGCGAAGTCAGGAACACGAACACGTAGGTCTGGATCAGACCATCGAACAGGTCAAAATACAGGCTGAACACCGCCGGGACGAACACGGGCACCACGAGCTTGATCAGCTCCATGATGACGAATGCACCCAGCACGTTGCCGAACAGTCGCATGCAGAGGCTGGTGGGGCGGATGGCGATCTCGAGGATGTTCATGGGAGTCATGACCGGAGTGGGGGCAGACAGACTCTTGAGGAAGCCCACGCCGCCGCGTGCACGGATGCCTGCACCCTCGATCAGGATGATGCTCATCAGCGCCAGCGCTGCGGTCACGTCCAGATCCTTCGTGGGGGGCTTGACACCGAACACGCCGATCAGGTTGCTGAAGGCGATGTAGATGGCCACGGTCATCAGGTAAGGCACATAGCGCCTGCCCTTTTCGCCCAGCAGACCTTCAAAGAAATTAGTGCCTGCGAGGTAGGCCATTTCCAGCACGGCCTGACGCTTGCTGATATGGTCCACCTTCAGGTTTCTGGTAAGCAGGATCGAGCCGATGGTTACGATGGCCAGGATCACCCAGCTGATGACCACGGATTCCGGGATCTGCAGCGGGCCGACCTTGACGTATTCGACGGTCAGCTCTTCCATCAATGCTTTGGTCAGATTATTCAATTGTTTTTCCTCCTTCCTGAAGAATAGGGTTCCGGGGGTAAGACCGCCGCACCGCCCCGGCGGCGCAGCGTCCTTCTTATCGCTCGAAGAAAAGGCGCAGCTTTGTGAAAAAAGTAAGGAAGGTGTTCGGCTCTGTCCGGTCACACCCTCCCTCCTGCACGGGTCACTTCGTCTTTTTTCGTTGTGTATGATAGTACGATTGACGAAAATTGGCAAGTGGCTTTGTGCACATTCTACATTTTAGGTGATTCTACTGCATTGATATATTAAAAAAGTTGTGCATCTTGTCCAACAAAGCGCTCTTCGCATGTACTTTTTCCACAAATTTCTTAGCTAATTCTTAGGTTTCAATGGCTTTTTCAGGGCATTCCGGGGAATATTTCCATCAAAAATGCCCCATTGTACATACTTTATATGCCCGATATATAAAATTCGTATAGGTGTCTCGTCCGGTATTACACCCGCTCCTATACATATTTATTATAACTGCATATCTAAAATCTGTCAGTCCGCCTGTTTTGCGCCGCGGCGGAACACCAGCCGGAAGATGGCACGGGCAAGCGGCCCGCAGTACAGCATCTGCCAGCACAGGGCCATGGGCATATTGCAGCCCCATGTATGCACCCAAGTGCCAAAGCCGGGTTCTTTAAACAGCACCGTTGCGATCAGGCTCATCACCGGGCACATGATGCACACGATCATCAGCGAGATGGCATAGGTGATGAACTGCGGACGATCTGTGGGCCGCATGAACATAAACGCCAATCCGGTGGCCAGTTTCTCCACCACGAAAAATTCCAGCACGCAGGCAATGGGAACCATGATCGGCATCTCGTGCAGAGCCATAACAAAGGTGGCATTGGTGACACCGCCTGTGTTCAGCGCCACATTGTAAACGATCATGCCATAGACCATAATTGCAGCCATGACAATGGTAAAGAAGATACGTTCCGGTAAAGTTTTAGGCATTTTGGTTCTCCGTTTCTTTTGTGTCTAAATTTTTGCCGCAAAAAAGCCGCCCCGCGAAACTTTCATCTCGCGGGGCGGCGGCGACTACCATTCATTGGCGCTATTTTAGCACAAATCGATCTGACGCATAATACCCTGTGGACACTTTCTCCCGTTTTGCGCAAAATCCTCCACAAACGGCCCGGAACTTCTGGGCAGCTTTGCTGTGACCTTCCCGGCAGCCCTCCCTGCAGGGCACAGAGTTCCTCTCCAAAGGGCCCGATCGCCCGGGCACACCGCACAGAAAGCGGCATTTTTCACGTTCTATCTGCTGTTTTTCAAGAACTGCACAATTTTATATTTATATCCTTGTGCACTCTGCGAATAGACAAATCAATCAGGAATATGTATAATAAAGCCAGAAACCAGAGAAGTACAGCAGAAGCTCAAGAGAGAGCTAATCCCGCTGACTTGAAGCAGAAAGGAGCGAGACCGATGGTCGATATGGAACCCGCACAGCAGGGACAGGCTGTCGGGATTCGCTGAGAAGCAAAATAGAGGCTCACCACAAACGGGATGTTTCCCCCGTATAAAAACACAACAAAAATGAGCCAGTCTTGAGCATCAAAAATGCGATTACACGACAACCTGTCGATAAACTTAACCCCCAGCGATTCAAATAGATCCGCCGGAGATGATTCCTATGAAGGTATCTTTTGTACGGAGAACATTATTTGAATAGCAAAAAAGGAGTTCTACCAATGTACTAAGTAGTTTGCCCCTGGCGAATCTAACTCGAAAGAATGTGGTAATATGAAATTCATCTTCCGAATCTCGGTGCCGCACTCCATCAGTTAAGAGAAGGGTCAATCCAATGTACTAAGTAATCAGTCCCCTTGAAATAGATTCTCAGTTTCCAGTAGTTTCTAAGGAGCGTCACCCTATGAAACGTTTACTCCGAAAATGAGGAACCCCAAGGAGAAGAGGCTTATGACTCCGAAGAAGTAAGTATCCAGCCGGACGAGGGCTTGCAACCGCCTCGTCCGGCTGGTTTTATTTTGTGCTGTTTTCACCAACAGTCAACGCCCGATTTGTGCAAATTTTACGCAGGAAGGTTGAATACCGTCCTTTGTTTTTGCACTTTTCTGTGGTATACTGTGGAAAAAGATGGGAGGTTCATTTCATGGAGTCGTTCGTTTCGGTTTCCACTCTGCTTAATCTTGTGCTGACCGTCATCTGGTTCATCTCCGGCATTCGGGATCTTCAAGGCAAAGACCCGTTCCTCGATCTGCCGTTCAACCAGTATCACCGCGACCCGGAGTACCGCGCCTTCTGGCAAAAAAAGAACGGCGTGTTTTACATGCTCAACAGCATCGCCTTTCTGATCTTAGCCTTCACACCTGTTACATCGCTGATTTACCGTATCATCTTCGGCATCGCCATCGTGGGAGACCTTCTTTATCTTGTCGCTTACGAAAGCTGGAACCATAGTGCGGATTGACAGCCGGAAAGGGGCCACCATGAATTTGAATCTTTCGGACTGGGATTGGCTGAACGCCGCGCTGGGTGTGCTGTTTTTGTACCGCGGCATCCGGGATCTGTACAATGGCACCGGCACCGGATGGAGCAGTGAGGACGAAAAGAAGCACTTCCGCAAATTTTACGGCATTGCTTCGATCCTTTGCGGTGCACTCTATCTGGTCAACACCTTTCTTCCCAGGGTCGAGCCGCTGCACTCCATTTTGATGGTGGCAGCGCTCGTGTTGTGCGCTGCCCTGCTGATCTCGTATCTGTGCTATACTCTGAGCAGGGACGACAAAAACAAAAAGTGAGAGGTTGCTATGGAAGTCATCTGTGCGATCTTAACCGCCCTTTTCGGCATCGGGTTCGGCATTTTTATGGCGCTGCATCCGGAAGATGCCATTGCCCTGCGCTCCCGCAGGCGGTACACGCAGGTACCTGAGCCCACGGAAGAGTACATCAAATTGACCCGGCTGGAGGGCATCGTAGTTTCGGTGCTCTGTGCCGTGCTTCTGGTGGTTCTGCTGTTCGCACCCCAATAATACTTTGCAGCTTTCCTCTTGCGGATTTTTTCTCACCCTGTTACAATGAGAAAAAAACGCAGGAGGTATTTTATTATGGTCAAGCATGTGATCCTGTGGCAGCTGAAGGACGAGCTGTCCGACGCCGAAAAAGCCGCCGTCAAGGCAGGCATCAAGGAAGGGCTGGAAGGTCTGGCAGGCAAGATCCCGGGCCTTGTGGAAGTGCATGTCAACATCAACGGTCTCCCCTCTTCCACCGCCGACCTGATGCTGGACACCACCTTTGAAAGTGCCGAGGCCCTCAAGGGCTACTCCGTCCATCCCGCCCATGTGGCTGTGGCCGACGGCAAGGTGCGGCCCTACACCAAGGCACGGTTCTGTCTGGATTACGAGATTTAATGTTGACAAACCCACCGTTTTTGCGTATTATAGACATAACAATGTAAATTGGCTGTGAAGAGAAGAGTACGCCTCGTCTGCGCCTGACAGAAAGCCCGAAGGATGGAACCGGGCAGGCCGCGCGGAGCGGAACATGGTCTCTGAGCTGCGCGGGCGAAGCGTTTAGCCTGCGACGGGTGCGCCCGTTACTGCGCTCGCCGGAAGTTCCGGCGCAAGGCCGCGTCTGCAAGGGTGCGGCGAAACAAGGTGGTACCACGGAAGTTACACGCTCTCGTCCTTGTCCGGCACAGCCGGCAGGGCGGGGGCGTTTTTCGCTGTTAGCGCCAAAAGAAAGGAAGAATCGTTTTCATGAGCGAGCACAAGACATTCTACATCACCACACCGATTTATTATCCCAGCGACAAGCTGCACATCGGCCACAGCTACACCACCGTGGCCTGCGACGCACTGGCACGCTTCAAGCGGATGCAGGGTTACGACGTCATGTTCCTGACCGGCACCGACGAGCACGGCCAGAAGATCCAGGACAAGGCCGCCGACGCAGGCGTGACCCCCAAGGAGTACGTGGATAAGATCGTCGCCACCGTCAAAGACCTGTGGAAGCTGATGGACATCAGCTACGACCGCTTCATCCGCACCACCGACGACTACCACATGGAGTCCTGCCAGAAGATCTTCACCAAGCTCTATGAGCAGGGCGACATCTACAAGGGCGAGTACACCGGCCACTACTGCAAGCCCTGCGAGAGCTTCTGGACCGACAGCCAGCTGGTGGACGGCAAGTGCCCCGAGTGCGGCCGCGAGGTCTACGAGGCCCACGAGGAGGCCTACTTCTTCAAGACCAGCAAGTACGCCGACCGTCTGCTCAAGCTCTACGAGGAGAACCCCCAGTTCATCCAGCCCGAGAGCCGCAAGAACGAGATGATCGCCTTCATCAAGCAGGGCCTGCAGGACACCTGTGTCTCCCGCACCTCCGTCAAGTGGGGCATCCCCGTGCCTTTCGACCCCAAGCACACCATGTACGTCTGGGTCGATGCTCTGAGCAACTATATCTCCGCTCTGGGCTACGGCAACGAGAAGTACGACGAGTACAGCAAGTTCTGGCCTGCTGACCTGCACATGGTGGGCAAGGAGATCCTCCGCTTCCACACCATCCTGTGGCCCGCCATGCTGATGGCTCTGGATCTGCCGCTGCCCAAGCGGGTGTTCGGCCACGGCTGGCTGCTGATGAACGGCGGCAAGATGTCCAAATCCGTGGGCAACGTCGTTGACCCCGTCATCCTCTGCGACCGCTACGGCGTGGACGCCATCCGCTACTTCCTGCTGCGTGAGATTCCCTTCGGCAACGACGGTATGTTCACCAACGAAGCCCTCATCAACCGCATCAACAGCGACCTCGCCAACGACCTCGGCAACCTGCTGAGCCGTACCGTCGCCATGTGCGAGAAGTACTTCGGCGGCACCGTCCACAAGACCGCCGGTACTGAGGCCATCGACGCCGAGCTGGAGACCATGACCAGCGAGCTGCTGGGCAAGGTCACGGCTGATATGGACAGCCTGACCATCCCGCAGGCCCTGATGGAGATCTTCTCCGTCATCCAGCGCGCCAACAAGTACATCGACGAGACCGCTCCCTGGGCGCTGGCCAAGGACGAGGCCAACAAGGCCCGTCTGGAGAGCGTGCTGTACCACCTGTGCGAGGCACTGCGCGTGTGCGGCATCCTGCTGAACGCATACCTGCCCACCACCGCGCCCAAGATGATGGAACAGCTGGGTCTGGACGCATCTGCTCTGGACCTGGCCAAGACCACCTACGGCGCACAGGAGACCTACACTGTGCACAAGGGCGAAGCACTGTTCCCCCGCATCGATGTGGCAAAGGAAATTGCCCACCTGAAGGAAGAGGACGAGAAGCGCAAGGCCGCTGCCGAAGCTGCCAACAAGGCCAAGGCTGAAGCTGAGAAGAAGGCTGCCGCCCCCGCCGAGGAGAGCACCGTGGACTTTACCCACGAGGAAGAGATCGACTTTGACACCTTCTGCAAGGTGGAACTGCGCGTGGCCGAAGTGCGCGCCTGCGAGAACCTGAAGGAAAGCAAGAAGCTGCTGCACCTGACCGTGTTTGACGGCGAGCGGGAGCGCTGCATCCTTTCCGGCATTGCAAAGTGGTTCAAGCCGGAAGACCTGATCGGTAAGAAGATCGGCATTGTGTGCAATCTGGCACCTCGCCCCATGATGAAGGGCAAGTATGTCAGCGAGGGCATGATCTTTGCTGCTGATACCGCCGACGGCGG
>OGPX01002412.1_pt1 | contig 10700 bp, 7 predicted proteins | sample 1553101 | NCBI WGS metagenome assembly OGPX01 (sample SAMEA2579964, study PRJEB22360) | human gut metagenome | biome: human gut; feature: human-associated habitat; material: faeces | place: Denmark | collected 2008/2010
CGTGGATAACGGCATTGCCGCCGTTGCCGAAGCGGAGCTTTGCAAGGAGCTTGGCATAGCCCTTGTTATAACTGACCACCATCAGCCCGGGGAGAATTTGCCCGATGCTCTTGCAGTGGTTGACCCCCACAGAGCCGACTGCCCCTCGATATATAAGGACCTTTGCGGCTGCGGTCTTGCACTGAAGCTCATTGCAGCCATGGAGGGCGGCGATATGGACTGCGCTGTTGAGCAGTTTTCCGACCTTGCCGCCGTTGCCACGGTCGCCGATGTTGTTCCTCTCACGGGCGAGAACAGGACGCTTGTGCGGGACGGTCTCCATTACCTTGAAAATACCGAAAATATGGGGCTTCGTGCCCTTATCGGAAAAGCAGGGCTGAAAGCCCCCTACACCTCCGCATCGGCAGCCTTCGGGCTTGCCCCAAGAATAAATGCGGCAGGCAGGATAGGCTCTCCATCGGACGCTCTTTCGCTGCTTACGGAGGAAGACCCCGATGAGGCGGAAGCTCTGGCGGAAAAGATATGCGAGCTTAATGCAGAGCGCAAAAATTACGAAAACGCAGTTCTTGCGGATATCTACGAAAAAATAAAGGAAAATCCCGCAGTGCTGGACAAGCGTGTGATTGTTTTCAGCGGCGTTGACTGGCACCACGGCGTTGTGGGAATAGTTGCGGCACGGTGCATGGAAAAATTCGGCAGACCCGTTTTTCTCATGTCACGCAACAGGGGAGACACGGAGGTGCGTGGCTCCGCCCGTTCATTCGGCGGCTTCAGCATCTTCAAGGCACTGAGCATTGCAGCAGATACCCTTACCAAATTCGGCGGACATTCGGGCGCAGGCGGCTTTTCTCTGACTGAGGAAAATATCCCGCTGTTTGATGAAAAACTGCAGGAATTTGCGCATGGTCTTGCCTGCGACGGCGTTTCATTCTCACCTGCGGTAACAGTCTGCGGAGCGGTAACTCCCGGTGAGCTTACGGCTGAAAACATCGAGGGACTGAACGTCCTCGAACCCTTCGGAGAAGCAAATCCCCGTCCCGTTTTCCTTATTTCCGACTGTGTGATATCAGACATTATCCCCCTTACGGGCGGAGCGCACACCAAGCTCACGCTCACATGCGGGAACACAAAATTTGCGGCGCTTATGTTCGGCACAAAAACTGCTGAATTTTCATATAAAAAGGGAGATGTGGTGAACGTCATCGCTTCTCCCGAGATAAACACCTTCGGCGGCAGAAAAAGCGTTAATCTGCGCATCGCCGATATAAGAAAAAAAGGCATAAATCAGTCAAAGCTCATTGCAGCCGAGGAAGCATATTATGCCTTTAAGCGAGGTGAGCGTATCGACAGGCGGCTCATTCCCCACATAACCCCCGAAAGAGCCGACCTGGCGGCAGTGTATAAGGCTCTCGGGAAAGACACTATTTCTCCTTTCGGACTGTTCCAGAGGGTTGGCGGAGATATGAACTACTGCAAATTTCTCATCTGCCTTGACGTATTCGCCCAGTCGGGGCTTATGGCTTACGATAAGGGCGCAGACAGGATATCTGTCATTCAGGGCGCACCAAAAGCCGACACGGAGAAGACTCCCATAATGGAAGCTCTCAGGCGTCTGGCGGCACAGTGATCACATACTTTAGGAGGCGGCGCATATGCTCAACAAATCCGAGACTGTATATACAATAGATTCGCTTATTCAGAAAATACTTGACGATGAAAAGCAGTATGACCTGAGCAAGATAATTTCCGCATATGAATTTGCGGCAAAGGCTCATGCAAATCAGGTGCGCTCATCGGGCGAGCCGTACATCACCCACCCCGTAGCAGTGGCATATATCCTGCTGGAGCTGGGTATGGATACGGATACTATCTGTGCCGCTCTTCTCCACGACGTTGTGGAGGATACGGACACCACCCTTGAAGAGCTGAGAAAGCTTTTCGGTCAGGACGTGGCAATGCTGGTTGACGGCGTTACAAAGCTGGGCAAGATACCCCTTTTCACCAAAGAGGAACAGCAGGCAGAGAACGTAAGAAAAATCCTCCTTGCCATGTCGCAGGATATCAGAGTTATCATAATAAAGCTCTGCGACCGCCTCCACAATATGAGAACGCTCCAGTTCCGTCCCGCATACAAGCAGAGGAACACGGCTCTGGAGACCATGAACATCTATGCGCCCATAGCTCACCGTCTCGGTATCAGGACTATCAAGGACGAGATAGAAGATCTGGCGTTCAGGTACCTTGACCCCTACGCATATGCCGAAATAGAGCAGATGCTTAAAATACGCAGTGACGAGCGTCAGGCATTCATCAACTCCATCAAGGAGCAGATCGCAAAGCGCTTTGTGGAAATGGGTCTGCCCGAGCCTCAGATGTCGGGACGTGTAAAATCGGTTTACGGCATTTACCGAAAAGCGTTCATCAAGGGCAAGGGTCTTGATGAAGTGTATGATATTTACGCCGTGCGCATTATAGTCAACACTGTAAACGAGTGCTACAATGCGCTGGGTATAATCCACGATATGTTCAAGCCCATACCCAACCGCTTCAAAGACTACATCGCAACGCCCAAGGCAAATATGTATCAGTCCCTGCACACCACCGTTATCGGCAGAGAGGGTATCCCCTTTGAGGTGCAGATAAGAACTGTTGATATGAACTACACCGCTGAATACGGTATCGCAGCCCACTGGAAATACAAAGAGGGCATAAAGGGAAAGGATAAGCTGGAGGACAGACTGGCATGGATACGCCAGATAATTGAAGCCCAGCAGGAAACCGACGATGTTGAGGAAATTGTCCGCACCATCAAGAGCGACCTTGCTCCCGAGGATATTTTCGCATTCACTCCCAAGGGCGATATCATAACCCTGCCTGCGGGCGCAACCATAATCGACTTTGCCTACGCAATCCACACCCAGGTCGGCAACAGAATGAAGGGCGCAAAGGTCGATGGAAAGCTTGTTTCCCTTGATTATCAGCTCCAGACGGGCGAGATAGTTGAGATACTTACCTCTCAGGCTCCCGACCACGGTCCCAACCGTGCATGGCTGGATATATGCAAGACCAACGAAGCCAAGTCCAAGATACGCTCATGGTTCAAGAAAGAACGCCGTGAGGAAAATATCGCCAAGGGCAAGGAGGATCTGGAACACGAGTTCAAGCGTAACGGCATAAACGTCCCCCCCGAGGATATGGAAAAGTTCCTTGCAGATGATATGAAGCGCCACAACTGCGCAACGCTGGACGATTTCTATGCGGCTGTGGGCTACGGCGGCATCATTCTTTCAAGAATACTCCAGAGGCTCAAGGACAGCTACGCAAAGCAGTACTCCGCTCCCAACGCCGCAAAGCCCGCTCCCTTTGTTCCCAAGAAGAGCAACACTGGCATCATTGTCGGCGGCGAGAGCAACATAGACGTAAAGCTTTCCAAGTGCTGCAACCCTCTCCCCGGAGAAGATATCATCGGCTTTATCACCAAGGGCCACGGCGTTTCCGTTCACCGCAAGGACTGCTCCAAGTATATTGAAGCAATGAAGAACGGTATCGAGACCGACCGCTGGGTAGAAGTCACATGGGCAGAAAATGCAGCCAAGAACGACAATCCTATATTCAAGGCAACGCTGGACGTTGTTTCCTACGACAATATCTCTCTGCTGGCAAACGTTACCGCAGTCACAGCGGAAATGCGCATACCCGTCTCCGAGCTGACCACAAAGATGCTCAAAAACGGCAACGCAAATCTTATCATGACCTGCAGCATCGCAGGAGTTCAGCAGCTCAATATGCTTATCTCCAAGCTGAGAAAGGTGCAGGACGTTATCAGCGTGGAACGTATCGTAAACTGATACTGATAATATACCTCGGAAAGGCGGTAATAATATGAACGTGCTCAATCTTCCCCCTCTTAGCCAGTTCGGGGTAAACTCGTACCTTATCTGGGACGAGAACATGAACGGTGCTCTTATAGATGCTCCCTACGGCGGCGATTATATATTGAAGCAGATAGCCGAAAAGGGTGTAAAGCTGAAAAAGATCCTCCTCACCCACGGCCACTGCGACCACATTGCCTCAGCGGCATATGTGTCCTACAAAACAGGTGCGGAAATAGTTATCCATTCCGCCGACAGGGAAAAGCTCACAAACGGAAAGACAAATCTCACGGAATATTTCGGTCTCCCTCCCGTTGACCCCATTGGCGAAGCAACGGAGATACAGGACGGGGATATCGTAACCGTAGGGGAGCTGGAATTTGAAGTCCTCCACACCCCGGGCCACACAAGCGGCTCCGTGTGCTATATCCTGGATGACAATATGTACTGCGGAGATACCCTTTTCAAAAACAGCATGGGCAGGACTGACATGACCGACGGCAGCGAAAAGGCAATGTACGAGTCTCTGGCAATGCTTTATGATTTTGATACCAAGACCGACTACAAGCTTTTCTCGGGTCACGGTGAAAACTCCACCATGTTTGAGGAAAGGGCGCACAACCCTTATATGAAATACGCATGGGAGCATTTTGCGGGAGAGGAATAATGGAAATAATATATTATCCCAATGAAGCCGATTTCAAAGCGGCAGCTGCTGCCGATGAACCTCTGCTGGTTCTCATATCCTATGACGGCGAAAGAATTATCACAAGTCAGATAGACGAAGCTGTGGAGCATCACATACTGCTGAAAAAAGCAGGCTTTCCCGATACGGATATCGACAAGTATTTTCGCCTTGTAGTGGATAAAAGCGGCGCAGACTGGACATTTGTATGCCCCGAAAGCTACAGCAGTACCACACGGAAAGAAAAGCGGATAGAAGAATTTTTCAAGGACGGTATGCGGGTGATACCCAAAGCGCTCAGGGAGCTGGGATATGATGTGCCCATTGATATCCCCAAGAGATACCGCAGGCATTTTGATATCATGAATGAATGACCGGCAGAGCAAACGAAGTTGTCAAAAGCATTTCTGCCAACACCAATAAATTGAAAAATACTTTCCCCCATATGAAAAGTGAGATAATACAATGACCGTATATTTTGAAAACAACACATACAAATACGAGACGGAAGCGGTGCTGAAGCTCTTCTGTCCGCTGGAAAGCTTTGAGTTTGAATATGATAAGCCCGCTCCCGACGAAGGGGACAAGATAGTTGTATCCGTATCGGATAAGCTGTACATACTCGCCTGCCTGCACGGAAAGACCTGCGAGAAGTCTCTCCCTCTGCCCGAGGAAAGCGAGTATGAGATATCCCTGTGCAGAATGCTTTACAAGGCGCTTTCCGAAATCACGGGAGTAACGCCCAAATGGGGCTGCCTTACGGGAATACGCCCCGTAAAAAAGGTGAACGCACTTATTGAAGAAGGGCTTTCCAAGGAAGAGATATTTGAAAAGCTGAAAGAAAAATATTATATCTCTCCCGAAAAATTTGAGCTTTCCTACCGCACCGCCGTGACACAGAAAAATGCGCTGGATACCCTTGACCCAAAGAGCTATTCGCTTTATGTGTCAATCCCATTCTGTCCGTCAAGATGCTCATACTGCTCATTTGTTTCCCACTCGATACAGTCAAAGGGAGCAAAGGAGCTTATCCCCCGGTATGTGGATATGCTCTGCCGTGAGATAGAGGAAACGGGAAATATCCTCCGTGACAAAAACACTTTCTGCGACACTGTATATATCGGCGGAGGAACGCCCACATCACTTTCCGCACAGGAAATCGAAAAAATAATGCAGGCAATAGCCAAAAACATTGACATTTCTAAAATTCGTGAATATACTGTAGAAGCAGGCCGTGCAGATACCATCACCGAAGATAAGCTTATCGCCATAAGGGATAACGGAGCCACAAGAATTTCCGTAAATCCCCAGACCATGATAGACAGCGTCCTGAAAGCTGTGGGAAGAAAGCACACAGCAGCTCAGGTGGAAAAATGCTTTGCCCTTGCAAGGAGCCTTGGCTTCAAAAACATCAATATGGACACCATTGCAGGGCTACCTACGGACACCACAGAGGGCTTTAAGGAGACCATAGACCGCCTTACCGCACTTGACCCCGAAAGCATCACCGTTCACACCCTTACGGTAAAGCGTTCCGCCGATCTGTTCAAAAGCTCCGATGATCTGAGAAAGAATTATCTTACGGATAACTCCATCTCGGAAATGGTGGACTTCGCTTTTGCGGAGCTGACCGGAAAAGGCTATGACCCATATTATCTTTACCGCCAGAAGAACACGGTGGGCAATCTGGAGAATGTTGGCTACGCAAAGAAAGGCTATGAGAGCCTTTACAACATCTACATCATGGAAGAGGCTCAGAACATCATTGCCTGCGGCGCAGGCGGCTCCACAAAGCTTATTGACCACTCCACAGGCAAGATAACACGGCATTTCAACTACAAGTTCCCCTACGAGTATATTTCACGCTACGAAAAAATGACGGCATACAAGCCGCAGCTGGAGGAGTTCCTTTCTCAGCTGTAACCAAGAGGAGGAAATTTTTATGAAATACGGTTTTGATGACATTGTTGCAATTTCCAAGGACGCTGTTGACAAGATAACAGGCAAGGCAAATGAGGCTGTCAACGTATCAAAGGCATATGTTGAGCGTGCACAGCTGAGGGTTAAGCTCAAAGAGCGCTACTATGAGCTGGGCAAGGTATGCTATTCCATGCACAAGGACAGCACCGATGAAACAGGCAATATGAAGCGCCTTATCAAGGAAATAAAAATGCTGGAAGCTCAGCTGGAATTTGCTGAGGACGCCAGCGGCAAGCCTCATGTATGCGAGTTCTGCGGCGCAAAGAACGCTCCCGACAACACCTACTGCTGCAAGTGCGGCGAGAGATTATAAAATCATAATATAAACTCCCAAATGGAAGGAATGAACATCACAATAAAAAAGAATGATATTATCACGCTTGAAATAACGGATATTACCGCCGAGGGCAGCGGAGTGGGGCATGAAAACGGCATGGCTGTTTTCGTGCCCTCTGCCGCAAAGGGCGATATTATCTCGTGCAGGATAGTCAAGGTGCTGAAAAATCTGTGCTACGGCATAGTTGAGGAAATAATCACTCCCTCGCCCGACAGGCAGGACAGAGGGTGCGATGTCAAGAAAGCCTGCGGCGGCTGCGTTTTCCGCCACATATCATATGAGTCGGAGCTGGATATCAAAAACAACATCGTAAAGAACGCCTTTATCCGCCTGGGTAAATTTGAGGACAGCGGGATATTTCTGCCTCCGCTTGGCTGCGATGAAACGGACAAGTACCGCAACAAGGCGCAGTATCCCGTTACCACAGACAAGGACGGCAGTCTCACCTGCGGCTTTTATGCCCAGCGCAGCCACAGGGTAGTGCCATGCACCGACTGCCTTCTCCAGCCCGATACCTTCGGCGAGCTGCTAAGGGAGATACTGAAGCTTGCAAACGAGAGGCATATCTCCGCATATGACGAAGCCAGCGGAAAGGGCATTCTCAGGCACATATATCTGCGCAGAGGATATCACAGCGGAGAGATAATGGTCTGTTTCGTATCATCAAAGCCCGACCCGAAATTTCAGTCCATTGCAGATATACTTATGAAAAATCACGCCGATATAAAGTCGGTGATACTTAACATAAACAGCAAGAACACAAACGTTATCATGGGCAGCAGGTGCATAACTCTCGGCGGAAGCGACACCATAACCGACATTATGTGCGGAAACAGAATATCTTTGTCGCCGCTGTCATTTTATCAGGTGAACACCGCTCAGGCGGAAAAGCTTTACGGCATAGCTGCGGAGTTTGCGGCGCTGACAGGCGATGAGGACGTGCTCGACCTTTACTGCGGCGCAGGAACCATAGGGCTTTCCATGGCAGGAAAAGCAAAGCACATAACAGGTGCGGAGATAATCCCTCAGGCGGTGGAAAACGCCAAGCTCAACGCCCGTGAGAACGGCATAGAGAACGCCGACTTCATCTGCGCCGATGCGGGACAGGCGGCAAAGCTCCTGTGCGACAAGGGCAGAGCTCCCGATGTTATAATCACCGACCCTCCGAGAAAGGGCTGCGACGCTCTCACCCTGGACAGCATTGTGAAGATGTCTCCCAAGCGTGTTGTAATGGTCTCCTGCAATCCCGCCACCGCCGCCCGTGACTGCCGCTGTCTTGCGGACAAGGGGTATGAGCTTCAAAAGGTAAGGGCTGTTGATCTGTTTCCGGGCACGGGGCATGTGGAGACGGTAGTACTGCTTTCCCACAAAAAGCCAGACGGACATATCAACGTAAAAGTTGAGTTTGGCGAGGGTGAGGGAAAAGTTCCGCTTGATAATATCGCTAAAAGAGCCGAAGAATATAAGCCCAAAGAACGAGTGACCTACAAAATGATAAAGGAGTACATAGAAGCTAAATATGGCTTCAAGGTACATACCGCATATATCGCAGAGGTAAAGAGAGATTTAGGCTTGCCGATGTACGATGCTCCTAATGCGGTAGAAGAATTGAAACAGCCGAGGAAGCATCCGACAGCGGAGAAAGTGGAAGCGATAAAGGATGCGTTGAAGCATTTTGAAGTGATTTAATAATGGTGAGCGTATCATTAAAAATAGTGGTACGCTTTTTCTTTAAAATATTTGGGAAGCAATATATAAGTGTTGAATATGCTTGAAAGGAGGAAAATGGAGTGAACCGTATTACAGAAATAACAAAGCGAGATATTTTAGATTTATTTCAGAATGGATTAGAGATAGACGAATTTTTTCAAACCCGAACCGTTACTTATAATTATTATGGTCGCCTTGAAGAAATAGATTTTCTTAAAAGATTATATGATTTGGAGAGAATGCCAAGTTTTGATTCAAGATTTGTAAGTGCAGAACAGGATATTTGGCAACATACAGTGAATAATGATGATTATCCATACTGCTGGGTTTTTGAAGACAAAAGATTCAATTTACAAGATGGTAGCGATGAAGTATATTTAAAATTTCTTTGCGAAGTATTTCACCCTGCTGTTCGATATGATAAGGGATATTGGAAAGAATTTTTAGTGGCAACTAACAAGCTATTACAAAATGACGGTTATGAGATTTACCCTGCTGAGAAAATATCCAATCGTGATGTTTATGGATGGAGAATATATCAGCAAGAAGATAATACGTTGTTTATTCCATATTCTCAACGAAATGCAAAGGACATAAAAGCAAAAAAGATAGTATTGTCCATAAAGCGGAAAGCGAGAAATCAAATTTATCAGTTTCTGGAGCGATATAATATCGTATATCAAGCGACTGACGAAACGGGATGGAATTATAATACAACAGTAGCTGAGGATGTTTTCAATGAAATAAGGCAATTTTATGTGCCAAAGTGTTATAATGATAAAAAAGAATATGTTGAAACTGCTGATTTGCAAGCATTCATACTTTCTAATTCTCCATTTTGCGTGTTGGACGCAATAGAGTTTTTTGCGAAACATAGTATCTCAGATGACTTTGAACCACAGATTAATGCTATATTAAAACTGAATGAGATACCGTTTCAGCTTTCCAAGGGGAAGCTAATGAATACATTTGATACCCAGATAAATAAAAATTCATTAGTGTCTGTTCAAGAAGTAGGACTGAAAGAGTTATTACAAGAGGCTTAGAAATATTATGATGAAAACGAATTTGCAAATTGCAGTGGAGAAACTTTGGGATGCATTTGAGAGACTAAAGACATATTACTGCTCATCGACTGTAGATAAGAAGAAATCAGTTAATAAGATTATAATGGATATGGGTAATAATCAACAACTGTTTTTAGAATTATTTGAAAAGGAATTTCATGAGCTTACCATACTTGGCAATAATTTTAGAATTCGACACCATGAAACAACAAAAACGGATATTCAGGATAAAAGGCATTATGAGTATTTTTATAAGCGATGCTTATCCTTGATTTCAACAGCTATTCAGTATTTGGATGGGCGAGGTTTATAACAGATACAGCTTTGCGTAATAAAGAAGTTAAATGAAAAAGGACAATAGTAGAGGTGGATTTTGATGAGTAATGAGCCAAATGGTTTCGCTAAATATTTAGTCATATTTGTAGATATTCTTGGAAGCCAAAATAGAGTTGATTTTCAAGAGACATATAAAATTAACAAAATTTTTCATGAAGAGCTTGAAAGAAACAAGCAAAACGATCTGATGCACACGGTGTATGGTAGAAAAATATATATATTTCCTGATTGTGCTTATATTTTCTATGGCTTTAAAGACGGAACATCTGATGAACGTAAAGATGAGGGCGAACTATTTAAAGTGGCATTGTGTAATTGTGAGCCAATATTTTTACGATTCATTAAAGAAAGAATTCTTTTTAGAGGTGGAATATCTTATGGTGATGCTTATGTTGACCCTTCGAAAAGTATGATTTTTGGAGATGCGGTGAATAAGGCGTATAAGATGGAGTCAGAAATAGCAATTCATCCTCGTATTGTTATAGATGATTATATTGCTGAAGCAGTTTTAGAAAATATATCATCAGTAAAATATAAAATAGTTGCAAAAAACCCTGAATATATATCTATTTTGGGGGCGGGACTGGTTCCTAAAATGCCAGGAACAGGTGAGGGAATCATTGAACAGGATATTGATGAAAAATATATCTATAATTATCTGCACTTTCCAGAGAATGATGTAATCTTGCAGGATTACAATCTGTCTGGTGAAA
>OGPX01002427.1_pt1 | contig 10642 bp, 11 predicted proteins | sample 1553101 | NCBI WGS metagenome assembly OGPX01 (sample SAMEA2579964, study PRJEB22360) | human gut metagenome | biome: human gut; feature: human-associated habitat; material: faeces | place: Denmark | collected 2008/2010
GCAATTGCGATTTTATATAGATATCATTTGCAAGAGCAGGATTCTTAAAGAGAGCCTTTTTCCATACCGGCGATTCAGTGTCAGCAAAAATATTTTCTAATTCATCCGTGTCGTTTGCCTCATCGTCACTGACCATGTTTTCAGTATCCAGCAGACCATCACAACTTTTTAAATAATTAATGGGATTTTTAATAAAGGAGCAATGGCTGGTTAAAATATGCTCAAATTGTGTTTCAGAAAAATCAAGGGTATTAATCATCTGATAGCTTAAATGCGTATATTTTGACTGTCCATAAGGTAAATTAGTACCCGAAATATATAATGCATGGTCGTATTTTTTTAATGCATTGCAATAAAATTCCATCGGATCAATGGTTTTACCCTCTTTTTTTGCAGCTTCACAATACTGCTTTAACCAGCTATATGCCTTAAACATACTTTTGGTAACAAAAACATGGGCTTTATACAGGTCACGTTTAAATCCAAAGGCATCAGTATACAAGTTTGTGTGTGAATCGTTATCGCTGTTATGTTCCCTTAAAAATGCGTGAACATCAACCTCATGAAGCATTCCTTTTATAAAGGGGAGCCTTATTTGAAAAGAGGTTGCGTCGGATGTTCCAAGAGAAGTATTGACATAACATGAATAGGTTGGAGTGATAAAGCCAGAACCATCGAAAGGAGTATCTACATAGAAAAATTCTTCCGTTTTCGGTTTTAAAAATTGGTAATCTATTGTTTCATCTGAATCCGTTGTTTTTTCTGCTGTTAATAAGGGGACATTCCGCTGATAATTATATCCAGTCGCAGGTTTGTTTTCACGTTTGCCGGAGGCTATCCGTTCGTCCTGCACAACTACAAATGTCTCAGGAGTAAGACGTAATTTTTCAGAGTCAATTCTTTTGGAAGAAGACAGATACAATCCCCGGTAGGCATAATATTTACTTTCTGCTATTTTGATTTTATTTCCGAAAAAATCAATTCCTAAATTGAGACGGAGATTTAATTCATCGTAAAGAGTTTCATCAATGAACGAAATCCTGCTGTGCCGGGTCATGTTTCCACTCTTATCAAATGCAGACATATGGACAGTTTTGCCAGAATCTGGAAAATAAAGATCAAACCCATGCTCGATCAGATCCTGCGCATCTTTCTGAAGAAATTCCTGATCTTTCAGTTTCCATTTGGGATCGGAAGATTTGTCAAAGGAAAGAAAGATATCCTGAAAATCAACGATAAGGAATTTATCATATAAAGTTTTCTCCGTGACCTGAAAGGAAGAGCCCTGTCTTTTCTTCAGAACTTCATAAATTTGATGAAAAAGAGGACAATCCTCTCGCGTGATTTCCTGTGTGACCACGTAGCTGTGAACGGGGTCGGAGAAATCCAGTTTGAAACATTGATCGTTTTCAGTGGGCTTTTTGGGAAAATAATCAAAAAGAGATTTGGCGTTGAGGGTTATGATTATTTGTTTGGTATTTGTCATATATTATCTCCCACAATTGAGAATTTTGTAATTTCAATTAATAGTGACGGTTGGGTCTTGACGCCAGTCAATCTTGGCAAGTGCAGCAATTAATTCATTCCATTCGGTGGATGCATCTTCGGAGTTATGGTATTTTTTAGTGAAATCAGCAATTTCAGCGACATCAATTTCAAAAGCTAAATTTTCAAAAACAAAACTTTTGTCATGCAATAGTTTTTTCCTTAACTCAATAAGATTTAGATTGTTCGATTCATCGTCTGAAGAATAGTTCAATTTTGTTATTTTAAAACATGTCCATATTAGTCCGTTTGTATAAAGAACTCTACCGTACCATAAAAGTTCACCTAATAATTCGGAGAGATCTGCATCAAAAGGAGAATAATCCGAATTAGTTTTAGCTTCTTTGATGAAAAAACGATTAACTTTTTTTAGCATAAAAATTAGATATGAATTTTGATTATCTTTTTAGAAGTTCTTATATGCCGGTATAGCCCGTATTTACAGGCTTTTCCGGCATTTTTCGTATCGGAAGAAACTCACATATATTTTTATATCCGCTTAGGTTTTTGCTTTCAAAAGTAGTAAAGAAGTAGTAAAACCTTGATTTACTACTAAGCTGCTATCCGCAGCATTTCAGCTTTTGCGCTGTCGAAAGTAGCGTGTGCGTAATAGTTCAGCGTCATAGTAATGTTGGAATGTCCCATAATGTACTGTAATGCTTTCGGGTTCATTCCGGCATTTGCCATGTTGGTACAGAACGTATGACGTAAGGTGTGCGGTGTCATTACTTTCGGTAGAGCTTCCTCATGGTACTTGTTGTACTTCTTTGCAAGCCCCCTAAACATACCGTCATAATTGGTAGCTGTTTTCGGGTAGCCGTCCCGGTTGAGGAAAAGGAAGTTGCTGTAACCGTCAATAGTAACAGCTTTTGCACCCCTGCGCCGTTTCAGCACTCGGTTAAATGCTTCATATACTTTTTCGCTCATTGGAATTTGACGAATACCGCTTTTCGTTTTTGGTGTTTCAATGTAATATCCTGTTTCCGCACTTCTTAAAAGTTGGTGGTCTACATTGATTATCCTATTCTCAAAGTTAATGTCAGTATCGGTCAGCCCGCAAAGTTCAGAGATACGAAGCCCTGTCCCAAGCAAAATAATAAGCTCGTCATAATACTTCTGATAAACTTTGTCATTTTGAGCAAAGGACAAAAAACTTTCTTCCTGCGCTGGTGTTAGCGGAACCTTTGGTTCTGTATCATCTTCAATGACAGTGTTTAACTGGAAGTCAAAAGGATTTTTCCTTATGCAATCGTCCTGTATCGCTGTGTAAAAGGCAGCTTTCAAGGAACGCTTGTCATTACTGATAGTCTTATAGGAAATTCCTTTTTCTTTCATGCGGATTGCCCATTCTTTCGCGTCGGACAGCTTCACGCTGTCAATCGGGCAGCCCCCAAGTTTATCTTCTTCCAGTAGCTTCATCAGCCGCTTGCGTCCGTTTTTCGTATTGTACCTTACATTTCCCCGGTGGCGTATCTGCTTTGCATAAAGTTGGCAGACCGTCATTTTCTTGCCTATGGTGTCTATCCCGTCGTCAAGGTCTTTCTGTATCTCTTTTACCTTTTCTCGTAGGGATATATCCTCACGCTTTCCGGCAGGGGTCTTGTCCGTAGGTACTAACTTCCACGCATACACAAACTGCGGATTACCAAAGGTATCTATATATTTGTAAGCATATCTTCCGTCTTTTCTCTGGCTCTCTCCCGACCGCAAAACTCGATTTTTGCTGTCACGTCTTTTCTTTGACATTTTTCAATGCTCCTTTCCAAGACGGAAAGAGCCTTGATATGCTTATCCCATTATAGCACATTCAAGGCTCAATTTCACTATCAGATTGTGTCTATGGTATCAATCATTTTTTCAAACTGTTTGCGCTTGATTTGAATACGGTTGCCGTTCATAATAACCCACCCGGCGGCAGGATTTTCCTCGGCTAATTTACGCAGCTTGTTTTCTCCGATACGGAAGTATTTAGCTGCTTCATCTATCGTAAGCGTGTATTTTTCCCAAATAGGCACGTCGGCGTTACTCATAGTATCGTCCCCCTTTCAATATTAGGAAAAGTGAATAGTAAAAGGGGCTTTAATCGGACGGCTGTTAGCACAACCTCGCGGGAGTTCCACCCCTGCCCGTTAAGGCAGCTCTACCCAATGCCTGCGACGCTTTTAACGCTCGGACTATGGCTATAAAGGCTTGTCTACCCTTAGTGCGTGTCGTCGCCCACAAGCCGCTACACTTGTTCCCCGGCGTGGTGGTGGTCGCTCGACTTTCTCCAATAGAAGAAAAGCGTCATGGCGCACCTGCCGTATGGCTCAACGCAAAAAGGACGTATCCGATTTGCCCTATACTGCGTCGCCGTTATCTTGCGTCGCTTTCTTTGTCAAAGAGCAAGTAAGGTCAAGTCAACAGGCAGCGGAAAGGGGGACGCTGCTTGTGGTTATCTCAAACCTTGAATGAAAGGACAGCCCGCATAAGACGCGAACGCAAGCGGTCGCGTATATCCTCATCTATGCCCCAATAGATATTTCCGCGCTCATCACGCAGCTTTCGCATAGACAGGGACGCTATGTAGCTTTCGTAATGCTGTACGACAATGTTCATAGCTTCCGGGTCGCCCTTAGTAGCGGCTATGATTACCGGGTAAGGCAACAAGCCGCGTTCGTCCTGTTCTGATTTACTAATCTGTGCAGTCATAGGCTTTTTCCTCCAAATAGCGTTTTAACAGCTTCATTGAGCTTGTCCGGCGGGACTGTACCGTTGTCCTTGACAGATTACAAAACTTTGCAATCTCGCGTTCGCTCATGTCAAAGAAATAATACAGCAGTACGGTTTCCCGCTTTTCTTCCGGCAAACTGTGCAGGGCTTCGGCAAGCAGCTTCGCAGTAATTTCTTTGCCGCCGACAACGAAAGACTGTTCTGCTTCATCATCTGCAAAATACTCGTCGCAGACGTAGAGCTGTTTTTCTTCCAGTGGCGACAGGTCAGAAAAAGTAACCTCGCGTAATTGTCGCTGCTTTGTGTCCCTGTGGGCATTCATAGCTTCTCGCTTCAACGCCAGTTTGCAAAAGCCGTTAAAAGCACAACGGATTTGCCATTGGGTACGAATAGGCTCGTTCATGTTCTCACCTCCTTTCGCTGCCGCGAAAGCGGTGGAGTTTGAAATGTCCCCTTTCGTAAACCCTCAAACCAACGCACTTCAAAATGGACGTTGGTTTTAGAAATTTTGTAAGTAGGTAATCATCCGTACCTGTTATCCTCGATTTTTTTCTGATATACTCTCTTCAAAACCTGAAAGGATTGTATCATCATGAAAAAAGACGAAAAACTTATTCTTTGGACAGAACGCCTACAGGCGTTCCAGGCCAGTGGCCAGACCTGCAGGGAGTGGTGCCGGGAACATCAGATCCCTGTTTCTACCATGACATACTGGAACCGTAGATTACGTACACTCGAAAGCGAATCACAGCCGGAACTGGTTTTTGCAAAGATGCCAACGGAGCAGGAACTTTCCACAAGAGGAGCCATAACAGAAAATATACCTCTGCGTATCTTTATTACAGACAGTATCCGGATTGAAATTATGCCGGACTGCCCGCCAGAGCTTCTGCACGTTTTCGTAAGAAGTCTGAAAGAGCATGCTTGAACTGGCAGGCAGCACAACGGTATACCTTGCGTGCGGAGTAACCGATCTCAGAAAAAGTTATCACGGCCTGGCGGCTATCATCAAATTAAAATTTCAGCTCGACCCATATTCGCGCTGTATGTTTGCGTTCTGCAACCGCAGGCGGACCTCAATCAAGATTCTTCAATGGGATGGATCCGGTTTCTGGATTCTGATGAAAAGGCTGGACAAAAACTGTTTTCGCTGGCCGGACACACCGGATGAACTCCAAAAGGTAACCCTGAAAGAGATGCACTGGCTGTGTGACGGATTATCCCTGACACCCCAGGGGGCGTTCGAAGAGCGGCATCCGAAAATCATCGTGTAGGTTCCTGTTTTGTCAATCCGCAAAAGGACGAAAAAAGCAGAGATATCCGCTTGATTTCCTATAACTGCAGACTGCATTTTTCCTCGAAAAAAGCAGGTTTGTATGGTATACTTCTGGTAGAGAAAAAAGAGCCGGGAGAATACCAGATGGAGCCGATTTTTACAGAAGATCAGTTAAAGAACATGAGCCGGGAGGCACTGATTGAGCTGATGCAGGTCATGCAGGAAAAGCAGCGCAAAACAGAAACCAAAATGAAGCTGATGGAAGAAAAACAGAAAGAGCTTGAGTTTTTAAATGCCATGCTTTCTGACCGCCTGACGCTTGCAAAGAAACAGCGTTTTGGGGCTTCCAGTGAAAAATACGCAGATGGATATGAGCAGATGAATCTGTTCAACGAGGCGGAAACTGCGTCAGATGGTGAACCTGACCCGGAGAAAGAAATCGAAGTCACTTCCCACAAGCGTAAAAAGCATGCCGGAAAGAAAGAGGAAGATCTTTCGCATTTCGAAGTAACAGAGCGGATAGAATACAAACTTACAGGGCAGGAACGTTATTGTCCAGACTGCGGTAAAAAATATAAGGTCGTCACGAAGGAAACGGTAAAGCGGTTAAAGTTCGTTCCGGCACGTTTTGAGGTAGTCGAAGAAATCTCTTATGTATACAGCTGCCCGGAATGCGGAGCTATGAAGCGTCTGGAAAAAGTTCCGGCCCTGATCAAGGGAAGCATTGCAACGCCGTCCCTGGTTGCAGGCATCATGAATGCAAAGTATGTCAACGGCATGCCGCTGGCCAGGCAGGAACGGGAATTCGCAAGATATAACCTGAAGCTTTCCACCAAAACCATGGCAAACTGGATGATCAGCTGTGCAGACCGATATCTGAGACTGCTCTACGACCGGATGAAAGAAGAATTCTTAAAAAGCCGGTACATTCACTGCGATGAGACACGGGTTCAGGTGATTGACGAGCCGAAACAGCAGGGGTCTACCCAAAACTGGATGTGGGTCTATCTGACCGACCGCTACAGTGAAGCGCCGCAGATGGTTCTCTTCGATTATGAGCGGACCAGAGCCGGGTATCATCCCAAAAACTTTCTGGGAGATCAATTCGAAGGATACCTCACGTGTGATGGATATCAGGCATACCACGGGTTAAAAGATTCGATTGTTGTATCCGGATGCTTTACCCATGCCAGAAGGAGGTTTGACGCAGCGCTTACGGCACTGAAAAAGGATTTTACCAAAGAACAACTGCGTGGAACTGTTGCGTATCAGGCGATGTCCCGGATCGGAATCCTCTATAAAATAGAAGAACTGATTCAGGATAAGACGCCGGAAGAACGGTATCTGGAGCGTCAGAAACAGTCCCGTCCAGTCGTGGATGCATTTTTTGAATGGTTACATTCGATGGAAGATTCGGTAGACCGGTCTTCCCTTATTGGTGATGCCATTTTATATGCGCTGAATCAGGAGACGTATCTGCGCCGTTATCTGGAGGATGGGCATCTGAGCATTGACAATAACAGCGCGGAACGTGCAATTAAAAACTTCGCAGTTGGCCGCCGGAACTGGCTGTTTTCGAAAAGTATCCGTGGGGCAGATGCCAGCGCCACCATATACAGCATCACAGAAACCGCACTTTTAAACGGGCTGAAACCCTATCTGTATCTTACCTACGTCCTTGATCAGCTGCGGCGGATGGGATCGTTTCCTGAAGAAGAAAAACTGGATCAGTTGCTGCCCTGGTCAAAAGAACTTCCGGAAGAACTTCGGACAACAGAATAAATTTGAGCCGCCTTTTTCTGGGCGGCTCATTTTGAAAAACAAGGTACGGATGATTACCTACTTACACATTGATGAGGAGGATTTTTCTTATAGTGTTGGAAAACAAATCAGTGAAAATGAGTTTGTACCGCTGGATTCCGAACAGAAGCAGGAAGCAGCATATGAAAATATTGTAAGTGTTACAGCACTGAAAACCAGTTCGCCTGAAAAAAGTGAGGTGTATGAATTTACAGTGACCTTCAATTCCCAGACAAAAGAGGTATTGAATATTTCTGCGAGTATCGGATAAAGATGTGGTAAATACTAGTGTATTGTACCGATGACATTTAATCTTACTACCAATTTTTAATTGGTAGTAAGATTCGGATACAATGATATTAGTTTTTCTCTGGCATCACCTGTTTGAAAATGCCATTTAAAATATAACAGTTATTAAATCTCTTAAAACAGGTGAAATCTCAATTTTCAATTTGCGGATGAATTAAAAGAAGAATTAAGAAAGTAAATTTTGCCAGAAGCAAGACACAGTCGGAATATATCAGGAGAAATCTCATGAAAAATGTGCGGGAGCACAGCAATGGAGAAAGTGCATTTCTGTATTTTAATGATAAAATCAAAGAAAATGCGCTCTATCTTCTCGACGAGCCGGAAAACAGTCTGAGTTCAGAAAAACAGATCGAACTGCAGAGTTTCCTGTCGGACAGCGCAAGATTTTACGGCTGTCAGTTTATCATAGCAGCCCATTCCCCATTTTTGCTGGCAATGAAAGGTGCGAAAATATACGATCTCGATGAAGACCCGGCAGATGTTAAAAAGTGGACAGAACTGGGGAATGTCAGGGCGTATTATGAATTTTTCAGGGAACATCGGAGCGAGTTTGAAGAATGGTAAGAGGGGATTTGGAGAGAAAATAAAAATTGTAATGTCCCTCAGAATGTCCTTTAGAAAGCGATATTCTATCCACTGGCTGCGATATTGGAAAATTATTCAAAGAATGAGGAAAAATTAGAATAAGGAAAGAGCAGCATTTTACCGGCGTGTGAAAGGTAAAAATGCTGCTCTTTTTGCGTGGCAGAATCAGTCGTCCAGATCGTTGCGCTCGCGGAAGATCTGATAAATGGTGTCGATCAGTTCATCGTCATCGAGGCCTTCGAACTCGGCTTCGTTGACATCGAGATTCTCGGAAATGATGCGCAGAATGTGTACCGGTTCGTCATCGCCGCCGTCGGCCGGGTAGAGAACGGCGTATTCATCCTCCTTGTATTCTACGATATCCAGAAGCTCAAAACGGACAGAATTTCCGTCCTGATCGGTAAGGACAATAAGATTGGAATCCATAATTGCAATATACTCCTTTATGTGTTATTTTTGCCGCTCAAAAACATGCAAATATAAATTTATTATACTATGAGCAATTGGATTTGAAAAGAAAAAAGTGTCTGGTGCGATACGCTTGATATTTTGCGCCGATACGGTATAATGACAACAGAGTAGAAACTGGCGGCTGTGGCCGTACACGGAAAAATTGGGGGAAAGGAAGAACTTATGAATTATCAGGTATTAGATGTCAAAGTAAAAGATACAGAAGAAACTGCAAAATTATATACGTATTTTCTGGACAACTCGCGTGAGATTGCTCCGGAACGCGTGCGTCCGGTCATCGTGATCTGCCCGGGCGGCGGTTATGAATGGGTGTCCGAGCGTGAGGCAGAGCCGATTGCGCTGAAGTTTGTCGGAGCCGGTTACCACGCTGTTGTTCTGCATTACAGTGTTGCTCCGGCAGCTCACTATCTGTGCGGAGGTATTAAGGTGGATTTGGACGGACAGTCCAGCATCAACCGCCTGTACGCCATCGGCGAGTGTTCCTGCACGGGACTGCACGGCGGCAACCGTCTGGCATCCAACTCACTGATTGAAGCAGTGGTTTACGCCGATGCTGCGGCCAAACATGCTTTGAGTGTGCTCGACCGGTATGATTACAATGAGGACATTCCCGAATGGAACGATGACGGCACCATGAATAATGAAGAACGTGTGCTGATTACACAGAGCATGAAAGAAGTGAACCAAATCATGGAAGCCTATGTGGGTATCGTGCGCAGTAATACGCGCCTGATTCGTGCCTGGAACCGTTTGGACATTCTATATGAAGAAACCGAACGACTGTTTAAGCGCTGCAAGGCATCACGCGAACTATGTGAATTGCGCAACATGATTAACATCGGATATCTGATTACGCGTCAGGCAATGGAACGCAAAGAAAGCCGCGGCCTGCACTACACGATTGATTATCCGCATGCTAACGCAGAAAATAAATAATAGAATGAAACGAAGCATTTTGACTCTATGCCTGCTGGGACAAGTATTGTTCCTGTGGGCACAGAATCAATATTATGTGGCTCCCGATGGGAATGACAGTCACGACGGAAGCCTCCAAAAACCTTTCCGAACCATTGAGCGGGCACAATTGAAAGCTCGAAAAGCTCAGGGCGAAACAACCATCTATTTGCGTAAAGGTATCTATCGGTTGGAGCGTCCTATAATCTTCACTCCCGAAGACGGTGGAAAAGAGAAACCATTATCCATACGTGCCTTCCGCAATGAACAAGTAACGCTATCCGGCGGAAAAGTATTACATCCTGCATGGAAGCCTTATAAAAAAGGTATCCTGACAGCTGTTCTCCAAGATGACATACATCACCCGGATATGCTGTTGAGTAACGGAAACATCCGCCACATGGCACGTTATCCCAATTTCGATTCCACAGCAGTGCGTTTCAACGGTACCTCAGCCGATGCCACCGCTCCCCGGAGGGTAAAGAGCTGGAAACATCCCGAAGGAGGATACCTCCATGCCATGCACATAAGCGACTGGGGTGATTTTCACTACCGCATCACCGGTAAAGACAAAGCCGGAAAACTGATGCTGGAAGGCGGATGGCAGAACAACCGCCAATCAGGATTACACGCCAAAAACCGGATGGTGGAAAATATATTCGAAGAATTGGACGCTCCGGGTGAATGGTTCTATCAGGCGGAATCTTCCACCTTATATTATTATCCCATGCCGGACGAAGATGCAGAAACAGCCGTCTTCGAGACTCCCATACTCAAGCATCTGATTGAATTCCGCGGTTCGGAACAACAGCCGGTCACTCACATTACTATACAGGGAATCGAACTGACACAAACATTGCGTACTTTTATGGATAAATACGAACCGTTGCTCCGCTCGGACTGGATGGTCTATCGGGGTGGTGCCGTGGTGTTTGAAGGTACGGAAGATTGCTCGCTGAAAGATTGCTATCTTCATAATTTGGGAGGAAA
>OGPX01002439.1_pt1 | contig 10603 bp, 6 predicted proteins | sample 1553101 | NCBI WGS metagenome assembly OGPX01 (sample SAMEA2579964, study PRJEB22360) | human gut metagenome | biome: human gut; feature: human-associated habitat; material: faeces | place: Denmark | collected 2008/2010
ACACCCACATCACCAATCCCATGCGGTCTGAGGCGGCGGCAAAGATCGACCAGAGGATCGCAAAGGTCGATCCCAAAGAGAAAGAGGTGGCCTCAGAGCGAGCACCGGAGACAGACCCGCAGTCATTCATCCCCTTCATTCCCTACAACGGCAAGATCCGAAAGGCCGGCACCGGCTGTATCACCCAGATCAGTGAACACTGCTGGGAGGGGCGCTACTCTCCGGTCTGGCCGGATGGCAAGAAGCACTCCCGCAATGTGTATGCTAAAACGCGGGAGGAATGTGAGGCACTCTTGCCTGGGCTGATCGAGCAGATGAAGGCGGAAATCAAAGCCATCAAGGAGAGCGGAAACCTGGAGGCTATCCCAGACGGGATCAGCGAGAAGAAGAAAGCCATCGCCGCCTATATGCGGGAGCATCCGGAAGTTACCAGCAAGAGCGCCATTGCTAAGGCAGTTGGGACAGACAGAAGCACGGTGCGAAAATACTATAATGAGATTTGAAATGAGGTGAGCCTGAAGTAAGATCAAGAGTTGTACCCCGGAAGATAAGGCAAAGAGTCTCTTGGTCTGGCTCCGGAGACTCTTTGTTCCATGTGAGCAGTTTATCATGAGGTGTCTATACGAGATTTGATTGATATCATTCAGGACATTTATAAAGGGGAACCAAATCTGTTAAAAGCGGTAGTCTGCCTTTAAAAACTATGGTATAATGACTAAAAACTACAAATTTAGTGGAGGTGGACTCCATGACACCAGAACAAAAAGCTCGTGAGGCAATCGATCAGCGGCTGATTCAAGCCGGGTGGATCTTGCAGGATATGCGCCAACTCAATCCAATGGCAGGCCCAGGTGTTGCAGTGCGGGAATTTCCCACCAGCACTGGGCCGGTGGACTATGCCCTTTTTGTGGATGGCATCCCGGTTGGCGTCGTGGAGGCCAAGGCGGACGAAAAGGGTGAGAACATCACCACTGTGGAAGGGCAGTCAAGCCGATATGCCGGAAGCACTTTTAAATGGGTCAAAGCGGGATACCGCATTCGGTTTGCCTATGAGGCCACTGGAAAGCTGACTCGTTTCACCGATTATAACGACCAGAAATATCGTTCCCGCCGCATCTTCAGTTTTCACCGTCCCGAAAGCCTTCGTGCCCTGCTAAAGTCTGAGGATACCATCCGCAACAACATGAAGCACTTCCCGCACTTCGACACCATGGGCTTCCGCAGTTGCCAGATCACAGCTATCGAAAGTCTGGAGCAGTCCTTTGCCCAAAATCGTCCCAGAGCGTTGATTCAGATGGCCACCGGCGCAGGCAAGACCTTTACAGCCATTACGGCGGTATATCGTCTGCTGAAATATGCCAAGATCAACCGAGTCCTTTTCCTGGTGGACACCAAGGGCCTGGGTGAACAGGCAGAACGGGAATTCCTGGCCTACCGCCCCAACGACGACAACCGTTCTTTTCCTGAAATCTATGGGGTGCGGCGGCTGAAAAGCTCTTACATCCCCCAGGATGTACAGGTGTGTATCAGCACCATCCAGCGGATGTACTCCATTCTGAAGGGGGAGGAACTGGATGAATCGGCGGAGGAGACTTCCTTCAATGAGCTGACCTCGGCAGACCGCCAGGCAGCCAAAGAAGTGGTCTACAACGAGAAGTACCCGCCGGAGTTTTTTGACTGCATCATCATCGACGAGTGTCACCGCTCCATCTACAATGTCTGGCAGCAGGTGCTGGATTACTTTGACGCCTTCCTCATCGGCCTCACTGCCACGCCGGACAAGCGTACCTTTGCATTTTTTAACGAGAATGTGGTCAGCGAATATTCCCGGGAGCAGGCCATCATCGACGGTGTCAATGTGGGTGAGGATATCTTTCTCATTGAGACCCAGGTGACCAAAAGCGGCGCCCACATCATGAAACAGGTCATCGAGTGCCGCAACCGGCTTTCGCGTGAAAAGCGATGGAAGCAGTTAGATGAGGATGTGGATTACCAGCCCACTCAGTTGGACCGGGACATTGTCAATCCCAGCCAGATCCGTATGGTGATCCGCACATTCCGGGACAACTTGTTTACCACGCTGTTCCCACGGCGTAAGGAAGTCCCTAAGACTCTGATTTTTGCCAAAACAGACAGCCACGCCGACGACATCATCCAGATTGTCCGGGAGGAATTCGGCGAGGGAAACGAGTTCTGTAAAAAGATTACCTACTCCGCCGAGAATCCGGAGGGTGTGCTCAGTGAGTTCCGCAATGGCTACAATCCCCGTATTGCGGTCACAGTGGACATGATTGCCACCGGCACCGATGTCAAACCCATCGAGTGCCTGATTTTCATGCGGGATGTACGCAGCAAGAACTATTTTGAGCAGATGAAGGGCCGGGGTACCCGTACCCTCAGCAAGGACAACCTGCAAAAGGTGACCCCCTCGGCCACCGAGAACAAGGACCACTTTATCATTGTGGATGCGGTGGGCGTTACCAAGTCCAAGAAGTCCGAGACCCGTACCTTGGAGCGCAAGCCCTCGGTCTCTTTGAAAGAGCTGATGATGACGGTAGCCCTGGGCGCTCGGGACGAGGACACCCTGACTTCCCTTGCCAACCGGGTGATTCGCCTCAACAGCCAGATGAGCTCCGGCGAGCGGAAGGAATTTGCCCAGGTGGTAGGCGTTCCGGCCAGTCAGCTGGCGGAAGATTTGCTTGATGCCTTTGACGAGGATATCCTCACCGCCCGAGCCCGGGAGCAGTTCCATACCCAGGAGCCTACGGAGGAGCAGCTGAAGTCGGTGCAGCGGGAGGCGGCGGCCCAAGCGGCCGCGCCCTTCTGCCGTCCGGAGGTACGGGACTTTATCGAGAATGTCCGCCGCAGCCATGAGCAAATCATCGACAATACCAATCCGGACACGCTGCTCTTTGCTGGGTTTGATGCCCAGAAGGAGGAAAACGCCGACCGGGTGATCCGGACCTTCCATGAGTTTATCGAGGAGAACAAGGACGAGATCATTGCCTTGCGTATTCTGTATAGCCAGACCTATCAGGACCGGCCCATGGCCATTGAGAAGCTGAAAGCCCTCTATGAGAAGCTGCGCAGCAAGGGCGTGACCATCGAGCGGCTGTGGGACTGCTATGCCATCAAGAAGCCGGAAAAGGTAAAGGGAACGGGGACGCTGCGCCAGCTGGCCGACCTGGTGTCCATCATCCGGTTTGAGATGGGAGAGGCGGAGGGTTTACAACCCTTCGCCGATAAGGTAAACTACAACTTCCAGCAGTGGACCTTCCGCCGCAACGCCGGTGCGGTACATTTCACCCCGGAACAGATGGAGTGGCTCCAGCTGGTGAAGGATCACATCGCCACCTCTCTGAGCATCCAACCGGATGACCTGGACCTGAGCCCCTTTGACCGCAAGGGCGGCCTTGGGCGGTTCTATGAGGTGTTCGGGGAGGAATATGAGGCTATTTTAATGGAAATGAATCGGAAATTGGTGGCGTAAATGGATAAGAAAACTGCATTGCCGTCGCACTGGGAAATTAAGAAAATGACAGAAGTTGTAACCTGGGGTTCCGGAGGAACACCAAAAGCGACGGAAAAGTCTTACTATGAAAACGGAACTATTCCTTGGCTGATTATCGGTGACTTAAACGATGGCATTGTCAATTCATCATTAAGTAAAATTACAGAATTAGGGCTGAAGAATAGCAGTGCCAAAATGATTCCGGTTGGAACATTATTAGTTGCTATGTATGGGAGTATTGGGAAATTAGGCATTACCGGGATAGAATGTTGTACGAATCAAGCCATTGCATTTGCAAAGGAATTGCATGGTGTAACAACAAAATATATGTTTTATTACATGTCCATGATCAAGCCAAAATTGATTTCCATGGGCAAGGGTGGCACACAAAAAAATATAAGCCAATCTGTACTAAAATCATTAGATGTTGTCGTTCCTCCAATCCCGGAACAGGAGTGCATTGTCTCCAAAATTGAGGAGCTATTTTCCAAGCTGGACGCCAGCGTGGCGGAACTGCAAACCGCAAAGGAAAAGCTGAAGGTCTACCGTCAGGCGGTGCTGAAAGAGGCGTTTGAGGGCAAGCTCTCCGAGCAATGGAGAGGGAGCCACAATATGTCCCCACAAGATGATTTTTTGAGTATCTGTAAGCAAAATCAATCTTTTAAAGATACATCTGGCGATGAAAATGAGATAGCACTCGACTTGCCGGCCACATGGTTAAAAGTGCGTATCGGTGATGTTTTTGATGTAGAGGTTGGAGCAACTCCTAAACGTTCAATCCCTGAATATTGGAACGGTGACATCAATTGGGTAAGTAGTGGTGAAGTACATTTCAATACAATTACCGAGACGAAAGAAAGAATTACTGAATCCGGATTGACTAACTCATCTACAAATTTGCACCCTGCTGGAACCGTTATGCTGGCTATGATAGGAGAAGGAAAAACGAGGGGCCAGGCAGCTATTTTGAATATCGTTGCAGCACATAACCAAAATACAGCAGCCATATTGGTATCTAAAACCCCTTGTGAGCCTAAATATATCTATTATTTTCTCCTCCTAAACTACGAAAATACCAGGCGAGTTGGCTCTGGAAATAATCAAAAGGCATTGAATAAAGAGCGAGTTCGCGCATTGCGTTTTCCATTTACATCGTTCGAGGAGCAGAGAGTAATTGTTGAGAGCATAGAGTCTCGGTTATCTATCTGTGACAGCATTGAGCAAACCATTGGTACCTCCTTACAGCAGGCAGAGGCCCTGCGGCAGAGCATCTTGAAACAGGCCTTTGAGGGGAGAATCTAAATGTCTGAACAAACCACAACCATCATCTCCAAGGTCTGGGGGATGTGCGGGCCGCTGCGGGATGACGGCGTGTCCTACGGCGACTATCTGGAGCAACTCACCTACCTGATCTTTTTGAAAATGTCCGACGAGTACGCAAAGCCCCCTTACAAGCGCCAGACTGGCATCCCGGAGGGCTGCGGCTGGGCGGATATGAGTGATCTGAAGGGTGCAGAGCTGGAGGGGAAGTATAAATCCATCCTGGAGACTCTGGGTGAACAGGGCGGTACCCTGGGCAAGATCTTCAGGGGCGCTACCAACAAGATCAACAACGCCGCCATCCTGTACCGCATTGTCCAGATGATCGACAAAGAAAAATGGGTGTCCATGTCCACCGACGTGAAGGGCGAGATCTATGAGGGCCTGCTGCAAAAGAACGCCGAGGACGTGAAAAGCGGCGCGGGCCAGTATTTTACTCCCCGCCCGCTGATCCAGGCCATGGTGGAGTGTATCCGCCCAGAGCCCATGAAGACCGTGGCTGATCCCTGCTGCGGCAGCGGCGGCTTTTTGCTGGCAGCCCAGAGCTATCTGGCTGACCCGAAGCACTACAACCTGGACCGGGAGAAAAAGGAGTTCTTGAAGAAAGAGGCCTTCCGGGGCTGGGAGATCGTGCCCACCACCTTCAAGATGAGCCTGATGAATCTATACCTCCACAATATCGGCGACCTCTATGGTCAGGTGCCCATTACCCTTGGGGACGCCCTGCTCACAGATCCCGGCGAGCGGTTCGACTATGTGCTCACCAACCCGCCATTTGGCAAAAAGTCCGCCCTTACCTTCACCAACGAGGAGGGAGAGCAGGAGGAAGAGGATCTGGTCTACAACCGGCAGGACTTCTGGACCACCAGCTCCAACAAGCAGCTCAACTTCCTCCAGCACATCAATACTCTGCTGAAAGCCACCGGTAAGGCGGCAGTGGTGGTGCCGGACAATGTGCTCTTTGAGGGTGGAGCCGGCGAGACCATCCGCAAGAAGCTACTGGAGACCTGTGACTTCCATACCATTCTCCGTCTGCCCACGGGCATCTTCTATAAGCCCGGCGTCAAGGCCAACGTGATCTTTTTTGACAAGCGCCCGGCCAGCCCGGAGTGGCAGACCAAAGAGGTCTGGGTCTACGATCTACGGACCAATATGCACTTCACCCTCAAGCAGCATCCCATGACCTTTAGGGATTTGCAGGACTTCATTCAGTGTTACAACCCCGAAAACCGGTATGAACGCCATGAGACTTGGAACGAGGAGAACCCGGAGGGCCGCTGGCGCCGCTTCACGGTGGAGGAGATCCTTGCCCGGGACAAGACCAGTTTGGATATCTTCTGGATCAAGGACAAGTCCTTGGCCGACTTGGACAACCTACCCGCCCCGGAGGAACTGGCCCAAGATATCATGGAGAACCTGCAATCAGCCATGGACGGATTCAGTGAGTTGTTGGCAGAACTGAAAAAATAGTTGCTTTTTTGGCTTTTTCAACCTGATGCAAACTCATAGTCCCATTTTTATATTTCAAAATTGAGAGATATAGTCAGCCGAGTTCCTCAATTTTTGATGGACTGTAAACAAAATTAAGGCCCTCTGGAATTTATTCCAGAGGGCCTTTGGTCCGAGTAGTGCGACTCGAACGCACGACATCCAGCTCCCAAAGCTGGCGCGCTACCAACTGCGCTATACCCGGATATTCGATTTTTCTGCATGATACCATGCGGAGAAGGAAAAAGCAAGTTTTTCGTGTCTGTGGGCAGTGCTGTGGTCAAGCCCGGTTTTGCGGGGGGATCTTCAGGCGGGGGATTTCCGCCGCAGGCTACTGTCCCAAGGACTTCCGGGCTTTCACTTTTGGGGGAATGGATAGACCGTCTATCCTCCCAAAGCAGGCGCGCTACCAACTGCGCTACACCCGGATATGAAGTTGTGGGGTGGCCCGGGCGTATTCTCCCAAAAGAGGTTCTCAGCATTTTTTATAGTTGTTTATAGTAATTTATCATCATTTCTGCTCCAACCCAGTTACTTTCTAGCGATCTTGTTTCCACTGTTTCCGTGTATTCCAGCTCTGTCTGTGGTCTTGCATGTGGTCAGCGCAAAAGTTTCGGCCAGAATCCCTGCCCCACAGTGACACCCTAGGTGGTACAATTTACCTCAAAGTTTGAAAAATGGTACCTCTATCTCGAAAAACATACAAGACTTTTTTGAGAGAAAACCGATCAATTTTTGTGTCGCTATATCAAAGAAAACATCTGTCAAGAACTCCCCCCAAAAATCCGCCGTAGTCTCTGAGGCTACGGCGCTACAGGTGCCCGGATTTTATAATGGCCCTAAAAGAGGTTGTCATTCACCCCATCTCTTTTTTGCCGATGATATTTCAGGTATTGGAGATGCGCTTGACACAACCGGAATATTCCTATAAAGTTAATCTTGACAAAGCTGGCTACCAAAAAATAACAGGACCATACTCTTTTTGATTGCTTGCTGTAGAAACAACCCAGAGAACAGTCCTACAAAAAGTTTTTTCACGAATAAGCCTGATGCTTTAGATACTTTAGCCGTTCTCTCTGCCTGAATGGGAGGCCTCAAAATGAATCTTTTTGATTTACTCAATCCGAGAATGTTCCGGCCGCTGACAGGGCGAAATCAGCGCATTTATGCTGACTTGCTGATGCTGATCTGGGACAGATGCAGCACATCCCAGGACTACAGCATCGGGAAAGGTGCTCTTACAGAACTGGCAGAGACCTATATGGAAGGACTGGGCACGATCCTGCCGCTTGATGAAGAGGATTCCCCGGGCGAATCAGCCACGGATGCCAGGAGCCAAGGATTGCTGTTTGTGCGCCGTTTACGGGACGCAGGGTGGGTGGAAGATCTGGAGGGCGGATATGAGGAGGAAAACCGCACGGCCCTGTCTGCCCTGGCTGTCCGTCTGCTGCAACTTTTTGATGAACTGCTCCATCCCAAGACTGTCACATACAGCGGAAAGCTTTTAAAGGCTTATCGATTGCTCCAGGACATGGAGCACGAAAAAAGCCCTTATGAAAATGTGCTCAAAGAGGTCTCCGCTGACATGGCGGACCTGAACACCTCTCTGCGGCAGCTCAATGCATCTATCGGGAGCTACATCGACCAGCTGACTCGGAATCGGACCCCTCAGGAAGTCTTGGACCTATTTCAGCAATATGAGGACGAAGTCGTGGTGGCGGCCTACCACCGTTTTAAAACCAGTGACAATCTGTTCCAATATAGGACAGAGATCCTAGAGGGCTTGGATGCCTGCAACGGGCAGTATGCTGAGGCATTGGCTGCGGATTACTGCAGAGTGGAGCGGGTCAGCGAGAAGCCGCCATTGCAGTACGAAGGCTGGTTCAGAAAGTGCGGGATGATCTGGAGATTATGCGGGATCTGCTCTCGGAGATCGATCGCAACCATGTGACCTACCGGAAGCGGGCTGTGCAGCGGGCACAGTTCATGCTGCTCTCCGACGGCTCCGCTCAAGGAAAAATCAGCGATCTGCTGCGGTATTACGCCCAAACCATTCAGCGCCCGGAAGAGCTGTTCGAGCCAGACGAGAGCCCCTTGAGCCGCCATTGGAAATTCTATCCCACAGAGATCCTAGGCAGGAACTTTCTCAAGCCAGCCGTTAACAGCCGAAAACCCACTCCTATCGAGCAGGCACCTCCGGAACCGCCCATATCCGAGGAGGAACTCCAGCGCCAGCAGGAACTGCTGCTGGAATATGTCCGCCAGGCGGTCACTCTGGAAAATGTAAATCGTTTTGCCGGCCAGGTGCTGAACCACCGAGAGACGGTTTCCGCTCTGGAACTGGCTTCCACGCAAAGTCAGGAATTTATCAAAATCATCGGACTTCACACATACTCACAATCCCCCGACCGCAATTATGAGATCTCCGAACAGGAGGAATGGGTCTCCTGCGGTGGGTTCCGATTCCAGCAGTTCTGGATACGCAGGCGAAGCTGAAAGAGAGGTTTCTATGGACGTAAGAGAGGTCGCCAACTATTTGCTCAACCACTGCTTTCTTCCGTCGCAGGCGGAAGACCTGCTGGAAAAGCATTACTATGCGGTCAATCACTTGGAGGAGCTGCGCCGGATCTTCAAGCCCCTTGGCTATACGGTTGTCTACCATTCCGCGCCTCTGAAGGTGATCGCACTGGTCAGCGAGTATGAGGGCAACCAAGCGAAGCTGAATAAATATGAGAGCATCCTGCTGTTAATTTTCCGGCTACTGTATTTGCAAAAGCGGGAGAAGCTCTCTCTGGATGGAGCGCATGTCGTCGCCACAGTGGGAGAGATCCAGGAGGAGTATCAAAAGCTGGGTCTTCCCCGCAAGCTGGACCGGATCACGCTGGAAGCCATCCTGCGGACCCTCAAGACCTACAATCTGGCAAAGCCGCTGGACCGTCTCACCGAGGAAGAAGCCAAAATCGAGATCTATCCCACTGTTATTCTGGCGTTGCCAGACAATGTCCTGAAGTCATCCAGGGATGAGACGGCAGCGGCACTGGACAAATACCGCAAAGCCGGTGAGGAGGATGATGTATGATTGCACTGTGCCGCCTGCGGCTGATCAACTGGCATAATTTTGTCAACGACCTTCTGAATATCCAGCAGATCACCTATCTGATCGGCGTCAACGGTGTGGGCAAGACCACGATCCTGGACGCCCTGCGGTATTGCCTCACCACGAGCAAAAGCTTCAACGCCCTGGGCAACCGCAAGAGCAAGCGAACACTGCTGGGCTCGGTACACGGCAAACAGCGGGATCAGGACGGAGACCGTCCCCGGTACAGCCGCAAGGGGCATACTGTATCCTATGTCGGCGCCGAATTTCGGGATGATACCGCAGCCCCTGGGAAGGACACCTTTGTCATTACGGTCCGGGTGGAATCTGAGAAACCTGACGAGGACATGCGTCACGTACAGCAGCGCTGGTACATCTCTCCCCGGGGCGTCATGCTGGAGGACCTCCCCTTCCTGGGCCCCGACTATATTCCCACAAAGCGGGAACAGTTCTGCCCGAAAAATGGGAAAATGCGGGATACCGACAATCAAAAGCTGGCAAAAGACCTGATCTGCCGCGCGCTGGGGATTGGAGCAGCAGACTCCCCGTTGGGGAAGAAATTCTGTGCGGTATTTCCCATGGGTACCGGGATGGACGACATTGAGGACTTCCGGGAATTCATCTATCACTACATCCTCCCCCAGCCGGAAATTGACCCCCAAGCACTGCAGCAGGAGCAGATCGAATTGGATCATCTGAACGACGTGCTGCTCCAGGCAAAGGAGCGGGCGCAGCTGCTGACGGAGATCGGTACCCTGGGTGAAACTGCCCGTTCCAAGCAGCGGGACTGCAGAGTGAACCAGGGGTTTGTTCTATATGCCAGCCAACAGGCGGCAGAGGGGGCAGAGGAGCAGATCCTCTCTGCCATCTGCGACGGAAACCGGGAGATCGACCGTCTGCAAGAAGAGCTGCAGTATCAGAAGGAGCGGACGGAGCAGGCCCACCAGCGGTGGATGGATGCCCTGCGGGAAAACCAGAACAGCCCGGAACGCCAGCAGCTGCAGGTCTTCGAGGATCTGGTAAAAGACCGTGAAAAAGACTACACGGAGGCCCGAAAAGCCCTCTCCTCTCTACAAAACGCCAAACAGGAGCTGGAAGCCCTCAATCGAAAGCTGTCCGACTGCAGACGAGCACTTCCGGCCGAACAGATGCCGGATGCCATTGAGCAGCTGCCGGAGCAGCGGCAG
>OGPX01002441.1_pt1 | contig 10592 bp, 6 predicted proteins | sample 1553101 | NCBI WGS metagenome assembly OGPX01 (sample SAMEA2579964, study PRJEB22360) | human gut metagenome | biome: human gut; feature: human-associated habitat; material: faeces | place: Denmark | collected 2008/2010
CAAGTCCGTACGGTTATCACTATAATAACCGGGCTTCTCGTCATGCGTTATATTGGCAGCGGCATAATTGGTCAGAATTCCTAATATAAATATAAACATAAACCTTTTCATAGAAAAATGAATTACTTACAACCGTTTACTTTTCCTGCATACAACACTTGATCAGCGCTAATTGTGCCAGTAGAACCTGAAGTCGGATCATAATAGGTATATTTTCCATCATCATATGATTGAAAAATCACCGCATGTGCCCTTTCCGAAGTCCCAAAAACGCCTACAACATAATTCGAACCTGTAGAATCAGATGAACTATACCCGTTATCAAAAAAAGAGCTTACGTCACTACCTGTAGTCCATCCACTGCCGTCCATATCAAAATAATTATCAAAAAAATTAAAAGCATCTTGGTTTGGCATATTATTAGAACCATAGATTTTAGGTCCATAATCTCGGTCAAGCGAATTACCAGTCCCAGTCCAATTATCTGTCGTACAACCATTCCCGTCATAATAATCCTGAGCAATATAACTAGGGCTGACGCTTATTCCTTCAATTTTTTCTTGCAAATATGCCATACAATTGAAAAAACACATATTATCTCCTCCATAGCCTCCACCCCCTACGGTTTCACGCATCTCATTTTCCGACAATTCGGGATTCATACACTCGTCAAAGATAGACAACTTGCTTAGCTTTTTCATATGACTAAAAATTAAATTAAGTTAATATAAAAAACAAACTTATCGCTTCAACTTCACAAAATCAACAAAGGATAAAATATATTCTATTATCTGCTTGTAAAGTATGGAAAAATTTTCGATATTTGCAATAGTAATAATGAAAAACTTATGATATTTAACAAATTTCCTCATGAATATCAAATGGATGCCAAGGATTGCGGACCTGCCTGTTTGAAAATCATTGCCAAATATTATGGCAAATACTATTCCTTGCAGTATTTGAGGGACCTTTGTGGCATCACACGCGAAGGAGTTTCACTTTTAGACATCAGCTATGCTGCAGAAAAGATTGGCTTACGCAGCCTTGCCATAAAAGCAACCCTACAGGATTTGATGGAAAGGGTACCGCTACCCTGTATCGTACACTGGAAGCACGACCACTTTATAGTAGTCTATAAAATCAGAAAAGGGCGGATATATGTGTCCGACCCGGCAAAAGGCTTGCTCTACTATCCGTTGCAAGAATTTATCAACCAATGGTATGAACCTCAAAAAAGCTATGGAAAACTTATGGGACTACAACCCATGGCTAACTTCAAACAAATAGAAGCACATGAACGCATAGAACGGTTCAAGACATTGGAAAATTTCATGGGATACTTTATTCCTTATAAAAAGACCTTTGGCATTCTGCTTTTTGCCATGCTGTTAGCCACAGGTTTACAAGCGTTATTACCCTTCATTTCCAAATCGGTTATAGACATCGGCATTTACACACAAGATATAACCTTTATTAATATGATGTTAGTGGGAAATATCGTATTGCTATTGAGTATCACATTATCCAACATCATGCGTAATTGGATTCTAATGCACATTTCCATGCGCGTAAACATTTCGCTCATTTCGGATTACCTGATCAAACTGATGAAACTTCCCGTGACATTCTTTGAAAACAAATTGGTAGGCGATATCCTGCAACGTGCCAACGACCATGAACGCATCCGCTCATTTATTATGAACAACTCCCTGAGTACTCTTTTTTCTGCTGTCACATTTGTAGTGTTCAGCATAATCCTTCTGGTCTATAATTCAGGGATTTTTTTCATTTTCCTTGCCGGAAACGCCTTATATGTCATTTGGGTACTCACGTTTCTGAGCGTCCGCAAGAAATTGGACTGGGAATATTTTGAACTGAATTCCAAAAATCAAAGTTTTTGGGTGGAAACTATTGGAAACATACAAGAAATCAAAATAAACAACTATGAAGACATCAAAAGATGGAAATGGGAAGCCATTCAAGCACGGATTTACAACCTAAATTTGAAAGTACTTAATATCAACAATACCCAAATGCTTGGAGCCAATTTCATTAACAGCCTAACCAACATGGGAGTCACGTTTTTCTGCGCCGTGGCCGTCATCAACGGACAAATCACTTTCGGCATGATGATTTCCACTCAATTTATTATAGGTATGATGAACGGCCCCATCATGCAATTTGTCAGTTTCATACAGTCTGCCCAATACGCGAAAATCAGCTTCATGCGCATCAATGAGATTCATAAATTGGAAGATGAAGACGATACATCCCCCATCATTTCCAACAGCCTTGCCTTGCCCAAGGGTAAGAGCTTGATAGTGAAAAATTTGTCGTTCAGGTATTCACCGCACGCACCCATCGTCTTGAAAAATATAAACTTGACTATCCCTGAGGGAAAAGTGACAGCCATTGTAGGAGACAGCGGATGTGGAAAATCCACCCTTTTGAAGCTGCTTCTAAGAATGTATGTTCCATCATATGGGGAAATCAGTATCGGGCAAATGAACATCAACAATATCGGGTTGAGAGAATGGCGTTCCAAATGCGGATGCGTGATGCAAGATGGTAAACTTTTCAACGATACCATTCAGAACAACATCGTATTGAACGAAGAAAACATAGACTATGATGCCCTAAAACGGGCTACAGAAGTGGCTTGCATCAACAAGGAAATAGAAGCCATGCCACAAGGCTACCAGACCACAATAGGAGAAATGGGAAGGGGGCTGAGCGGAGGACAGCGGCAACGCTTGCTTATAGCCCGCGCCCTATATAAAAAACCGGATTATCTTTTTTTGGACGAAGCCACAAATGCGTTGGACACCATCAATGAACAAAAAATCGTAAAAGCACTGAACAACGTATTCGTGAACCGCACGGTCATCATCATAGCCCATAGATTGAGTACCATACGGAAAGCTGACCAAATTGTAGTGCTCAAATCCGGTTCCATTATAGAAACGGGCAATCATGACCAACTGATGCAAAACAAACAATATTATTATCAACTGATACAGAACCAATATGAACTGGACACGAAAGAATAACCCACAGCTTCCAAGCACAAACAGGCGCAGCGAGGAAATCACCGACATCATCGACCGCATGCCGACCTCGTTCGGTCGTAAAATGGCTTGGTTGGTTACGGTACTGGCCTTGCTAATCCTGCTCCTTGGATGGGTGGTCAAGTACCCGGATACCGTGACAGGCGCCATAAAGATCAATTCGGATCATGCATCAGTAAAATTAGTATCCATGAGTTCGGGAAACATACATCTGATGATAGACGAGAACCAAACATACATTTCCCGAGGCGATTATATTGCAGTCATTGAAAACCCGGCCTCGACATCGGACATGAAAAAAGTAGCTTCCTTGCTTGAAAAGTTCCATCCGGAAAAACTAACACGCGACAATGCCCATAATCCGTTTCCTGAAACCGTTTCTTTGGGTGAACTGAATGCACAATATTATATATTCTTTACAGCATTGAAAAACCAAATCAGCTATTGGCAAGAAAATACGTACGAAAAACAACGGAAAGGTATCATGGACAACATTCGTTGGAACGAACGGCTTCAAACCTCTTCAAAAGAACTTTTGAAAACTGTAGGGCGCAAATTGACCTTGTCTCAAAAATGGTTAGACAAATACGCTGCAGCCAATAAAAACGACATTATAACGTATGAATACGAAATAGACCAGGCTAAAAATGAATATCTTTCCACTATTCAGGAGGAACAAAGTCTGAAAAAGGAAATCATCAGCCTGCAAAAACAAACGGCAGACAATTGGAACAACCTACACCTGCTTGATGTAGAACAAATGAATGAAGCACAAAAGCTGCATTTAAATCTGCTTACGGCTTACCAGGAATTGAGTGACAACATCAAGTCGTGGGAGCAACGTTATGTGTTTAAAGCCCCGTTCGACGGAAAAGTAGACTTCTTGAAGTTTGTTTCGGAAAACCAATATGTACAGGCTGGAGAACAAGTCTTCGGCATACTGCCGTCAGAAAACAAAATATTCGGGCAACTTCTATTACCATCGATGGGAGCTGGAAAGGTGAGCAAAGGAAACAAAGTCGCCATCAAATTGGATAATTACCCTTACCGTGAATATGGCAGCATAGAAGGACGGGTGCATTCAATATCCATTCTTACCCAAACACTACAGTCTGTCGAAAACACAGTAGAAACCTACCTGATTACGGTAGAACTTCCCAATGGGCTGATCACCAATTACGGCGATACTTTAGATTTCCAATATGAACTTGGAGGCATTGCAGATATCATAGTCAAGGACCGGCGTTTGCTGGAACGCCTGTTTGACAACCTTAGTGTCAGGGAACTATAATGCAAATCATCATGGAAAAAACGTATAATAAAATACATAAATTCATTCTCCTTTTGGGTATCACGCTTTTTCCCAAGCAAGCCTTGGGGCAAGTTTTGAACATGAGATTGGACCAGTGCATAGAAATAGCTATAAGACAGTCACCGGAAGTTCTCAAGCATAAACATGCCTTTTTATCTTCCTATTGGTTGTATAAAGCTTACCAAGCCGGCCTTAAACCCCAAGCTGTATTGCAAACCACTCCCATAGAATATAGCCGTACGTTCATCAAACGTTACGACTACACCCAAAATATAGATATCTACCGTCCACAGCGTTATTGGGCCACGTCATTGGGCTTGTCTGTATCCCAATCCATCCCTTTTACGGGAGGCACTCTCACCCTTTCTTCCGGATTGGACTATATCAGGAATATAGGAACAGACAACAACGAGCAATACTCAACCGTTCCAGTAAGCCTCGGTTATTCGCAATCGCTGTTCGGTTATAATCCGTTAAAGTGGAGCAAGAAGATAGAGCCTCTAAAATACCAAATAGCCCGTCAAAAATACATCTATGCCATGGAATCCACAATCCTTGAAACCGTCAACCGTTTTTTCGACTTGGCATTGCTGCAAGAAGAGCATAGGATGGCTTCGGAAACGCTGCATTCTTGCGATTCCCTGTATTCTGCCGGAAAAGAACGGTATAAAATGTCAGCCATATCAAAAGCGGACCTATTGGCTTTGCAAGTAGACCTTATCAATGCAGAGAATGCTTCCGTCCAAATAGCGCACCAAAAGGAAGAGGCTCTTTCTTCCTTTCTGCTATTTCTGCAAATTGATAAGCCAATGGACATTGAGTTGGAAATTCCGCCGCTTCCTAAAATTTCTTCGATTTCTCCCCAGAAAGCAGTCAGCCTCATGCAAACGAATAATCCCAACGTATTGGAAGCCCACATGCAGGTTAGAGAATCGGAACAAGACTTGGAACGAATAAGGAAAACAACTGGGGTTGATGCCTCTTTTTCGGTTGGTATCGGATTCAACAAAGCTGCCGGAAAATTTCACGAAGCCTATTCCCATCTGCCAAGGCAAGATTATTTCAGTATGAGCATAAAGGTTCCTATCTTGGATTGGGGAGCCGGAAAAAGCAAAAGGAATGCCGCCAAAAGCAATTTAGAACAAATCAGGATTTCCGTAAACCAAAATATAGAAGACCTGAAAGAAAAAGTGTTGCAAACGACCCTGCGATTTAACCAAAACAGAATTTTGACCGACAAAGCGCAAAAGGCATTCCAAATGGCACTATCGTCTTACCAAATATATAAATCACGTTTCATTTTAGGTAAAGAGGATGTCAGTTCCGTAACATTATCCTTGAACCGCCAACAAGAAGCACAACGTAATTACCAACAGGCATTAAGCGATTACTGGACTTATTATTATACGATACGTACATTGACGTTGTATGATTTTGAAAAAGAAGAAAATTTATCTTATACTTTACCTATTTACTAAATAAATCCATTAACTTTAATCTTATTAAGGACATGAAGCAAGTTATACTCTTTTTGGGCGGAAAATCTGATTTTTGCACCATAAAAAAATTCGACAAGCTATCGATTATGAATAGAGATGACGCAAATGATACGATATTTTTGTATCATCAAAAGGAACAAGAAGTCCCGGATACAATTAAAAGTGTCCCACATTATACATTCACTTCCGATATTTTGCATAATATGGGATACACCCCCATAGGACAACAATTATTACCGGGCAGCAACCATTTCCCTTTGCTTAAGTTTTACCTATCACACCCTAACTATGACTACTATTGGCTCATTGAAGATGACGTGTATTTTAATGGTAATTGGGATTCTTTTTTCAACTTATTCACTACACATTCTTTTGACCTTATTTCAGCATATCTGAAAATTTATCAGGAAGAGCCAGAATGGCCCTGGTGGAAGATCTTACATACAGGAAACGAATGCCTCGACAATAACAACAAGATACATTCTTTCAATCCGGTATACAGATTGTCTGTCCGAGCACTTTCGTATATCCACGAAGCACTTTCAAATGGTTGGAGCGGGCATCATGAAGTATTAATCCCCACCTTGCTGTCTTTACGGGGATGTAGTATAGCTGATATGGGTGGGGACGGTTATTATGTGATTAAAGGATTTCGCAACAAACTTTACGATAAAAACACCTTTTCACACCTCCCGTTAAAACCTCAAGAAAAAAGGGCCGATATGCTTTACCATCCCATAAAAGAGAAGTATATGTCCACAGCATACAAGCTAAAAAAATATTGCATAATCTCATCTGTAGGTTCTAACAGTTTACACAAAGAGTGGTCGAAAGGCAAAGAATCCGCCTTGTTTGACTTACATTTGATTGTATATGACCAATCGTTCGATAATTTTTATGACGATGCCGACTTTATCAGTTACAGCAAAGGATATAAACTAAAATTGGTATTTGATTATTTACAGCATCATCCGGAGTATTTGGAACACTATGAATATTTCTTTATCCCAGACGATGATATTCAAACTGATGCTTTCCAAATAGCCCGATTGTTCGAACTAATGAAAGAATATCATTTGGAAATAGCGCAGCCCTCTTTGTCTGAATCTTATTTTAGCCATCCGCATACTTTACGTGACAAGTATTGCCTTTTACGTTATACTAACTTCGTGGAAATGATGCTTCCCTGTTTTTCACGACAAGCGTTAAAAAAAGTATTACATACATTCAACGCCAATGAAAGCGGATGGGGAACAGAATACCATTGGGCAAAACTCATTGGTTCAAACCATCGGGATATGGCAATCATAGACCAAATCCACATGGTACATACTCGTCCTATTCAATCTTTCAATCCGAAAAATGCACAAGAAGCGTCTGAATATATCAAAAAATACAATTTAGATACCCACATCTACGAATGGGGCTACATCCCCAACTCCCATGATCATACGGTAAATATCATCAACCGCGACCAATACAAACAAATTATCAGGATGTCTGAAACCTCGGCTTCCAATATCATGAAATTAATAAGAAGCAACAAAATCAACAGACTTGGATTGGACGGTATTACAGGTTGTGCGTTGTTTCTCGCAGCATACTCAAGAATATCTGAAAAAAAACTCTTTGCGGACATGTCCTTAACCCTCATTGAAAAAGTGGGGAAAAAAGCATCTTTATTCAGAAATGATATGAATTTTGTTTCCGGACTGCCAGGATTCTGTTGGTGTGTTGAATGGTTGGCACAAAATGGATTCATCTACAACGATACCAATGACATATTAATCGAAGCATGTGCATTCATTAACAAAAAGATAAAAACAGACTTAAAGGTTCTGCCCGCAGGACAACTTTTGGGATTGGTATGGTATTATTCCATAAGATTGTCAAATTCGGAAAACACCCAACACACAATCTATAAAGAAGAATGTGAAATACTCGATAATACCGTAAAAATACTTAAAAACAAGGGAGTCAACGACTGTCCTAAAATTAGCACGAACGGAATTTCTTTGCTCTTCAAATTCTTTGTGCCTTATTTGGATATGGCTATTTCCTCATCAGAATCACTTTATCCCAAAATATTGCAAACAGCATGGAATTCTCTGTTCCTTACTTCACGAATTCTATTCCCAGAAATAGAAAATATAAATAAAGGCAAGTATCCATTTACCGGATTCTCTGTCATTATGCCCATATATAATCAAGGACATTTTGTCAAAAGAGCCATACTCAGTTTGAAAAAACAAACCTTAAAAAATTGGGAGCTAATTATCGTGAACGATGGCTCAACCGACTGTAGTCATGATGTAATACAAACTGAATTAGAGGACAAACGAATAACTTATATAACTTATTCGCAAAACAAAGGATTGGGGTATGCACTAAACAAAGGGTTAGAAAAAGCAAGATTTTCTCATATCGCATATTTACCCGCTGACGATTTTTACTATCCTTGCCACTTGGAAAACTTTAAGAACATATTTGAATATGAAAGCAATACCATATTGACGTTCTCTGGTATGAAATATAATGATACCGATTCGTTTTTTAGAAGAAGCGATACAAAAACTTTAGGCTGTAGAAAAGGATACTCTCTTCAATTAGTACAAACAGCACATCGAAAAACAAAAAACAAATGGATGGAAAGAGATGAAATGGTTACAGAAGACCTATTCATCATGTTTTGGAACAAGCTTGTTGGACAAGGATTATTTGTACCTACTTGCCAAATTACTGCTAATTGGACTAACCACCCATATCAAAGACATAAAATTTGCAATGAAAACTTTGGAGGAAATATATATAAGTACAAATGGTATTACCATGTAAAAGCCCCCATATGCATCCGCATGTCAGAAAATAAAATCATTAACGAACATGAACTTTATAAAACTATACCACATATATATACAGAAAAAGTACAATTAAAAATTCTGATTATTGGTTCGTTGGCCTATAACCCTGAACGAATTTGCTCCTTGGAAATACATGGATGTAAGTTATATGGATATTGGAAACCTGAACCGTTATATGCTTACGAATCTGTCGGTCCTTTTCCATTTGGAAATATCGAAGACATACCCAATGACGAATTTTGGATTGAACGGGTAAAAGACATCAGACCAGATATTATTTATACAGTTTTCAGTGCAACTTCCATCCGATTTGTTTATGACAGCATAACAGCACTACAACATGCAGGAATACAAATTCCTTTTGTGTGGCATTTAAAAGAAGGACCACAGATTTGTATAAGATATGGAGAGTGGGCACATCTGATGGAGTTATATTGCCATTCTGCAGCCAACATTTTCACCAATGAAATGACAAAATTGTGGTTCGAACAGTTTCAGGCTAATGATAAACCCTATATGATACTAGATTTGGAATTACCTAAACAAGAATATTTCACAAATAACTTTTCTAGAAAGCTATCATCCCAAGACAATGCTATCCATACGGTTGTCGTAGGACGAATGATCGGATTAACTACCAAAGAACTAAAACATTTAGCACAAAACAATATTCATATACATTTATATTCAGAAAGCTATCACAAACAAAAAAATGAAATGACGCAATACTGTCTTGAGATAGCTCCTCGTCATTTTCATGTGCATGCACACTGCCCCGCCAATCATTGGGTAGAAGAATTTTCACAATACGATGCAGGCTGGTTGCATAACTTTATCAGCGACAACGAGGATGACTTGCTTCGCTTGTCATGGGATGACATCAACTATCCCTGCCGTATCGGAGTATTTGCAGCCGCTGGAATTCCAATGATACAACGAAATAATCCTTTCTGCAAAGTCGCTTCACAAAACTTATTACAAGAACAAAATATTGGAATTTTGTATAACAACATAGAAGAATTATCCATTTACTTACATGACACAAAGAAAATGGCATTATTGGCACAAAATGTCATGAAACAAAGAATGAATTTTACTTTCGATTCCCATGTGCCGGAACTAATTAGGCTTTTCAAAAATTTGATTCGTACAAATGAAAAATAATATTTAGACTTATTTCAAAACTAATATCAAAAAGTTGGGAATAATAATAAAATGGGGCTTGGTTACTTGCCCGGCACTATTTGATTCTGTCCCCTTCGTATACAAGGGAACACAAATAGAGGTCATATATCAAAAGAAACGAATGACATTACGTAAGGCTATAACAATGATAAAGAACAATATGAAAAGAAAATTATAATGAAAGATGTAGGCCTTATGGCATACAAAAATGGCGATATAATCTGCGCCAAACGATTTTCCGTTCTGCTGCAAACGATTTTTCAATCTCCTGAGTTCGATTTTTGGATGTACTGGTTCCATCTTATGCCCCCTTTCATACTGAAAACCGAATCAGGAAAAAGCATGGATAGCCGTGGGAAAGATTCATCTTACTCTACCTCCCACAAACAGTTTTTCTCCCGAAAAGGTTCGCTTCCTTCATACCTCTTCTGTACCAACGCTTTAAGGTGAACTTTCTACCGTACAATCCTTCACCGGGATTTCACCGGAAAACGGGTTGTCCGCATGAAATTGTTTTTAACGAATTTGCAGTTGCATTGGTTTTCAACGCGTTACGGTGAAGGGCTTGACAAAGGCTTTTTCATGTCGTATATTTGCAAACAAGAAAACACCGAAAACACAAAGCCTATGGACTTCAAAAAGATTGCATGCACCGCCATAAGACGGT
>OGPX01002445.1_pt1 | contig 10581 bp, 8 predicted proteins | sample 1553101 | NCBI WGS metagenome assembly OGPX01 (sample SAMEA2579964, study PRJEB22360) | human gut metagenome | biome: human gut; feature: human-associated habitat; material: faeces | place: Denmark | collected 2008/2010
AGCGTCAGCAGATGGTATGCCTTCGGCAGGTCGCTGAGCCGGGCCGCCTGTTTTCCAGGCAGCAGATGCACGCTCAGTCCCTCCTGCCCGGCCAGCGCCTCCAGCCATGCAGAGAACTCCCGCAATTTTGGGGGAAGCCCGGCCGCGTCTTCCGCCAGCAGCAGGAACGTGGCCCGCTCCCCATCAAAGCCGGAGCCGTATGCCATTGGCGCGGCATACAGCTTGTCCCGCAGCGCCTCCCGATCCGGTATCACACCGTCCAGCTCCGTCAGGATGATCTGGTAGGCTCCTGCAGCCAAAGAGATCCCAAGCTGCGCCGCACGCTGGAGCATCTGCGCCGGTCCCATCAGGATGCCGCTGTACAGATTGCTGAAAAAGAGCTCCCGCTGTGTGATGCTATGGCTCTGCCGCTCAATCCGCCGTGCGCGGCATTCCAAAATCTGCGCCTTGCTGCGGTCCACGGCTTCCAGAATATCCCTGCTGGAGACAGGCTTGAGCAGATAGTCATTTACGCCCAGGGTGATGGCCTTTCTGGCATATTCAAATTCATTGTGTCCGCTGAGGATGATGATGCGGGTATCCGGCAGCTCCTTCCGCACGATCCGGGCCAGCTCCCGGCCGTCCATAAACGGCATCTTGATGTCCGTCAGCAGAATATCCGGCCGTTTTTCCAGGAGCTGCGGCAGAGCGACTTCTCCATCCGGCGCATCCCCCAGGAACAGGATATCGTGTTCCTGCCAAGGAACATTGTCTCGGATACTCTCCCGGGCAATCCGCTCATCCTCAACAAGAAACAGCGAAATCATGAGTCTCCTCCCCATACGCAGTGTTCTGAATTTCAAACAGCTCCCGCCGGCAAATCCCACCGAATCCATTCCATGCAAACGGAGAGGCAGCGTCCCGGCTGTGGAACAGGCGTTTTTCTTTATTATATCGTATTTTGTCGAAAAGAAAAGGTGCTGAATCATTTTTGCGGATTTTCCGGCTGTCGGCGTATATGCAACCCGCCGCACGGACAGGCCCCTCCATCGTCCCGGTTCGTGGGGAGAGAGCTATCGGGGCGACGGCTTTGTGAGGCGAAATATTCAATGCCCGGAAATGAAATATTGGGGTCTTCGGGCGCAATCAGTCCGGCGGAGGATCCCGCTGTTCCGGCCAAGCAAAGCCACAAACCTGGAGCCGAAGGCCGCTAAGTCTTACTTCGGGAGCCGGCACACCTCTCACATAGAGAGTTTGTTCTTCTGACCTGCCGGCAAAATCTTAATGGTACGAGAATCGTGGGCAGCACAGTCCGGCCCAGTGCCTGCAACGGCTGCTTCTGAGCGCTTTTCAGTCCAGTCAATCGGCTCGAATTGAGAACCGGAAATGGTAGGAGACACGTCTACGGCCCACATAGCTGATTTCCAGAAGGTCCCTTGCCTTTCTCTCACTTAACTGCCAAATCCATTCATTGATGACGCCCATTCAGATTTCATCCGGACTTGATTCCTCCTTTTGTTCGTTCCGGTGGTTGGCAGCTCTCTTCCATTCCAGCAAAGGAGGATGCTTTTTCAGAGCTTAGGCTTTGGGGAACCTCCGGCTGTTCCGGCAGTTCTCTTTATGCACGGAAAAGCCGTCTGATTTCTTAAAAAATCAGACGGCTTTGTGGCTGCTGGGGCCGGATTTGAACCAACGGCCTGCGGGTTATGGGCTGCTGTCGCTTTCTCCATCTGCATGGCCTGGGGGCAGCATCAGTTGAGATGTACTTGGGTTGTGATTACCCGATCATCCGAATGAGCTCCGGCAGCTGGGACAAATCGTTCAGCACAAAGTGGGCTCCAGCGGCGCGGAAGGTCTCCTCTGCCCGGCGGCAGACATCCCTGCGCTCCTCCGGAGTGAGGGCCTCGTACTCTGTCTGGCTCAGACCCAGGACGGAGCTGCCCTCGATGACCCCCACCGACCACACGCCGGCATTGACCCCCTCCCGGATGTCGGAGACAGTGTCCCCCACCTTCACGGCGTTCTTCACACTGGGGACCTCCAGCGCCTTCAGGTTTTCAAAGATCATGTAGGGATCGGGACGGCCCCTGCCGCCCACCCCGTCGGGGCTGATCCAGAAGTCGGGGGCGTAGCCCAGCCGGGCGGCCTTGGGTGCGACAATGTGCATCATGGAGTCGGTATAGCCGGTGGTGGAGCCAATGCGGATACCTTGCGCACGCAGTGCGGAAATCGTTTCCACCACACCGGGAATAGGGTCGGTATAATCTTCGAGCGAGGCAAACAACACCCGTTGGAATTCGGCATAACGTGCCTGCACGTCTTCCTCACCGGCGGGACGGCTGAATTTCCGTTCAAATTCCGTCCGGACACGTTCTATATTGAACAGTGCACGGATTTCTTCTACTTTGGTCAGCCCCATGTGCGCACGTGTTTCGGCAGCAGTGACGGGAACGCCGATGGCCCGAAAGCTCTCGACAAAGGCGGCGACGGGAGCAAAACAACCGTAATCGACGGCAGTTCCTGCCCAGTCCATAATGATACATTCAATTCTTTTCATACGATATATTATTATTATTCAGTCTCAAGAAGCAAGGAATTGCCCGGCCGGGACCAACGGCGCAAACGGAAAAGGGAAGAGTCCAACGGTCCCGAAGCATTCTCCTTGCGATAGCGCTGCACCAGGTAGACAGCCGAGCATAGGAAAGCCACGCTGCACACAATGCCGACATAGCCCGACATCAGGTTATAGAAATCCAGCCAGTTGATGTCCGGATTGAAGAATTCTTTGAATACCAATACCACCACCGTACCGGTATACCCGATAAAATCGAGTGTGACGATAAAGAACCCCACATTCCCCTTGATGCGGAAGCAGGCGATGAAACGCTCGAAGAACAACGTCTGGAAGCTGAGGTAAACAGTATAGAGCGACAAACTCTGGAGGAACAGCCACGTCATGGGTGGCAGTTGCAACCCATCGTAATTGAAGGCCACGAATCCCAAGGTCGCTGTGCCGCACGTCACAAGCACCAGCAGCAGGCACAGCACCTTTATATTACTCCTCACCGCGGACATCAGCCCGAAAAGCAACAAGATAATCAGTGTCACCACCGCATCTACCTTGGCAAATGCCCACGACGACAGCCCCGCCGCCTCCACATCCAGAATCTTCACCAGGAAGTCCTCCTTGATGTCCTGCAAGACGGTGATGAACAAGTTTGCCGCAAACAGCATCAGCAATACCGGCATGAAGCTCTTGAAGAGGTCCGCACGCGCCCTGCCGTCCAGCGTCACCCGTTCCGAGCGCAGTGCCCGGTCTGCCGCGGTAGGTTGCGGCATTCTCGTCATCAGCCAGCCCAGCAACGACAGCAGCGGGAAGGCAAAGGCACCGATAAAGGCAGGCATCCAGAACTCACTGATGTGGAGATGCTCCATCACAAACAGCCCGACGGACTTTGCCGTGCCCGAACTGATGGCAATGCTCAGCCCCATTAGGCTCGCCAGCAGGTCCGTCACCCGCCGCCCCTCGAGGAAACTGAAAATCACTCCCCACATGCATCCCAACGAAAGCCCGTTGAAGAACAGCGCAAAGACATTCAGCGGCCGGGGCAACGCTCCGAACAGCACCAGCGAAAGCTCGGCCACCGCCACCGAGAGGATGATGAACTTCAGACGGTTCTCCTTCTTCAGTTCCGAAATTACCTTGATGCCAATCAGCTTGGAAATAAAATAGCCGGAAATCTGCACGATGCTGGTTGCCGTCTTGTAATCCATCCCGAAGAAGTCGAGCCCGTCGAAGCCCGCAGCCGTAAACGGCTTGCGCAGCGCATAGACCAGTGAATAGGAGAGCAAAGCCGCTCCACCCGCCCAAAGGATGAACAAGGCATCAGCCAGTCTCTTGCTCTGTATTATCTGTTTTTTCTCACCGTTGAACATAGTGTGTCGTTTAAGTTCGTTCTTGATTTCGGCGGCAAAGATAGAGGCGGGTGCTGACAGCAAAAATGAATTTCCATTATTAATAAACTTCATGAGATGCTCCACTCGGCGCAGGAAGTGTACAATTACAGCGGCATCTACATCAGTTACAGCCTCTCTTCCTCCTCCAATGCCTTAAAGGTAGAGCCTTACCTGATAACCCCTGCCGACAGCAACGACCACGTCAAAGTGGTGCACATGAGCGCCTACAACACCACCCACTTCGGCACTGCTGTCTTCAACAACCACCAGAATGCCTATATCTTCTTCAACGAACGCGAGGCGCCCCAACTGGCCTTGTCCACCATCTACCTGCAACTGCCCATGTACGACTTTCCCCACCTGCTCAAAGGGCTCTACCTCTGTCTGGACTACAACCGCAACCCCATAGCCCGCCGCATCCTCTTCATCAAACACTCGGACAGCACCTCCATGGACGACTTCCTGGAACTGAAAGGCCAGCTCATCCCCCAAGACCAGCTGACCGACGAGCAACGCCCCTACTACAACTACACCTGCCAGCCGGGCGACTTCATCAAAACCTGCTCCGTCCCCTCTCCCCTGCTGAACGAGAAAGACCTGGAACGGGAGAAGCGGATGCTGGAAATCTAAGACAGCCCGGACAGTCCGGGAATTTTCACTTTGCAACCAAGTTGCATCTCCTTTCCGCTACCTTTGCTGCAGAAAATAGAAAATAGGAGGAAACAATATGAGTTGCAAATGCTGCTGCACACACGGACATACAGCGATACAAGAAAAAAGAAACAGTCTGCTGAAAGATTATTGGAGAATCATCCTCTCCGCCCTATTGCTCTTCGGAGGGCTCATCCTGAATGCTACTGACGCCACCTTCTTCAAGGGAGAGTATGTACCTTTTATATGGTACTTGCTTGCCTATCTCCCCGTAGGCCTCCCGGTGATGAGGGAAGCCTGGGAAAGCATCCTGCAAAAGGACGTGTTCAGCGAATTCACCCTTATGTCCATCGCCACCCTCGGCGCCTTCTATATAGGCGAATATCCCGAAGGCGTTGCCGTCATGCTCTTCTACTCCTTGGGAGAGCTCTTTCAGGACAAAGCCGTAGACAAAGCCAAGCGTAACATCAGCGCCCTGCTCGACGTACGTCCCGAAACGGCAACGGTCATCAGAAACGGCAGTACACTTGTCGAAGCTCCCCAACGTGTGCAGGTAGGCGAAACCATCGAAGTAAAAGCCGGAGAGCGCGTCCCCCTGGACGGAACGATGCTGGACGAAGTTGCCGCCTTCAACACCTCCGCACTGACGGGAGAAAGTGTTCCCCGCAACATCCGCCAGGGCGGGGAAGTGCTTGCCGGAATGATTGCGACCGACAAAGTCGTACGCATCCAAGTCACCAAACCCTTCGAGAAAAGTGCTCTTTCCCGTATATTGGAACTGGTGCAGAATGCCTCCGAGCGCAAAGCGCCGGCAGAACTTTTCATCCGTAAGTTTGCCCGTATCTATACGCCCGCCGTCACCGGACTGGCGGCATTGATTGTACTGCTCCCCTTCCTCTATTCGCTGGCAGATGCACAATTCTCGTTCATCTTCAATGACTGGCTATACAGGGCATTGGTCTTTCTGGTTATCTCCTGCCCGTGCGCCCTTGTCGTAAGCATTCCGTTAGGCTACTTCGGAGGAATCGGCGCCGCCTCCCGCCTGGGTGTCCTCTTCAAAGGTGGCAACTACCTTGATGCCATCACCCAAGTCAACACGGTGGTATTCGACAAGACGGGTACGCTGACCAAAGGTACCTTCGATGTACAATCCTGCCAGGCACAACCGGGAGTTACGGAAGAGAAGTTGATACAGCTTGCCGCCTCGGCAGAGCGAAACAGTACGCACCCCATAGCCAAAGCCATCATAAGCTATGCCAAACAAAGAGATATAGAGCTGATTGCCACAACGGACGTTACGGAGATTGCCGGCCACGGACTGCAAGCCACTATGGATGCGACGCGTGTCCTGGTGGGCAACACCCGCCTGCTGACTAAGTTCGGGATAGAATATCCCGATGAATTGTCATCAATTGTCGATACGATTGTGGCCTGCGCCATCGGAACAAAATATGCCGGTTATCTGTTGCTATCAGACACATTAAAGGAAGATGCCGTCAACGCCGTCAAAGAATTAAAAGCTTTAAATATCAATAATATTCAGATATTATCGGGAGACAAACAAGCCATTGTTACTAACTTTGCAGAAAAGCTAGGCATCACCCAGGCATACGGAGACCTGCTGCCGGACGGAAAGGTGAAGCACATCGAGGCACTCCGCAGCAACCCTGCCAACCGAATAGCCTTTGTGGGCGACGGCATCAATGATGCCCCGGTTCTTGCCCTTAGCCATGTGGGCATCGCCATGGGCGGACTTGGCAGCGATGCCGCCATCGAAACCGCCGATGTAGTGATACAGACAGACCAGCCTTCGAGAGTGGCCACCGCCATTCATGCGGGCAGGCAAACCCGCCGGATTGTCTGGCAGAACATCTCGCTGGCTTTCGGAGTGAAGCTGCTTGTCCTCATCCTCGGTGCCGGTGGAATCGCCACACTTTGGGAAGCTGTCTTTGCCGACGTAGGCGTCGCCCTCATTGCGATAGTGAACGCCATACGCATACAGAAACTTATTAAATAGAAAAAATGGAAGAAAAGAAATATTTGGACCTATTGGCCAAAAGGGACATACAGCCCACTGCCATCCGCATCCTGGTATTGCGCACCATGATGCAGGCAGGCCGTTCCGTCTCATTGCTCGACCTTGAAACCATGCTGGATACGGTGGACAAATCCACCATCTTCCGTACCCTTACCCTATTCCTCTCCCATCATCTGATACACAGTATAGATGACGGGACGGGTTCCTTCAAGTATGCCGTGTGCAGCGACAGTTGCTCTTGCGACGTAAGCGACCTGCACACCCATTTCCATTGCGAGAAATGCAACAAAACCTTCTGCTTCACCAACATTCCCACTCCGGTGGTGAAGCTGCCTCAAGGATTTACACTGAACAGCATCAACTATGTACTGAAAGGCATTTGTCCGGACTGTGCAGCAGAAGTCAACCGGGAGGCTTAGTTAAAAAATAAAAATCCATGCAGTCATTCATGTTCTTCTCTATCCTTAAGAAATAACATTGAGACAAACACATGGATACAAAAGCTCTTGTCACTTTATGCCAGAAGGGAAACGGGCAGGCCTTGAGCCTGCTCTACGAAAACTATTCAGAGAAAATGCTGAAAGTATGCCTACGCTATATTCCCGACCCAACGATAGCCCAAGATCTTCTTCACGACGGTTTTGTCATCATATTCACTTCCATTCATTCGCTGCGCAACCCGGAGAAACTGGAATACTGGATGAAAAAGATTATGAGAAACCTGGCACTGCAATACCTCAACCATGCCAATGCCAACCCCACCATCCCATTGACAGATATTCCGGAAGAGGAAGAGCCTGCTGAAAATCCTTTTTGTCCGGATTTCATTTCGTACGATAAGATGCTGGATATAGTGGAGAGCCTTCCGGAGGGCTACTGCAAGGTATTTAAACTGGCAGTACTGGAAGGATTGTCCCACAAAGAAATCGGAGATTTACTGGGTATAGCGCCACACTCCTCTTCCTCCCAATTGTTCCGGGCGAAAATTTTACTTAAAAAGATGCTGGCAGGATACCGTGTATTCATTGTTTTGACAGTATTGCTTCTCTTTCCAACGCTGTATGACTATCTGTACAGAGAGAAAAAGAGTATCAGGGAAAACCGTTTGTCCAAAGTTTCTTCCAGGCAAGCCGGGAGTACGCAACAAACAAAGAAAACCGATACTCCCCGAACCGACGAACAATGCTATACCAAAGAAAATCTGAACAAAAGGGAACGAATCATCCCTCCCGTTCCAGTTTCCACAGAATGGCCCCTTGCCATACCCACAATGAAAGATAGTATCCACAAATATCCCATACCTTCTCCATTCACCGGACAGACCATCACCAACCGACAGATGGCTTTCGTCTTCTCCCCTTCCCTGATGCCGCCAACCCGCAAGAAGAAATCCGGAAAATGGAAGTTGATGCTGGCAGGTTCACTCGGACCGCAACTGGCACAGAACTTATATAAGCTGATTGCCACTCCACATACCGACGGCATTTCAAGTGACTTCCCTCAACAAGTCAGCACGTGGGAAGAGTATTATTCTTATCTGCACACCCGCTATCAGCAGGGTACTCTGGGAAAAGATTCCATCGGACTCATGCAGATTGCCCAGAATAACAGCGGCAGGATTGTTGAGAACCAGCAACATCATGCCCCCATCGTTGTGGGACTCTCTCTCAGCAAGAAATTGAATGAGCGTTGGAGTCTGGAAACCGGATTGCAATATACGCTTCTCAGGTCGGAGTTCACTACCGGCGAAGCATTCCGCATTCAAGACAACCAGAAGTTGCATTATATCGGCATTCCTCTCCGGCTTTCCTACTGTTTCTGGCATTACAAACGTTTCTCCAGTTATGCCACGGCAGGCATGCAGGTGGATATCCCCATAAAAGGGACACTCCAAAGCTTCCATGTCACAGACAGTATTCCACACAAGCTCGACAGCCAGCCGGTAAGTGCTCCCTGGCAGTGGTCGGTCAACACAAGTATAGGCATACAATATCGCCTCACACCCCAGGCAGGCATCTATCTGGAGCCGACTGTAAACTATTATATCCCCGACGGCAGCCAACTGCGCACCATCCGAAAGGAACACCCGTTCATATTCACCCTCCCGGTAGGCCTCCGCATTTCCTGGTAAAAAAACGATGCGCCACGCAGTCTTTTACCCGACTGATTATCTATTTATATGGATAATCAAACTCAAGAAGGAACAAAGAACATGCAGAAACGACATACCGACCGGGAAAGCTACTTTGATGAACAGTCACAGACCAGCAAGAACTATTATATCCCCTACATAAAGGAAGTCATCGGACACATCCCCGATAAAGTGCTGGAAGTGGGCTGTGGAGAGGGAGGCAATCTGCTCCCCTTTGCCGAAGCCGGTTGCCGGGTGATGGGCGTAGACATTGATGCCACGCGAATAGAACAAGCCAGAACCTTCTTCGCCCAAAGGCATCAGCAGGGACAGTTCATTGCCACCGACATTTTCCAGCTCAAGGACAAGGCTACGAATTTTCCCCTGATTCTTCTACACGATGTGATAGAGCATATCAGAGACAAAGAACGGTTCTTCTCCGGCCTACAAGAACATTTGTCTGCCGACGGAGCTGTATTTGTAGGGTTTCCCGCCTGGCAAATGCCATTCGGAGGCCACCAGCAGATAGCACACAGCCACATTGTTTCACATTTCCCTTTTCTCCACCTCCTTCCCCGCACTTTATACAGATGGATATTAAGACTATGCGGTGAGCAGGAACGCGTAATCATGGAGCTACTGGATATAAAGAGCACCGGATGCACCATCGAACTGTTCAATCGCATCGCCCGGCAAGCCAACTATCAAATCATTGACCGGAGACTGTACCTTATAAACCCACATTATAAAATCAAATTCGGCTTGTCCCCACGAAGGCTCAACGGAGTTATTGCTGCTATCCCGTACATAAGAAACTTCTTTTGTACAAGTTGCTTTTACATATTAAAGAAAGGGACTAAAACTGTTAATCACTACTGATTTCCCAGCTTTAGAATTGATTCCGAACCATCAATTTAAGATTATATATTCAGAAGAAACCATTAAATTTCTGAATAGCCCTGATGAAAGAGGGTGTGTAGAAACCCTCATAAACTAAAAAATCACCCTCGCTGCAGATGGTTGTAGCGAAGGTGATTTCAATAAAAGGGGAACTTGCACTTCCTCCCTTTTAATGTTTTTACATCGTTACTTGGTTCATTACAGCCTCGTCAGGTGTCGTTCCTATTTCATCGGCAAATAATATGTGGGTGATAGACCCTCTCGGGGTCGGAGTTTCGATTTTAATTCTTTGACCTTGGTACATCTCCGGAATATCCACCAGCTTACATCTATGGGCTTCGTTATTGCCAAAACTGACATAATAATCTTCCCCTATTACCAGCTTTACAGGTTTACGTTGAGAGAAATGAGTCGGACAAACAGAGCTATCCACTTTTATATCTATCACAAAACCAAGAGCGGATGTTACCTTAGATAGTATATCAATGCTCACATTATAAGCCCCTTTCTCTATCTTGGCTATATTAACACGATTAACACCACAAAGATTAGCCAATTCCTCTTGGGTCATATTTCTCTTCTTGCGAAGAATGGCTAACCGACTACCAATCCGTTCACGTTCTTTCAAAATCTTCTCTGTACATTTTCCTTCGTGAATTTTCATAAATCTGTTGCAGAATTTAAAGTGTTGCCCCCACTTCTAATAGTTATTGATTTTTGAACAGACAAAAGTAGATATTAATTTTGAATTGTAGCACATTTACTACAACTATTTTCTAAATGAATATAAAAGGTAGGGGGAGTAGAAGAAAAGAAAAGCCCCTGAATTACTGGAATTCAAGGACTTACAAACTTCTTTTTACTATTTCCGTGGAGCTGGAGGGAATCGAACCCTCGTCCAAACGAGGAAATCATAAGCTTTCTA
>OGPX01002450.1_pt1 | contig 10568 bp, 10 predicted proteins | sample 1553101 | NCBI WGS metagenome assembly OGPX01 (sample SAMEA2579964, study PRJEB22360) | human gut metagenome | biome: human gut; feature: human-associated habitat; material: faeces | place: Denmark | collected 2008/2010
CGCAGCAGCTGCTTCTCTTTCGGAAGCGTTTCTTCTTCCTCTTCGTCTCCTGTATTATATTGAAAATCCGGGTTCGTAGAATACATGATCCCCAGACGGTCCTTCCAATCGTTACTCTTCATATTTCATCTTTTCTTTATGGGGTCAAATCTACAAATTAACGGCGGGATAAACAAGATACAACATTAGTTTCACTTTGTTACCCGTAAGTGAAACCCTTGTTTCATGTAAGAGAAAATAAATTATCCCTTACATGAAAATAAATTTTCACCCAAGGGGAACTTCTAAAACTATTATAGATAAAGACCTGGAAGCGGTAGACTATTTCTGTATCAATACCGTTGCATATGCAGCTATTCCCTCCTGTCGTCCGGTAAAGCCTAACTTCTCGGTTGTCGTCGCCTTGATGGAGATATCTTCTACATCCACTTGGAGGACGTCAGCCATCACCCGTTTCATTTCGGGAATATGTGGATTCAGTTTCGGACGTTCGGCGGCGACAGTCGCATCTATATTACCCAATGTATATCCGGCATCACGAAGCAATTCCATTGTATCGAACAACAGGATCTTGCTGTCGATGTCCTTATATTCACCTGCCGTATCGGGGAAATGATAACCGATATCACGCATATTAGCTGCGCCCAACAGGGCATCACAAATAGCATGAATCAAGACATCCGCATCACTATGCCCTTGCAGGCCCATCGTATGCTCTATTTTCACTCCGCCCAGCCACAAATCACGCTCCGGAACCAATGCATGCACATCATATCCAAACCCAACCCGCACTTTCATCACTTTCAACTTTTAACTTTCAACTTTCATCTGAACAAGTTCTTGATCCCGTCCATATCAAAAGACAGGGAAAAACGAAGTGTCTGGTCCAACGGGTTCTGCGGAACCGTACTAATCAGATAAGCAGCATCCAACTGGAACACGCTCATACGGAAACCGGCACCTACAGAAAAGTATTTACGGTTACCGACATTCGCATTCTCGTAAAAGTAACCACCACGGACGAAGAACTGCTGGTTATAACTATACTCGGCTCCGACCGAAACCATGATCTCCTTCAGCAGGCCGTTAGGTGAATCGGTAAAAGACTTCAACATACCGGAAAGGCTCGACCATGATTTATAGTCGTCCACACGCGTCTGGTAATCGGCATCAGTCTCTCCTTCTTCCTTTTGCGGAGCATACGGGACCATGTATTTGTTCAGGTCCAGATAAACGCCGATCTGGTTGTAATCGTCAATCGGATAAAGCAAACCGGTCCCCAACGTCAGCTTTGCCGGAAGGTACTGGTTCGTATTACCCCCGTCATACGAGATCTTACTCCCTATATTCGACAGGTTGAAACCAAAGCTCCACAATGCCTCGGCATTACCCATCAGCACATATTTTTCCAGATAACCGGAAATATCGGCAGAAAAAGCATTGCCCGCATTGCTTTCGTCATTCTGGTCCGTCCCCATATCCGAACGGATGTAACGCAAGGTTACCGCCATTGAATAGGACTCGGACAGCTTGCGACTATAAGCCACGTCGAACGCCATCTCATACGGGTTCAAACCATAAGGGACATCCCCGATGTTCTCCCATATATTCACTTCACCTAACGAGAAATAACGCAAAGATGCACTGATAGCCTGTAAATCGCTATTTCCTAATTTGTAGTAACCGGTCATATTCACCAAGGCCACATCATTGACCAATTTACGCAACCACGGCGTATATGACAAACTGACTCCCGCCTTACTTCCCATAAAAGCATATTTGGCAGCATTCCAATACTGCGAGTTGATGTCCGGCAAAGTCGCCGCGCCCATGTCTCCCATACCGCCGCCTCGTGCATCCGGAGCGATGTTCAACGAAGGAACCGCCATTTGGAGCAAAGAAGGATTATCCTGTCCCCAAATCATCGCAACCGAAGCGAAGAAGTTAAGTATTATAACGAGTACACCGATTCTGAATTTACTTATCATATGTCTATCCTTAAATTTATTTTCCGATTCAGTAGGGACGATTCACGAACCGCTCCTACTGCATTATAAACTGAATAATCCGAACTTTATTGTATGCTCAAATAAAATTCCTACTTTTGTCTTTTGAGTATGAAAGATATACAATCGACAGGCAAAGTTAAAGCATTATTTCTTCTGATGCGCCCTTTCCAGTGGGTAAAAAACATCATCTTGTTCCTTCCCATGTTTTTTGCACAGGAGATAGGAGATACGGACAGGCTGTGGAATGTTGCAATCCTGTTTGCCGGTTTCTGCTTGCTCACCAGTGGTGTATATATTTTCAACGACTTGATGGATGCGGGTGAAGACCGCTTGCATCCGGTCAAACGATTCCGTCCGATCGCCTCCCGGAAAGTTTCTCCGATGGCCGCCCTTGTCTTCATGTTCCTGCTATATGCGACGAGTGCATTATGTTTCAGCTTCATGTATACAAGCAACAACCAGATCTGGTTGTTGTCAGGAGGATATATCCTCCTGAACTTAGCCTATACGCTTTACCTCAAACAGGTACAGATCATAGATGCCATGATTGTCGCCTGCGGTTTCATCATCCGGCTTGAAGCGGGAGCTGCCGCCGGGGAGATAGAACTTTCGCACTGGCTGATTATCATGACATTCATCCTCTCCCTGTTCCTCGCTTTTGCCAAGCGCCGGGACGATTTGCTCAATTTCATGGAGACCGGACAGATTTCACGTAAGAATATTACCGGATATACGATCGACTACCTGAACGTGATCCTGTCGTTTCTCTCTTCCATCATAGCCGTGACTTACATATTATATACGCTTTCGCCCGAAGTGACGTCGAGGAGCAGCGAATACCTGTATGCCACAGTCCCTTTCGTACTGGCAGGCATCATGCGCTATCTGCAAATCATCCTGGTGGAGAAGAGCAATTGCAACCCGACCGACATCCTCTTACAGGACCGTACTTTGCAGTTGACCGTGGCCGGCTGGTTTATCGTATTCGCTTTACTTATTTATTGATATGGCAATCGCAATATTCGACTTCGACGGAACCATCATTTCCCGCGACTCTTTGCCGGATTTTCTGATTCAGGCTTGTGGACGGAAGGCTTTCCTCCTGCGGCTCCCCTGGATTATCCTGCTGAAAGGAGCAGCCTTAACGGGCATTCTCTCCACGCACCGGGCCAAAGAGCTTGTGATCTCCTCTTTCCTGCGAGGAATGAAGACGGAGGATTTCCAACAGGCTTGTCTCGAATATGCCTTCCGCATACCGATTTTCGTCTATCCGGCGGCCTTGGAAGAGATACGCAGACATCAGGAAGAAGGAAACAAGATCGCCATTATCAGCGCGTCCGTGCCTGACTGGATACGTCCCTGGGCTGAAACGGTCGGAATCCGGCTTGTGGAAGGCACGGAACTGGAAGTCAGGGAACAGACCCTGACCGGGCGGTTTTCCACACCCAACTGTAAAGGGAGCGAAAAGGTTCGCAGGCCGGCTATATCCGAATTTCGCCTCCGAAACGCTACATATATATGGCGACAGCTCCGGTGACAAAGAACTGTTAGCCCTTGCAGACATTCCCCATTATAAACCATTCAACAATAAATAAACATATACTATGATGCCATCCTGCCTGTCTATCCTGTTTCGCGCTCTCCGGATCGAGTGGAGAGAGACTAAGCACACGTTATTTCCGACGACCCCGATAGAAACCGGGCTTTTCCTTTTCTTCTTCCTTCTTTACGGGTGTATCGGTTACCGGATGCTCTTTCATACGGAACTGATCGATGTACCCAACGGGGGAGCGGGAAGTTACTTAGGCTATGACAATCTATTCCATCTCCACACGCGCGGAGGAGCATTCGACATCAGCCATCCCTTTTTCGGCATCTTCCATTTGTTGAAAACACTGTTGACAATCCTGTTGACAACCCTGTTCAAAGAGAAAACTTCCGGTATTATTTGCCTGACGCTGATGAACCTGTTGATAACCGGCGGACTGGTCCTGATCTATCGTTACCTAAAGCAGATCGTCCGGATTTCTTCTCGGCGGGCACTGTTACTGACAGGGTTCACGGGATGCTTTTTCACGACCGTTGTCTTATCATTCACCACAGAATCTTATCCGTTCTCCTTTTTCCTGCTCGTCTTCTCACTATTAATGCTTTCCAGGGAATACATGCTGACCGGATATATAAAAGGCCGGACGATTCTCTTTCTCTCTTTCCTTTGTGGAGGAATAACAATCACCAACGCAGCCAAACCGACAATGGCCCTGTTCCTGAATAAAGCACCGTTCTGGCGTAAAATACGGACAGGATTCAAAGTCATGCTGCCATTTGTCATTTGCGTAGCTGCCGTCATGGGCTTTTACACCCTCAAAGCGAAACTGTTCAACCCGGAAGGCCCGTCTCCTATCGAAACGACCGGGCAACTCGGACAGTATTTTATCCACGACGAGACATTCGGCAAACAAGCACTGGTCGATTTCTGGGGCAATACGATTATAAGCACGCCTCTCACACAACAGCTAGTCGGGAAAGAGGTCGTATTGCGTCCCAGCGAATACCTGCACAGTTGGAACAATGCCGTAATCATGTTTCTGTTGTTTTTAGTCGCGGCCTCGGCTTTGCTCAATCTGAAAAACAAATATGTACAACTGCTACTTATGTACCTGAGTATCGATTTCGTGATCCACTTTATCATCCGCTACGGGATGAACGAGGCGATCCTGTTCGGTGGGCATTGGATGTTTGCAGTCCCGATCCTGCTGGGCTGGCTATACACACGATTGCCGGTCCGCATGTACCGGATACTGGACTGGGTTATTATCGGATTCTTTGTCCTGACTGCAACGATAAACACGATGGAGTTTATGCGTTCCTTCTTATTCGCCTAAAATGATGAATTTCCTTGCTTTTGTCGCGTCTTTGGAATTATCGGTACTGATAGCTGCCCGGTAGATATAAACACCGGGACGCATACGGGCACCACCGGATGTCAGATCCCAGGAAACCGTATAGTTTTCGAACAGACCGGACGTTCCGCTTTCTTCATGTTTCCAAAGTTGTCGGCCTGCCAGATCGTAGACCATAATACCCACTCGCATCCGACTTTCGGGACGGTTGTGCATAAGATGGAAAGTCACTTGCTCACGGGCGATACCCGGTGTTGCGATCACATCGAACAGGAAGGGTTTCAGTCCCTCGACCACTTCAAAAGTAAATGTCCGCACGGTCGAGTTATTCAAGATATCCCACACCCAGAACTCCGCCGTATGTTTACCCGGCTCAAGCGCCGGGATCGGGAACTTCACGATACCGGTCCCATCTTCGCCAGGTAACAGTTCGTAATAACTGTTCAGGTTATAGCTCAGGACGGTCGATTCGTCTATTACCAGCATCATATCATGCCCGACACTGCTTCCCGTGATATTCACTCCGCTCTTATCCCATAACTCAGCGACAAAATAGGGAGTCGTGTTCACCTGGCCGCCATCTACAAATGTCGTATCATTCAGGTAAAGGGCACGGATTTCCGGACCGATCGTATCGGTTTCCGCCGTGTCGGAAGTTCCTCCGACAATGAAATTGTCGAAATTACCCTGTGCCTCATTGCCACTTTCCGTATCGACGGCATAGAGATTCATTTTCCCCTGCAAATTAGAATAGGAAATATCCTTCGGAACCGTAAAAGTAAAGCTGAACTTTCCGTTGCGCACGGAGTCATTCCCTATAAAAATCGTATTCGGATAGTCGGTGAAGGTGAAAGCCGGACTGTCATCTTTATTGCTGTTCTTCAAGCAGGTGACAGTCACCTTGCTGTCTTTTACCGTCGGGTTGACTATACCAGTAAAATCAGTTACCAACTGCCCGGAAGCATCCAACACCTCTCCTTCGACAGTGATCTTTTCCAAAGCTTTGAAAGATATTGAATTTCCGTCTACCGATTGCCCGTTTACAGTCGTCACTTTCATTCCAAATTCTGGATAAGCTATTTTTACAGCTGGGTCTCCGATCAAGCAGAAACCAAGTTTGTAAACGGACGACAAGGTGTTTTTCGTTGCTTGCATCACTTCTCCCAGCGTACGACGACGCCCATTATTTCTTTCAAACAAATTACGGATAACATTGTCGTTGATCGGGAAATTAGGTCTGGAATAAGCGACACGAACAGTCGTAAACAGCGCAATGCCTCCACTGCTTTTATTCAGAAAGACATCTTCTCCGGCAGACGTATTCAAGTCATCGAATCGCGTAAAATCGCAGGTAGCCGTCACCCATACCGGCAGATGAGTATAAGTAAACTGGTTGATATCTGTTTGTGTTAACACTTTCTCATCGCTTAAAGCCGTTGTCCCTCCATGTCCGGTATAATTAAACAATAGAAGTCCGTCTTTTAGAAGTTTTTGCAAGCCACTCCTTACATCCGGATAAGTTCCTGCCGTCATGTCTTTTTTATAGGCATCATAATACAGCTTATTCACCAAAAACTCAGGATGTTCACTTTCGACATAACCTGCCAACTGATCAGCAAACTCCATATGCTCAGTCATAAATCCATCCGTATTGCTACCATCATCAGCCATAAAACACAGATTGTTTTTCCACGAACCTGTATTTTTATTTTCCATATAAGAGATTACCTTATCCACCATCTGAGTCGCCTGCTCCACAGTCCTGATAGGAAAGCGTCCGATCCCCAGACATAGTTTTTTATTTTGAAGGGATTTCTTATTATCCGCATCATCCAGAAATCCGAAATAGTCATCAATCACATACGATTGACTACTTAATGAATTTTCCGTCTGATACGTCAATAACATATTGCTCATATCCACCGATTTCCAGGCGGAAGTCAATTTACGGTTGTCGAACGAGCCATCGCCGAACAGCAGTAAATATTTAGGAGCATCAGCTTCCGAAGTCTTCCGGTCGTAGAACATCTTCATAAAACGGCGATAAGCAGTTGCATCCGGTGTACCGCTGGAAAACTCGTTATAAATTGATTCTGGCGTCACCACCCGGACCGTCAGGTTATCCTTTGTCCGATGCGCTTCTGCCAAACGTTCTGCCTGCGTAGTAAAATTAGGCTGGGCAATAATGATCATATCTTGCTGTGGCAAAGCATGCAGATTCTGATTCGCCACCTCGCCGACCGTCACGGGAGCTTTTATCTGTGAAGGTTTTACTACGACAAACTCCCTCAAGGAAGCGGAAGCAGGAATCGAAAAAGACAACTCTGTCCCGTTCAGAGACGTTTCCATCTGTTGCGGATTTACACCGTCGGTCACATCAAAAACCAGCGTACTGGCATCGGCTCCCTGAATCACAAAGCGGGAAGCATTGCCTCTTGCCGAGAGGCTGCGGAAGAATGTATAATTGTCATATACTTTCAATTGCCTCTTCATCTGCAGACGGAAATAGTTCAAGTGCACATTCTTATGTCCGGTCGTACTGTATCCGATGTTGACCTTTACAGTCTCACCTTTATCAGCCGTCCAAGCTCTTTCGCGATACAGTTCCCGTGCCACTTCGTATTCGTCCGACGGGACAGACACGGAACCGGATATTAAAGCGTTTCCATCGACATTCATAGTAATCGTTCCGTTGCCACGGGAGATAAAAGACAGGGTGGCTTTTCCCTCGTCGTTCGTAATACCCGGAACCGATATCGTGAAATCACGGGATAAAGTAGAAGTAAACGATTCCCCATACAGTTCACGCCCGGAACTGTTCACCGATACCAACTCTTCTTCGTGCAAAACATAGTCATCGAAAGTTGTCACTTGCAAAGTGGCTCCAGCAGCAGATGCAGCCTTCTCCATCGTACGCCCGGTTGTTTCTTTCTCGGTCACGAAATAATATCCGTAATTGGAATAGGGGTTGTTGGTGTGGATAAAGGACTTATCAGAAGAAGAATATTCCCATTTGCGCGGCCCTTTCCCATAAAACAACAGATAATCCGCACCCCTCCATACGGCTACCTCAGGGACATCATCAATATAGGTAGTAGAGAAATCTTCATCCAAAGGCCATCCTCCGTAGCCATAGACAGCCACTTTATCCAAATTGGAAAAGCCCATCTTTTTCAGATCGGCAGCCGTCAGTTTGTAAATACCATCTTCCGCCACCTGTATCTTCACCCATTTCCCGGAGTTCAATACCGACTCGGAGGCATATCGGCTACTATCCGCCCAAGCAGAAGTGAGCAGACCGAATACAAACAGCAAGACACATAAGATTCTCTTCATACGTTTTTTCCGTGTTATCTCACAAAGAAATCCAGCAGCTTCTGCTCGCCGATATATCCCTGCAAGTGGTCGTCTATCTTGACCGGCCCCACGCCTACCGGGGTTCCGGTGTAGATCAAATCACCTATCTTCAACGTAAAGAAACGGCTCACATAGGCAATGATCTTGTCGACCGGGAAAAGCATATCCTGTGTATTTCCCTCCTGGACGGTCTTGCCGTTAATATCCAGATGGAAAGGAATGCGGTTCACATCTCCCACACGCTCCAGTGGGACGAATGTCCCAAGAACAGCCGAATTATCGAACGCCTTGCTGATTTCCCAAGGCAGACCTTGCGCACGCAGCTTGTTTTGCAAATCGCGAGCTGTAAAGTCAATCCCTACCGTCACCTCGTTATAGTAACGATGGGCGAAACGTTCGGCAATGTTTTTTCCCAGCCGGTCTATCTTCACGACGATCTCCGTTTCGTAATGAATCTCCGAAGAGAAATCAGGAATGAAGAACGGTTTGCCGTCTTTCAGTAACGAAGAGTCGGACTTCATAAAGATAGTAGGCTCCGATAATTTTAACGAATGATGCAGCTCTTTATTGTGAGCAGCATAATTCATTCCTACGGCTATTATTTTCATATATCAGTGATTGATTGAATTCAAGCGGTTGAACATCACAGCAAGATGGGCATACATAGAGGTATTTTGCACCACGATATCTTCCGGCACACGGATACGGAACGGGGTAAAGTTCCACAAAGCCTTGATTCCTCCGGCGATAATCAATTCGGTCACTTCCTGCGCCTTGTCGACAGGGACGGTAATCACTCCGATCGTCGCTCCGTATTCCTTCTGCTTGGCAGGAAAATCATCCATGTGGTAGACCGGTATCCCGTTAATCTCGGTTCCAGCCAATTCCCGGCGGACATCGAAACCTCCAACAATCTCCAATCCGTATTGTTTCAGACCGGAATCCTGCAACAAGGCGGCTCCCAAGCTACCGACACCGAACAAGAATGCTTTATGCTGCGCCGTAAAACCTAAGAAATCCTCCAACACATCCACCAGCGTGCTGATTTCATAGCCGACACGTGTCTTCCCTGAAATATTCACAAAAGAGAGGTCTTTCGCCACCTGACTGGGGTCCACATTAATTTCTTTGGCAATCTGAGTAGATGATACGAAAGCTTCCCCTCTTCCTTTCATCAGTTTCAAAAAGGCAAGATACCACGGCAACCTCCTAAGAGTCGGCTCCGGCACTTTCCAGATTTGTTTCATTTCATCGTTAGCCATTGTTCAATCTTTATTAATGTAGCTCACAAAAGTACAATTTTTTTCTTTGGGAATAGAAAAATAGAACACGCTGTTTTCATAAAGCGTCCATCTGTTTGCGCCACCGATACGGACGATGACTATATAAATGTTCTTGCAAAACCAACCATCATACTATCATAATCGGCCGTATATTACTTTAAAACAACTCGTTACAGCATGATAGTTACCATTTTGCACTATTATTCATCTATCATAACCATCATAGTGAAAAACGATAACATACTGTATGTCAATTATACAATAAAAACAGAGACCGTCCGGGAATAGGTGCAAAACAGGTTAAAATAGCTTCATTTTTCATCAAGACAAGCTTTTCTTTTGCCAAAAACAGCTTGAATAGCTGCTTGAGACCCGGGTGTAAGAGCCACGGACATCCGGGTGTGGAAGAGGTGCAGATCCGGGTCTGTGCGAAGCTCTTCCGGGGATGTGGGGATGTTTATCTGCCATGCTGAGGACACTTTTATGCCCTGTTTTTGCATCTTATCCGGTGAAAAGAGCGTTTTTTGTGTCAAATAATCTCGTTTCTGTCGATAGTCATTTTGGCCTATATAAATATAAGCAGCTCATTATCGGTTATATAAATAAACTATTAAATAAAAAGCATGATAGATGCATGATGGTAGAATGATAGTAGAAAACAACTACTATCATGCTTTAACATATTGTGAAACAACAGCTAACAACCAGCCATGATAGTATGATGGTTGGTTTGCAAATTTTTATAGAGAAAGAAGAGATGGTCTTGGATAGCAATTTTTGGTGCGGTTGCCCTGGAAACATACAGAATCAATGCTTTTTTAACAAAAGCCTCCCCGATATTGCTACCGGAGAGGCTTCATTTTGTGTCTGCCTTTTCTCTTCACAGGGATAATGGCAGATGAACTTTTTTTAATTTTTTACTTTAGTATTAATATTACCGCCTGTTCACCCATCACGGGATAATTAGCTTGAAAGCTGCACGGTAAAATTTAGAATTATTTGATTTATAAAATCTT
>OGPX01002467.1_pt1 | contig 10513 bp, 9 predicted proteins | sample 1553101 | NCBI WGS metagenome assembly OGPX01 (sample SAMEA2579964, study PRJEB22360) | human gut metagenome | biome: human gut; feature: human-associated habitat; material: faeces | place: Denmark | collected 2008/2010
AAACGGTTTGTCAGACCATAAAATTAATTAAATATCAATGCTACAGTATACTAGTCCTGTAAATTCAATAATCACAAACGCAATCATTCCTATTATTGCAATAACCGTAAGTACAAATAACCTTCCTTTAATTTTTTGATTAATTGTCTCTGTATAATCAGATAATTTCAATACTGTTTCTTTTACTTCTTCATTCATATTCTCGCTTTTCCTTTCTCCATCAATGATTTCAGGTATACTAACATCATAAAAATCAGCCAATTCAGCCAACAAAATAATATCAGGCATATTAGAACCTGTTTCCCCCTTTCATTGACAGAGTAATATTATTCTACTAAACATAACACGACACAAAGCGAGAAAATGCCGTATTTACGCTATTGGACAAATCTGTCTAGTATTATTTATATTGGCTTTAGCCCTAAAAACTTCGATTGATCTAAGTATTCTCAGTTACACCTTCTTGCCCTTCGGACAAGAAGTATCCCTCGCTCAAAGAGCTCGGTCAATACCGATTTTCCCATACATATACTGCCTTTATAGTATAAGAACTGTTATCATGTCTTTTTAAGCACTAAATTTTTAATCCTTCTCTTAAAGTAACCCCATACTTATCCAAAAGAAGTGCTTCAAGCTCTGCCCTTCCTTTTTTACCTAAATTTCTTACCCTCAATAAATCACATCTGGAACAGAGAACCAATTATTTTAACGAATTTATTCCGGAACGCCTGAGTGCATTCTCGACTCTGACACTAAATCCTATCTCATGTAAGGGTACATCTTTCACCTTGAATAATTCATCGGATATCCCGCTAGTTAAAAATGCTTCCTGAATTTTAATAATTATATTCTTCTTTGCATTAATTATTTCCTCATTAACAATATCCTCTATCAGTGTATTAATATCCCGCTGCATTCATCTCTCCTTTTCTACTCTGCATATCTGTCTATCCAGTTTTCACCATCATAGGTTTCAATCTGATTCTCAAGCCTGTCAAGAAAATCAGATAAATACTTATTATCATCTTCTCCTCTTGCAAACCATACATTTGACTGTCCAAATCCGAATGCCACACCCTTTTTCTTTCTTGGCACTCTCCAGAATGTCTTTCGCCTTTGCGACCTTGGAAGCAAAACACAATCTTCCTTTAATGCAATTGCATTGTATAACTGGATATATTTTTCATCTGCTGCTGACTCATTATCTGACCTTTCATTATCTGAAGCTTCAGTATCAAACTCCAGCTTTTCGTATCGTCTGTAAACTGTAGCATGTTTGTACCAGCCTACAACATATGTTTCCTTATCAAAAGAGTCCGGATATAATGCACAGTACACAACCAGCACATCATCAACTTCTGTATCATTTTTAAGATCACTGCAGCCCTCTATCTTTTCAATATTTAGCTGGTTCCTTTTCCCGGCGCTGGTACTTTTCGTCTCCACAAATCCAAGACAATACTCACCTTCCGGGAATCCCTTTAGTTTTAAGAGTTCCGGCTTAAAATTATACTTTTCATGTGCATCTTTCGTATCCTTTACATATGAACCTCCGTTTTTTGGCTCATCTTTTCCCGGAACAATTCCCTTATAATAATCCATCCATGCAATGTTACAAAACAGTATTCTCAAAAAATAGCCCCCGTTTCCTATCCGTTTAGTTTATACATTATTGCTTCTGAAATATTATACCACATAAACAAATATTTTTTTCTTTTTTGTCGTAATTTGTCAATTAATGTCATTTCAAGTTCTGCTCTTCCTATTTTCATATTAACATAAAAAATAATAACAGTAATTCAAATAGAAACCTCCTGACATAAAAAATCAGCCATTTGATCCTTTTCAAATCCAAACGGCTGACACTCATTTTCTTTTTTATTTCATATATTTTTTAAATACACTTATAAACTTAACCGCCTTGTCTATCATCTCATTCATTAATTCACCATAATTTGAATGATCATCAAAATTAAGTCCATAAATCTTATGCATTATTCTTGAAGCCTTCTTATCATCCAGTCTGCGCCACTCCAATGGAAGATTAAGCTTTGCTTCTATTTCTTCCTTTTGCGATTCCAGAGAATCATATAATTCCTTATCATCATTTATGTACAATTCAACAACAACACAGCCTTCTTTATTTACCAGATTAAGAGCAACATATCCAACACTAGTTCCAATGGCAATATCATACCAGTGATCCGTAGAAGCCTTTCTAATCTTAAATGGCTTTCCCCGCTCCACTATAACATCATTAAACTGCGTCCAGAATTCAAGTCTTTCAGACTGCGATTTATTAAGATCCGAAGAACCCGACTGATTTTTGGCATTTTTAATAAAGCCGTTAGGCTTTTCGACTACCTCAAACATAGGAGCCGGATTAGAATCGCCAATTTTGTATGCATGAACCTCAATAAGAAAGAAGTTAATATTTGTAGATGTATTATTATTAAGCCATTCTACAGCACTTCTATGTTCTTCTCTCGCTTCCTTTACAATCCATACAATTACATTGGCATCAAGTCCTGACGCATATGTAATAATTTTCCCCAAATGGTCATGGTTTGAAGCTTCCAGCTGGTTTTCAATAATAACCTTTTCACCAGTAACCTCATCTTTTCCCACCAAGTCACATCTGTAAGCACCGACATATACTTCTGTCTCAACCTCTGTTAATGAAAGCCCAATGGCATCATTAAGTAGTTCCAGATTTTCTTTATCTGAAAGCCATTTAGAAAAATCATACTGCTCATGCTCCCAGAGCTTTCTTATATCAACTTCAACAAGTTTTCCCATTTTAGCAATTGCCATGATTTTTATGCCCCGCTTATTCATTATATATTAATGAATAGCAATGCTTCCCCCATTCTTTAAAATGCTTATTAAATTTAATTTGTTTCGCTAATTCGCATTACACAACTTTATAAAGTATATTCTTTATTATTATGCAATGCCAATTTATTTAAAATAAGCTATTTAGTCGGTTTTTATGCCTGTATCTCACCATCAAATATCATATTCCAGCTCATACGGATATCATACATCAGCCTTGTAAGTGCAATACTATCTTCCGGTGTATAAATAGCACTGGCACTATTTCCTGATGCTATGCATCTGCCTGCTTCACGAATCTCATATTCAAATCCATTTATATCAACCGGGCACTCGATTGTTTCCGGTTCTTTACCCTCCACCTCAAGTATCAGGGTATTTGCATGTTGGAAATCCGGCAAATATATACTTCCCTTTGTTCCCTCAATTCTGGCATTACGTTTCAATTCCTGTCCTATTGTCTGGACTGATTCTGCAATACATCCATCATTATATGTCAGTTTGAGACAGCTGTAATCATCTGTTCCATACTCATTAATATGTACTTTTTGAGTTTCTACATTCTGCGGCTCATTCCCTGTAACAATACGCAGAAATCCCAGATTGTAAATTCCTATGTCCAACAAAGCACCTCCACCAAGTGCAGGGTTAAATTTACGCTCTTTTCTGGCACCTGTTGCAACAAACCCATACTGGCATGAAATATGTTTTATTTCTCCAATTACTCCTTGCTGTAAGATACTGCGTAAACGATCATACAATGGAAGAAACCATATCCAGAGTCCCTCCATGATAAAAAGATGCCTATCCCTTGCCAGTCTGTACAGTTCCTGTGCCTGTTTATCATTTATCGTAAACGGCTTTTCGCACAATACATGCTTTCCATGTTCAAGACATAACCTGCAATTCTCATAATGCAAAGTATTTGGTGTTGCTACATAAACAGCCTCAACATCCTGATCTTTAACCAGTGCTTCATACGAATCATAATATCTAGGGATATCATGCTCATTAGCAAAGGCTTTTGCACTTTCAATGTTACGTGAACCAACTGCTACTAACTGTTCATTTTCTTTACTCATCTGATTTATGGTTGATGCAAATTTTTTTGCAATATTACCTGTAGCCAAAATTCCCCACTTCATCTTATCTCTCCCATCAATTCTATAAATTTATATGTAATATATACCCATTTAACAATTATTAAAGGACACAAATCTATTATACCTTATATCACCAGCTTCGCATATCCATTTTATATCATATTTTATAATACAAAAGGTCAGACCCGCCAATCCCAATGGTTACTGACGAATCTGACCTTTTACAATTACTAAAAATTTTATATATTATCCTTCAATCTCTTTAATAAGATTAACCATCTCAATAGCACCTTCAGCGCACTCAAATCCCTTATTGCCTGCCTTTGTTCCGGCGCGCTCAATTGCCTGCTCGATTGTATCTGTAGTAAGCACTCCAAACATAACAGGAATATCACTTGCTAAAGAAACATTTGCAATGCCTTTGGAAACCTCGCTACACACATAATCGTAATGGCTTGTAGCACCTCTTATAACTGCACCAAGACATATAACTGCGTCATACTTGCCGCTTTTTGCCATCTTTGAAGCTATCAATGGTATCTCAAATGCGCCCGGCACCCATGCAAGATCAATATTTTCTTCTGAAACATCATGTCTTACAAGCCCGTCTTTAGCTCCCGCAACAAGCTTAGACACAATAAATTCATTAAACCTTGCCGCTACAATACCTACCTTAATTCCACTGTCAACTAACTTACCTTCTAAAACTCTCATCATCAATTTCTCCTTATAAATAATTCATATTTTTACACTACATTTAAAATGTGTCCCATCTTTGTCTGCTTTGTCTTAAGATAGAACCTGTCAAAGCTGGTCGCATCTATCTCAATAGGCACTCTCTCACTGATTTCGATTCCAAAATCTGCAAGCTGGTATACCTTATCGGGATTGTTAGTAAGAAGCCTTAAGCTCTTAGCGCCTAAGTCTTTCAATATCTGTGCTCCTATGTAGTACTCGCGTGCGTCTCCCGGCAGACCAAGTGCCAGATTAGCCTCAAGTGTATCCATTCCCTGATCCTGAAGTGCATATGCCTTAAGCTTGTTGACAAGCCCGATTCCTCTGCCCTCCTGTCTCATATAAAGAAGTACTCCCCTGCCTTCATTGTTAATCTGTGTCATCGCTGACGCTAGCTGCTGACCGCAGTCACATTTCATTGAGCCAAATGCGTCTCCAGTCAGGCACTCTGAATGTACCCTGCACAAAAGATTGCTGCCATCACCAATGTCTCCCTTTACCAATGCAACATGATGCTCGCCATTTAACTTATTAACATAACAGTGTGCCATGAATTCCCCATACTTTGTCGGCATTCTTGTAACTGCCACGCACTCAACCAGGTTGTCATGTCTCTTTCTGTATTCCTGAATTGCCTTAATTGTTATGAATTTGAGATTGAATTTTTCGGACATTTCTATGAGGTCTTCTTTTCTCATCATTGTTCCGTCCGCTTTCATTATTTCACAGCACAGACCACATTCTTTAAGTCCTGCTATTCTCATAAGGTCTACTGTTGCCTCTGTATGTCCGTTTCTTTCAAGAACTCCATTAGGTTTTGAACGAAGTGGAAACATATGTCCCGGTCTTCTGAAATCCTCAGGCTTTGCCTCATCTGACACACATGCTCTTGCAGTAAAGCCTCTCTCCTCTGCCGATATTCCTGTTGTCGTCTTAACATGGTCTATTGACACTGTAAATGCAGTTTCATGGTTATCAGTATTGTCAGCAACCATCTGTGTAAGTCCCAGCTTTCTGCACAAATCTCCACTCATAGGCATGCATATAAGTCCTTTTCCATATGTCGCCATGAAATTCACATTTTCAGTAGTTGCAAATTCAGCGGCACATATCAGGTCTCCCTCATTCTCTCTGCTTTCATCATCTGAGACAAGTATCAGCTTTCCATCCTGTAAATCCTTAACTGCCTCTTCTACTGTGTTATACTCAAACATTTTCTTTTACCTTCCTTTCCCTTTGATATTTTAAAATCCATTCTTTAGCAGGAACTCTTTCGTTATCCCGCTTTTCGGCTTTTCCTTTTCAAATGTGATGAATTTCTCTATGTACTTACCGACAATATCATTTTCAAGATTAACTACATCACCAGCTTTCCTAAGTGACAGCGTTGTCGCACCTGCCGTATGCGGTATTATTGATACTGAAAAGCTCTGGCTGTCCGTCTTGGCAACCGTAAGACTTATTCCATCTATGGCAACTGAACCTTTTTCAACAATATATTTTAATATTCCGCTGTCTGTCTTAATCTGATACCATATCGCGTTATCATCCTTGGTTATCGCTGCAACTTTTCCTGTTCCATCAATATGTCCTGAAACTATATGCCCTCCGAACCTTCCATCTGCTGCCATTGCCCTTTCAAGATTAACAGCACTGCCACTCACCAGCTTGCCAAGTGATGAGCGGTTCAGCGTCTCATGCATTACATCCGCAGTAAATGTATTATCATATATCCCTGTCACTGTAAGGCACACACCATTGACAGCAATGCTGTCTCCTATATGTGTTCCCTCAAGGACTTTTTCTGCCTGTATTGTAAGAGTTGCTGACGCCGTTCCTTTTTTTACATTATTTACATGTCCGATTTCTTCAATAATTCCCGTAAACATTACAACTCTCCTTCAATCAGAATATCGTCACCAAGAAGACGAACGGTTTTGTTTCTCAATTGATATGCTTCATCTACATTTGCAATACCCTGACCTTCAACTGCCGTCTTACTGTCTGCCCCGCCAAATATCTTAGGTGCAATGTAAGTCTGAACCCAGTTCACAATTCCAGCCTGCAATGCCGAGAAGTTAAGTGTCCCGCCTCCCTCAAGAATTATACTGTCGATACCTTTTTCTCCAAGTATGTGCATAAGCTCTTTAATGTCAACGTGCTGCTCTGATTCTTTTGTAATTATCACTTCACAGCCTGCATTTTCATATAAAGATTTCCTGTCGCTGTCGATACTACATGTAGCAATTATTGTTGGTATCTGCCCTGCACTTTTTACAATTCTGCTGTCCATCGGAGTTCTCAATCTGCTGTCGCATATGATTCGCACAGGATTGTGTGGATTGCTTACGGCTGTACTTCTACAGTCAAGCATTGGATTATCAGCAATCACAGTGCCGACACCAACCATAATTGCCGCGTATCTGTGACGGTCTGCATGCACATTTTCTCTTGCCTGCTCACCTGTAATCCACTTGGAAAGTCCCTTATATGTGGCAATTTTCCCATCAAGTGTCTGTGCTGTTTTCATCACAACATATGGCTCTTTATTCCTTATGTAATAAAAGAATACATAATTCATCGCCAGACATTCTTCATTGCATACACAACTTTCAACTTTAATCCCGTGTTCTTCCAGATATTTAACACCTTTTCCACTTACCAGGGGATTAGGATCCATCGAACCTATCACAACCCTGCTTATTCCTGCCTGCACAAGTGCTTCAGTGCAAGGCGGCTGTTTCCCATGATGGCAGCACGGCTCAAGTGTCACATATATGGTTGCTCCACTGGTATCCTCCATACATCTTGAAAGTGCATCTCTTTCCGCATGAAGCTCCCCATATTTCCTGTGCCAGCCTTCACCTATAATTCTGTCATCCTTTACAATTACAGCTCCCACCAGCGGATTAGGATTAACCCAGCCTGTTCCTCTCTTTGCCAGTTCAATCGCCCGCTTCATATATAATTCATCCTGTTGTAATTGTTTGTCTGTCGTTTGTTTCAACTGTTCATCTGTCTGTTGACGCATATTTACACCTTCTTCCTGTATATGCCTGGATTTGACCTGCTTCTTGTCACATGATACCTACGCATAGTCGCATTTTGCTCATTTGAAAAAAAATCAGTTCATCCCAGATATCTCTCTCCAGCCGCTAAATCTTCCCATCACGGACAGAGCATACGAAAAAGCCCCCAAAGCATCTCTACTTCAGGGGCTTGTAATACGCTGGCATCTTTCCAGCATTTAAAGCAATAAAAAACTCTGAGATAACTAATTCATCTCAGAGCTGATATCCAATCAATTCAGGCTCACCATGTATCATCCACATATCAGCGTCTCTTGCTATGTTCATAACACAGGATAAACCGTCAATCACTTCTTTCATCCAGACTTTACTGTCGGCTTCGGAATTACACCGAATCATGCTCTGGCTCGCGCCTCGGCTCGTGGGCTTTACCACCGGTAGGGAATTGCACCCTGCCCTGAAGTTCCATATGTATTAAATTATTTATAGTATACACCTGATTTTTAAAAAATCAAGTACTTGACACATTTATTAATATAAGGAAATGAATAAAACCAAAACATGTAAAAACCGGAACCTCGCACCCACACAGTAAGCGAAATTCCGGTCTCCTTAAATATTAATTTTCTATCTTTTTACCTTTAACCGTTAATCCTGCTGCCGCTCCTCCTATTACAAGCATAAGAAGCCATACAAATACATGTTTATTATCTCCCGTATCAGGCGCCTGTTCTTTTACTGTCTCTGTATTATCGTCTTTACACGTATCGGTCAATGATGTTGTATCTGTAATCTTTGCAACCACAGTCTGTGATTTTTCAATCTCAACAAGCCCATCCTGCTTGATGTAATATCTGTCACAATCTTTACAATACCAGTATTCAATATTTCCTTCATCTGTCCTGGTAGCCGCCTTTGCCGCTACTGACTGCAAGCCTTCATGCATACTCATATTGTAAGTACCATATTCTTCGCTGCAGATCGTACACACTGCTTTCTTCACACATGTTGCACTTCCGCCTGCGTGTTTACACTGATAACCACAAACCGTGCAGACACCGTTTTTCCAACCATGTGCTTCACTTGTCGATACTTCCTTATCACAGCAATCATATGCCTGCTTATGAGTTTTTTCTGTCTGTACCCAAACCTGTTTTCCACTGTGGTTTGCCATATCTTTATCTGTATACTCCTTGCCGCAGATTTCGCAAACCGCACCTTTTGTACATGTTGCTTCTCCTCCGCTGTGTACACATACATAACCACATGTTTCACAAGCACCATCTTTCCACTTATGATTTTCTTGTTCTAGCGTCACTTTACCGCAGCAATCATATCTCTTTTCATGTGTTGTTGCTGTCTGTATCCATTTTTCCACACCCGAATGATTATCTGCATTTATTTCTCCATATTCACTATGGCAGATATTGCAAACCGCTTTCTGCGTGCAGGTTGCTTTTCCGCCTGTATGAATACAATCGTATCCGCATACTGTGCAGTGTCCATTCTCCCAGATATGATCTGCTATATTAGTTACCTCAGCACCACAACAGTCATATTTTTTCTGATGAGTTTTTTCTGTCTGTACCCATACCTGTTCTCCACTGTGGTTTGCAGGATTTAAAGTACCATATTCAGCATTACAATCCATGCAGACGGCTCTCTTTTTACATGTTGCTGCTCCACCCACACAGCTTTCTGTTTCTTCTATTGTACAGCCTGCTGTTGTACATTTGTGGGTATGTGTGCCGTTATCATTTGACTTCCATTCACCATATGTATGTTCTGCCTTTGCTGCTGTAACAATCTCACCACATTCACAAATTACAGGTGTTGTACAATCACCATCATCTGTACCACTATGTTTTGTCTTTGTTGTTGTTACCGTACAGCCGTCATTCTCGCACTCTTTCCAATGATAAGTACCGTCTTTTGTCCATGTGTCGCTGAAATTATGATTTGTCTGTGCCAGAAATATTTTCCGGCAGACAGAGCATATTGATTCTTTCGTACAGTCGCTGTTATCCATTGTATGATTCGCATTTACTGTAATAGACAGATAAATGCTGTATCCTTCATTATCTGTCAATGTTATTGTCTGTGTGCCATCTGCTGCAGATACAGTATAAATACCGGCCGCATCAGGTGTAAGCGTTTTATTTCCTGCCATTACCTGTATATAATCGGAAGAAGTTACTTTAAACTGTGCCTTCTCGCAGTATACTCCATTATTTTTAATACCGTCTACCACTGTATTCGGATTAATCGCATTATAATAATATGTAACTGTCTGTGTTTCTGATGTATACACACCCTTTTCATCGCCTGTCTTGCTTAAAAAAGTATATCCTGATGGAATCTTAATATTTTCAGGTACCGCATAATTCGTTCCCGATGTACCCTGAAGTGTAATCGATTCACGTAACTTCTGCTCACTGTCTTTTATCACATAATTAACAATTACTTTTCCTTTGCCTGATGTTACAGCCACATCATCAAAGCTTTCCTTATCTACAAGAATCATTGTAGTATACGCAGGTACAGTTATAACGGAGCCTGAGACTTCACCAAGTGATACAACTCCTGCACTTTCGCCATTTGCAATAACAACCCAGTCCGTAGCAGCTCTTCCTTGAACAGGAATTGTAATTTCTTTTGACACATCTGACTCATTATTTAATACTGCCATAGTATTCCACTCATCGTCTTTTGTACCTGAAAGCACATAAGCTTCAGAATTTTTTATTGTCTGCCTTTTCGCAAGCGGTGAAAATGCTTTTCGTATATCCATAAGTCCTCTATAATATGAGA
>OGPX01002469.1_pt1 | contig 10503 bp, 15 predicted proteins | sample 1553101 | NCBI WGS metagenome assembly OGPX01 (sample SAMEA2579964, study PRJEB22360) | human gut metagenome | biome: human gut; feature: human-associated habitat; material: faeces | place: Denmark | collected 2008/2010
ATTGTAAAATTACCAATAATCTTTCAATAATAAATCCCAGAATTATTAATGACCCTGGAATATATAGTCTATTAAATAATAAATATTTTAAAGCTACAAGTTTAGGAATCTCATTTGACATTGAGTTCTTTTTAAATCTATCTAATTTAAAAATAAATAAGTACCATTTTTCAAGAATTCTTGGAATATTAATTGATAACGCTATTGAAGAAGCCGAAAAATGTACTCAAAAAGTAGTAAGAATATCTTTTATAAACGAGGCAAAGAACAATAGGGCTGTAATTTGTGTAAAAAATACATATTTAAATAAAGACGTAGATTTAGAAAAAATATTTGAAAAAGGACTATCTGGTAAAGAAAATCATTCAGGTATTGGATTATGGGAAGTTAGAAAATATGTTAAAAAAAGTAAAAATTTAGATTTGTATACAAGTAAAGATACTAAATATTTTAAACAAGAATTATTTATATACAATTTATAGAGGTAATGTTTTAATTACCTCTTTTTTTGATATGCCCAAAAAAAGAAAACTTCTTATGAAGTTCCCTTCTCTTGAATTGATTTTTAATGTTTAAGAACATTATCTTTTATAGGAAATTAATCCTTTTTTATTAGAGATGCCGGCATTTTAGGTTGATGTCCCCACCAATATAGCATGCAAGCAGTATTTGTTGATTTGGCATATTTTTCAGCCATTTTAGCTAATAATTTCATCATAATTAATTCCCCCTTCTTTTGTAAAAATTTATATAACATAAGAGCAGTTGCAATGACTCTTATATTAATCAATTTAAATATTTGCATATATTTCATGTCCATATTTATTATCTGTAATTTTATATGCAAATCTTGTTATAGTTAAAGTCTGTATAAAATCTCCAAATATTATTATTCCAGCAATTGTAGTATTACTTATGAAAATAGCAATTATAAATTCAATAGTCAAAGTTATATATGAAAAAATTTGCTTTTGTTTTCTTTCTTTCTCCATTAGTATTGGAACATTTTCTGTATCTGCTGGTGCATATAATTTTATCATTATCATACAAAATGTCCAAACTGTAAATGCAGTAATATATTTTGTTATACCAGTTAGGATTATATATTTTCCAAGTAATGCTGAACCACTATATAAAATCAAAGTATAAATTATACAACCAATGTGTGTTTTCATATGAACTCCACCTGAAAAACCTCTATATGGTGCAATAATTAACATCGAAACTAAAGTTAATTTGAATATTCCTAGGAAATATGCAATTATTAAAATAATTACTCCTTTAGGTAATTCACCTATTATATTTTGTAGTCCATACATTATTATCTCTGCTCGTTCGTCATCAATCTCTGGCATTTCTTTTCTGATTCTATTTGTTAGATATGTGCAGATTTTATCAATCACTTTTCACACCTCTCTTTTATCTTAAGTACATACTTAATTTATCATCTTTTTACGCATTTTGTTCATTTATGTCATAAAACCTTTTCTGTATTTAATAAAAAGCGGTTTCCTTCATTTCATATATATTTTAGGTATTTTCATAAATTTTCCATTTTTTAATTAGACATCAAAAAAGAACGATTCTTAGATTTCACATTCATCCAAAATCGTTCTAAAATATTTAAATTTTCACTTCTCTTAAAATACACCAAGTCCCATTACTTTCTGGCAAGCATTTAAAAGTAATCTCTTCTTTGCTCACTGGATGTTCTATTGTAAGCTCATATGCCCATAATGCTATTTGCTTTCCCTTTCCTCTTGTGCCATATTTTTGATCTCCAAAAATACTATGTCCTGAATGCGCAAGTTGCACTCTTATTTGATGATGTCTACCTGTATGTAAGTTTACTTTTACCAAAGATAAATTTTTCACCTCATTATATTTCAAAACTTCATAATCCAATTTGGCAAGTTTTGCATTTTTCTTATCCTTGTTAACAACTCTACTCATATTATTTCTTTCATCTTTATATAAGTAATCTTCTAATGTTCCTTTAGTTTGTTCAAATTCACCATCAACAACAGCTAAATATTTCTTTTTAAATATTTTCTCTCGTACTTGATTACTCAATCTCGAAGCAGCCTTTGATGTTTTTGCAAATACCATAACTCCTCCAACAGGTCTATCTAATCTATGAACTAACCCCAGATAAACATTCCCAGGCTTATTGTATTTTTCTTTTAAAAAGCTTTTTATAATTGTAAGCATATCCATATCTTCTGTTTTATCCGCTTGTGATGGAATATTGGGTTCTTTTTTTACAACAATTATATGATTATCTTCATATATTACATCTAAATTTTGCATCTTTTCTCCTTCTGGGAAAAAATGTACCGGGTACAAAATTTCCCATATTTTTTAATCTTCCCATCTTCCAAAAATTCCACAAGGAAGTATAAGTTTTGAATCTTCCATTGGTAATCCAATTTCTCCTGAAGATACTTTTCCTCTGTGGTTTTTAGAAACTGTTAAATTTAAAATGTTTTCTAAAACTTTGCTTGAAATTCCTGTTGTATATGAGTTTATCAAAAAGAATAATGGTTTGTCTGAAAGTACTTTAGAACATAATTCAACTAAATCATATATATTATTCTCAAATTGCCATACTTCTCCATTTGCTCCTCTACCATATGATGGTGGATCCATTATTATTGCATCATATTTATTTCCTCTACGTATTTCTCTATTAACAAATTTAACAACATCATCAACTATGTATCTAACTGGTCTTTCAGATAAACCTGATGATACAATATTTTCCTTAGCCCATGTCACCATTCCTTTTGAACTATCTACATGACATACTGATGCTCCTGCATAACTACATGCTACAGTCGCACCTCCAGTATATGCGAATAAATTAAGCACCTTTATTTCTCTATTTGAGTTTTGAATTTTGTTTATCATCCAATCCCAATTTACCGCTTGTTCTGGAAATAATCCTGTATGTTTGAATCCCATTGGCTTTATATTAAATGTTAATTTTTTATATTTTATTTGCCACTGTTGTGGAACTTTCTTCTTATATTCCCATGCACCACCACCTGTTTTGCTTCTATGATATGTTGCATTTATGTTTTTCCACTTCTCTGGATATGTTTTATCTTTCCAAATTATTTGTGGATCTGGTCTTGATAATATTACATCTCCCCACTTTTCTAACTTTTTACCATCTGCCATATCTAATATTTTATAATCTTTCCAATCATTTGCTATATTCATATTTAATCCATTCCTTTTTTATAAATTTCTTTTAATGCTATTATATCATACTAATTTAGAAAAAACACTAAATATATTTTTGCTTGATTTAAACAAATTCTATACTTAGTGCTTTTCTCTATTTGTATAAATATTGTTGTGGATTTATTGCTGTTCCATCCACTCTTATTTCTAAATGTAAATGTGGTCCTGTTGTATTACCTGTCATTCCAACAGCTGCGATAACATCTCCTGCATTGATCTGTTGTCCAACTGATGCGTATAACACTTTACAGTGTGCATACCATGTTTCAACACCATTTCCATGTGAAATTTTTATTAGATTTCCATATGGTCCACTTTTTTGTGCAAATGTAACTGTTCCATCTGCTACCGCTTTTATTTGAGTTCCTATAGAACATGCAATATCTGTACCAGTATGTGCTCCTGATCTAATACTACTTATAGCACCAAATCTAGATGTAATATTTCCTTGTACAGGTGCTACTGCTAATAATATTCCATTTATAGATGGCATTTTGCTCTTTTGGTCTTGTTCTATAAGTACTGCTACTTTTTCTTCTACCTGTGTTTGTGCAACTTGTACTGTTTCTAAATTTATTTCTTCAATATTTTCTGTATAGTTTTCTGTTACACTTAAATCTAGTTGAATAGTATCATTTTGATGTTCTTCTTTTATTTGATTTATTGCCTGTTCTGCTTCTTCAATATTGTCTACTAATCCCACTGTTTCATTATTTAAGTTTACTGCATAATATTTATACATTATTCTCGCTTTTTCTTTTAAAGCTAACATTATTTCTTCTTCATTCGTTTCTTGTTTTCTGCTTACTAATTTCAATTCATAATTTGGCATTTCATTTAATGAAACAAAATCTATATTTTTGCCTTCCATTTCTATAATTTCTTTTTGTATTCTTTCTTTTAATTCTGTTTCATTTTCTACGTAACCTATCTCCTGACCAGATAATGTTACCATATAGGTCGTTTTGTATTTTAATAAAATAATCGCTATTATTAATCCTAACGCTATTGCCATTATGCTAAAAAGTTTGCAACTTTCCTTAGTATAATATTTTATTTTCTTTTTTAAAATAATATACACTCTCCTTTTTAACGCGACCGTTTTCTATTATACCATAATTTTACCTTTTTGGCAAATTATGTATCCTTCATAAGCCGTTTTTAGAAGTTTTTTACCTTTTTTAGCCTTTTTTATTATGTCATTTGTGTATATTTTATTCATTTTTTCTCAATTTTATTCATTTTTTCTATGTTTTTCTATGTTTTTAATTCATCTATTATCACATCTTGAAGAATATTCAAAAGTATGTTATTCTTATTTATATTATATGAAAAGGATTATATTATGAAAAAATTAATTGTACCAAATAAATATGATGGAAAAAAACTTTCAAAATTTATATTAGATAGTTTTCCTCACTTATCTCCAAACATGCTATATAAAGCTTTACGTCAAAAAGATATAAAAATTAATGGAACACGAACTAATAAAGATTGTACTATATATGTAGGAGATGAAATTCTTGTTTATATTGCAGATAACTTTCTTTGTCCAAGTATTAATTTAGATATAGTTTTTGAAGATGAAAATATTTTAATTATAAATAAACCATCAAATATTGAAGTTACTGGTAATGACAGTTTAACTACAAATGTTCATATCCAATACTCTAACTCAGATTTCTTACCTATGCCTTGTCATAGATTAGATAGAAATACTACTGGTTTAGTTTTATTTGCTAAAAATGAGGATTCTCTAAATATTTTACTTGAAAAATTTAAAAATCACGAAATTCAAAAAAAATATTTGGCTTTAGTCTATGGAATTCCAAAAGTAAAAAAAGCAAGACTTGAAGCTTACTTATTTAAAGATAACAAAAAATCAATTGTATATATTTCTGATACTTTTAAAACTGGATATAGTAAAATTATTACTTCATATTCTGTTATCAAAGAATATGATAACAATTCTTCTTTATTAGAAGTAGAAATTGAAACTGGTAAAACTCATCAAATTAGAGCTCATTTGGCTCATATTGGTTATCCTATTATTGGTGATGGTAAATATGGTATTAATTCTGTTAATAAAGACTTTGGTTTTAAGTTTCAGCAACTAAAAGCTTATGAATTAACATTTAATTTTAGAACAGACTCAAAGTGTTTGAATTATTTAAACGGAAAAACTTTTTCTTTGAAATAAATATCTTTATTTCGCCCATTAATAAAATTCGCCCAGTATAACTAGGCGAATTTTATTTTTAATACTCTTTACTCCTTATTCTTTTCTGCATTGCTATTAAAATTTTCTCTTATCATTTCAACTAATAGATTTAATTCCTTAAATCTATTGGAATTTAAATACATTCCAAATTCTACCTTTCCTAATCCAATATCATTATTAACTTCAATTAAGTTAAATTTTTCCCATTCCCAATCATATAAATATTCTGCTGTTACTACACCAATTACCATTCCTTCATTCACTAAACGAACTATTGACCTATAATTACTAACTTTCAATTCTAAATTTGAATTTTTTGCTAGCTCTTTAATTCTTTTTGTTGTTTGCTCATATTCTCTTGGTATATAAATTAATTTTCCATTCAAATTATCCAATGTTAAAGTCTTATTTGCCATATCTGATTTTTTATTTACAATGAATGTTTCATGCATATGTCCCAATCTAATAAACTTAAGACCATATGGTACTTCTGTATTATATTTTTTGGCAAATACTATGTCAATTTCCTTATTTTTCAATTTTCTTAATAACTCATTTATCTCTTCACATATTAAATTTAAATTAACATCTGGATATTTTAGAGTATATTGATTTATTGCTTGTCCAAAAATCAATCCTCCCATATGATTATGTGTTCCAATATTAATTGATTTATCTTTTCCAACTTTTTCATCTATTTTATTAAGTTCTTCTATAGGATTTTTCAGCATTTCATATAATTTTTTTCCTTCTTCTGTCAAAGCAACCCCTTTACTTTTTCTTTTTAATAATTTCATAGATAACTGATTTTCTAAATTTTTAATTTGTTTTGTAATAGCTGGTTGTGAAATATTTAATTTATCACTTGCTTTTGTTATGTTTTCTTCATTTGCTACTGCAACAAAAATTCTATATAATTCAAAATCTATCATTATATCACTCCCATATTTTTATATCACAAAAGCATGAAATACTCAAGATATTTCATGCTTTTTAACTGTTGAAAACTAATTTAATAAACCTAACAGCTTATTAAAAGCTTCCTTCATTTGATGATTATCACATTCATTTAAGTTAAAATGAATATTTTTGTTTTTACATCCAGACAAATGCAAAAATAAATTTGTAGATAAGAACAAGCTAAACACACCTTCTTGACAATTTCCTTTTTTAAAATAGATACACTTGCTCGTACAATATTCTGAATACTTTGCACCTCTTGTTGAGTCTTTTACTTGTATCCATCTTTTTCCTCTGATATATAAACTCATTGGAATTCCATGGTCTTTACCAATAAACCCCGTTGTCCATTCTTTTTCAGAGTCACTTGATATACTTTCTAAAAAATCGTAAAAATTTTTCATTGGAACAAAAAGTTTTTTCCATAATTCAAAAGCTTCTTTTCCTTCTACTTTTTTACCACACCCTAAATATTCTGAAAATCTGTTTAAATCTAACAATTTAACATTTACATGTAATTCGTCAATGGCTTTTATTATAAGTTCATTTATCTCATATTTATTTAGTGATGTTACAACTACATTATATCTTACTGAAATTCCTTTTTCTTTAAGCTCTCGTGTTATGTTTATGACATTTTCTGAAAGAAATTTTGGAAAATGAACTCCATTCAAGTTCTCAGATATACTGTCAACACTAAAAATTACATCTAATCTTTTTTGATATTTTGTAAGAATATCAATATGTTTTAAAATCATATACCCATTTGTATTAATTCTTATTTTAGTATCATTAAAACTCATAATAAACTCTATTAGTTCACCAAAATAATGTACAGCTGTAGGTTCACCACCAGTAATCCTAAAATTTGTAATTCCTACATCATATGCGTTATTAATAACTTTTTTTATCTTACAAAATGGAATTGTTTCTTTTTTACTTGAAATACTTTCTCCTCCATTTTTACAATAAAAGCATTGATAATTGCAATAAGTTGTTATAGCTATTGCCAGTGTATTTACCCGTTTTTTCATTTAATATTACCTCCTAATAATATTAGAATCTGTTATAATAGTTTACATATATTATGATAACATAATATTGTCTTTTTGTGAAATATATATCTGTAATATTGTTATAACTTATTGTAATATCATTAGTTGCTAATTTGTTTCTATCCATTTTTATTTTCCTATAAACATTTGAACATATATTTTTCCATATCTGTTACTACTTACAACTCCTATTCCAGTATAATTAAAATTACTATTTAAAATATTTGCTTTATGCCCTGATGAATTCATCCAAGCTGTTACAGCAGAACTATTACTTGAATTTGCAGCAATATTTTCTCCTGCCGTTTTATACGAAATATTAAACTGATTCAACATTTGAAAAGGTGTCCCATATGTTGGTGATTCATGTGCGAAATAATTATTTGATACCATATCTTGTGCTTTTATTCTAGCGACTTTCTGTACTTCTGCATCTTCTTTTAATGGTTGAAGTCCATTATTGGTTCTTTGCTTATTTATTAAATCAAATACTTCTTTTTCACCTGAATTCATTGCAGTAGTTGTGTTCGTTGCTCCAGTACTAGTATTTCCGTCTGTACTATCATTACCTCCTGTGCTTGATGAATTGGGATAAATAGGTTTTATATATTTTTTATTTACAGCTCCTATATAATTTCCTTCTATTTGGACTATATACCATTCTCCTACTCCTGCAAATACTCGTATATATTCATTTTTCTTTACTGTTGCAATTACATTATATTTAGTACCTGGTCCACTTCTAACGTTCAATGTTGTTGCAGTTACTAGCCCTGTTGAAAAGTCTACTTTATAATAATGTTGCATTCCAAATGATGTGGTATATTTACACAAAACTATAGCAAATACCACTAACGTAAACATTTTTAATATATTCTGCTTTTTTACTGTTATAATCTTCATATTTATTATCATTCCCTTCATAAGATTATCTTTATGATTTAATCTTATGTAATACTGAATGTCCTTTATTACTTAATTATTTCTTATAACAGTTTTCTATGTATTATCCTAATTTTTCTTTTAATTTAGATAAATTTTTCGATAAACTTATTACTTCTAATGGTATTTCAATTAATTCATTGTCTACTGCTACATAATTTATAATTTCTATATTACTTATATCTATAGCATTTTCTAATTCTTTTATAATATAGTGAAGTTGTATACAATGTGGAGATTTATCTACTGTTGCAAAAACTATTGTTTTTATTTTTCCTCTTGCTATCATACCAATTATTTTAGTTACTATCATATTTAAATGTTCTTTTTCTAAACACACATCATAAATATTGTCAGAAATCTTTTCTAGTTTTTTTATATGCTTTTGGTTGCATTCTTTCTAAACAACTTCCTACAATTATCATTGTTTCTTGAATATCAAAGCAATTCGTTTTTAATAAATCTCTCATTTTTTATTTTCTCCCTTTCTATTTATAATTTTCATGATTACTAACTTTAATGCTTTGCTTATTTACACTTTTCTTTGCTTTTATACAATAATATAATATATATTATCATTGTGTTCTCTTTATTTCAATACTTTTGAAAAATTAAATAATATGAAATAGAACCATAAACAGAGCAGGAGTTAATTTCTTAACCCCTACTCTGCTTATTCATATTACGTTACATTTTAATTGTTTAGTACATATTTAGGTAATTCTTCCTGCTTGAACTCATGCACATCTCCTGTGATTAAGTTAAGCATTACATAACTATTGACTTTATAAGTCCCTAAAAGCCAACTTTTGTCGGCAACCGCAAATAGACCATATGGCTCATTGTTATCTGAAATTGTAATATACAACTCTTTCAGTTTCCTTGTAGGATACTGAGAGCGCACGTCTCTTATATCCAATTCATAAGAACAAGGCAAGAAATTAGCTTCATTGTAATTATCTTTGTCAATAATTACAATGCCATTTCCATTTTCACCACCGCTAACAGTAAATATATATTTACCATTATTGTAGGTTGGTCCTGATGCAGAATCTGCCTTAAATAAACTCTGAATTTCACTCGATGAAATAAAAAGTTTAACTCCAGTTTCTTCATCAGTTTGTGTAGTAGTTAATGGCACACTACTTACCTGTTTTAGCGGAATACTAATGCTCTCACCAACAATACCATCCTGTATCCACAGAATGACACTTATCACAACAATACTGAGAAAAATCCTATCACATATTTTTTGATTTTCCCATATCGACTGTGCTAAAAAGCAAAACATAATCATAAGGAAAGAACCGTATAAATTCGTTCTAACACCTATCAAAGCGTATAAATACATACTTAATAATAACGCAATTGTAAAGTCTATTATTTCCATTACTATCTCTTGTTTATATTTATGGAAAAATCCAATGCTTACACCATTAGTGAAAAAATTATTATTTTTTACCTTCTTCCAAAACCATGGTCTTACCAAGCAAGTTGCACATATTGCCCAAACTAACGACAACAAAATAATCCGTAACATAAAAATACCTCCTTTAAATTTTGATGTTTACTTGTTATATATGATAAAACTAAGGAGTAAGTATTCCTTACTCAATTAGTGAATTAAGGAAATAAGCAACAATAAATATATTACTTATACTGTTTTATTATACAATATATTTACATAATTTTCAAGTGTTGCACATATGTATTTTTCAAACAACTCAGCTTTATTATCATCAAATATAATCCCATAATCATCTTTTAAAGGTATTATTTTAAAATTTTCTTTTTTTAGTTCATCAATATTTTTTACTCCCATTACATAACTATAATTCATAATCTCTCTCTCATTTTCGATTCCACAATTTCAAAAAAATTAAGCACAGCTTTTGCTGTGCTTTTCTGGTGGCTCGAAGTGGAATCGAACCACTGACACGAGGATTTTCAGTCCTCTGCTCTACCAACTGAGCTATCGAGCCATATACTCTTATACAAAAAAATGGCGACCTGGAACGGGCTCGAACCGTCGACCTCTAGCGTGACAGGCTAGCGTTCTAACCAACTGAACTACCG
>OGPX01002471.1_pt1 | contig 10488 bp, 7 predicted proteins | sample 1553101 | NCBI WGS metagenome assembly OGPX01 (sample SAMEA2579964, study PRJEB22360) | human gut metagenome | biome: human gut; feature: human-associated habitat; material: faeces | place: Denmark | collected 2008/2010
TAGGAGTGCATGATCGGCGGGAGGGGGCTCCGGCCGATGGCCTTGGACATGTGGGGATCGTTCGTGTCGTGAACGGGCGGCACGACGGCCTGCGAGAGGTAGATCGTCGTGTCGATGCGCGTGAACTTGACGTGGATGGGGTCCGTGGGTTTGTAGCCGATGGTCCCGAGGTTGGTGTCGCTGGCCTCCGAGATCGTGGAGGCGATCAGCATTTCACGGCCGATCGTCTTGAGGGGGACCTCCACGTAGAGCTTTCCCTTGAGCTTGTGGAGCGTCAGGAAAGGCCCTTTGGCGGTGAGGCACGATTTGTCGTTGACGAACATTTTGGTGTACTTGTCGACTTTGGGTTTGGCGACCTCCTCGGTTTTCGATTTTTTCTTTTTGGATTTCGAGGCCGCCGCCCCCGACGCCGGGGCGATCAGTAGGCCTGCCGCCAGGAGCAGGACGCAGAGTTTGGATAGTGAACGCATATAAGTAAAATTGGTGAATAGACGTATTTTTGTAAGTATATAACGTGTTTAAGTTTCAGAATGTTAAGAAAAAATCGTTTTGTCGTATGATTTGTTTTTGCCGATATCCTGTTCGGGTGCGGGGTCGACGCACAAAGATATAAAAAATAGGCCGAATGGTACATTTCGGCCGTTTTTTGACCCTGTTCCTTTCGGCCGCAAATCCCGGAAAACGGGGTTCGGCGGGCGGTTTTGCTGCCCTATGGTCGCAAAACCCCTGCCGCGCGGCTGATGGAATATTGCGCGGCAGGGGTTGTTTTCCGGAAAGCCGGGGATTTACTTGCAGTCGTCGATGCGGGTGATTTTGGCCCCGAGGGCATTCAGACGGCCGTCGATGTCCTTGTAGCCGCGGTCGATCTGGTCGATATTCTGGATCGTCGAAACCCCTTCGGCCGACATGGCAGCGATCAGCAGCGCCACACCCGCACGTATGTCGGGTGAGGTCATGCGCGTAGCGCGCAGGCGGATGCGGTGGTCGTGGCCGATGACCGTGGCGCGGTGCGGGTCGCAGAGGATGATCTGCGCCCCCATGTCGATCAGCTTGTCGACGAAGAACAAGCGGCTTTCGAACATCTTCTGGTGGATAAGCACGGCACCCTTGGCCTGCGTCGCCACCACGAGGAAGATCGACAGCAGGTCGGGGGTAAGCCCCGGCCACGGGGCGTCGGCGATCGTCATGATCGACCCGTCGAGGAAGGTGTCGATGCTGTAATGTTCCTGCTGCGGGATATAGATGTCGTCGTCACGCTGCTCGAAACGGATGCCCATGCGGGCGAACTGCGCCGGGATGATGCCCAGGTTCTCGAACGATACGTTGCGGATCGTCAGTTCCGACTGGTTCATGGCGGCCATGCCGATGAAGCTGCCCACCTCGATCATGTCGGGCAGCAGCGTGTGTTCGGTGCCGTGCAGCTCCCGGACACCCTCGATGGTGAGCAGGTTCGAGGCGATGCCCGAGATGCGTGCGCCCATGCGGTTGAGCATCAGGCACAGTTGCTGGATGTAAGGTTCGCACGCGGCGTTGTAGATGGTCGTGAAACCCTTGGCCATCACAGCCGCCATGATGATATTGGCCGTGCCGGTCACCGAAGCCTCGTCGAGCAGCATGTAGCACCCCTTGAGTTCCTTGCAGCGGACTTCGGAGCAGGCGGCCGCAGTGTCGAAATCGAGCGTGGCGCCCAGCTTCTGAAAGCCGATGAAGTGGGTGTCGAGCCTGCGGCGGCCGATCTTGTCGCCGCCCGGCTTGGGCATGTAGCCCACGCCGAAACGCGCCAGCATCGGACCCAGCAGCATCACCGAACCCCTGAGGCGGCTGGCCCGGCGGCAGTAGTCGTCCGAGCGTAGGTAGTCCGGGTCGATGTCGGCAGCTCGGAACGAATAGCTCTCTTCGGACAGGCGCTCCACTTCGACGCCCATCGCCTGCAGTAATTCGATGAGTTGTATCACGTCCAGGATCTGCGGGACGTTGTGTACGATTACCTTTTCCTGCGTGAGCAGCGTGGCGCAGAGGATCTGAAGCGCCTCGTTTTTGGCGCCCTGGGGCGTGATTTCACCGCGCAGCCGGCGGCCGCCTTCGACTTTGAATATTGCCATGTTCGATCTGTTTTGAGCGAATGGGGGAGGCGAACCTTGCGGCAAACGCCGCTCCGGATTTCCCGGAATATCTCCCATTATTTTACAAATATAGTGAAAACCGTGCGGCGGGCCAAATTTGTCCGGGCCGTCGGGGTGTATTTTCTATTCCATAACGAGGGGCGTAAAAGGAAGCGGCAGTCGCATTTATGCGAACTTGCCCGAATCGCATTCTGTCTTTTCCTACAAATATACGGAATAGGTCGGAAATCGAAAAGGGGAAAACTGAAAATTAGAATCGGATTGATAAATATCATCGGCCGGATTCATTGCCCGTGTTTTTAGTCTGTCATATGCCCTCTTTCGCTGCCGGATTAACCGCTGCCACAGGTACAGGAGATGTGTCCCGTAACGGGATTCGAGGCGGGTGATTCGTTGTCACAGGCAGTGCGGATTGTGTGTTTGCGGAAAATCGGTGGCGTACTTACCTCCGGGGTACTCGGAGCGGAAGGACGCAAAGTCTTCGAGTGCGTTGCGTTCGCCCGGCGAGGCGGTAAACCAGGATCGGATGCGGCTCTTTTGCCCTTTTCTGCGAAAGAAAAGGCGTGTGAACTATGCTGGGAACCGGTAATTTTTGCCTTGCAGCTTTTACGGCCTTCTTGAAAAAAGGCTGTGGGCACTTTCACTTTGTCGCCGGAAAAAAGTAGGGACGCACCGCTTAAAAGATTGGGTCGGAAAGAAGCGTTTCTACCGACTGAACAGCAAGGGCGGTGCATCAATGCACCGCCCTTGCTATGGCTTGAATCCCGAAGGAATTAAGCGTACTTGAACGTCGATTCGTCCGATACGGTCAGCTTCTTACGACCCTTCGCACGGCGCGCAGCCAAAACCTTGCGTCCGTTGGCCGTAGCCATTCTCTGACGGAATCCGTGCTTGTTGATTCTCTTCCGGCGCGAAGGCTGGAATGTTCTTTTCATTGCCATAGATCTATCGTGTTTTTATTGTTTTAGCGTACAATGCGGAGTGCAAATGTATAATCTTTTTCTTGATCTGCCAAAAATATCGTAAATTTTTCTTCTTCTTCGTTCCGGGTGCGACTCCGCACAATCCGCTTTCGTCCCGTGTCTTACGATCGGTTACCGTTCCGGTGCCGTGTCTTTGAAGAGGTCCGCCTCGCCCCGTTCGACCTTGCCGTACATGTCGGCCAGTTCGGCGATGACGGGAGAAACGTATTCGATGGTGTCGCTCACGGCGCTCTTGCCTCCTTCGCCCTTGATGCGGTAGAGCATCGCGGCGTAAAGCGCCCGGAAGCAGAGTTCGATGTCGCTCATTTCGCGCCCCAGCACGGCCCGCAGACGCGGCAGTTCGGGTTCGAGCTTGGCGAAAGTCTGACGGTAGTGCTCCCCGATCGGCAGCTTCATCAGTTGCAGGTGCAGGTCGTTCAGGTCCCCTATCAGATGCAGCGTATGCTCCAGGTGTCCCTTTTCCTCTTTGCCCTCTTCGCGCAGCAGGTTGGCGATGTCCATGTACCAGAGCAGGTAGTTGTGGCGTTGTCCCTCTTCGATTCCGCGCGGAGCGATGAGCTGCGAGTAGATGGCCTCGGGGCTGAACTGGAGCGCCCGGAGCAGGTCCTCGATCTGCCAGAGGTAGAGAATGTATTCGGCGATGTTTTCCCGCCGTTTGGCCAGTGCGATGTCCATGGTGAATTTCGTTTTGCTTCCCGGCGGGAGGCGGAGTTACTTGATTTTGTTGAGCCACTGCAGCGGCCCGTCCTTGTGTTCGAGGAAGTAGCGCTGCGATTTGAGCAGGTTGCGCGACTGAAGCACCATGCTCTTGGTTTCGTTCAGGATCGTCAGGTAGAGGATGCTGGCCTTGGTGTTGGAGCGGTTCTCGTTGATACGCGTCACCTCCGACTTGATGGCGTCGGCGATCGCCTCGAAAAGCCGGTCGCGCATTTCGAGCACCATGTCCAGGTCGGAGAAGTCGCCCGTACGCAGCATGTTGTTGATGTGGCGGTAGATCGACTCCACTTCGTCGTTGATGTGCATCAGGTCCTCGGTCTGCTCTTTCGAGAGTCCCTCGTGGTTGTTGTCGATGTGTTCGAACGCCGGACGGGTGATGTGCGCCAGCGCCTTGGTCATTTCGTTCAGATAGTCCACCACCTGTACGTAGTAATGGGCCGTATCGATGTCGCCTTTCTGCAGTTTGCGCAGGGTGGGCAGCAGGGAGTACTTGCGTTCGCGCGACTGGTAGAAGAGTTCGTTGGATTCGCGCACCATTTCGCGCAGCACCTTGCGGTTCTCTTTGAAGACGGCGATCAGCGTGCGGTCGTAGATGCGGGTCGTGCGCTCCATCGTGGCGCACACCTCCTGCGTGATGTTATAGATGATGTCGGAGCCGGTTTCGGCAGCTTTCACGGCGGCGGTTTCGGCAGCTTTGTTCTTCTTGAAGAAGTTGCTCTTGACGAGCATGTAGCCGCACAGCAGCGTGGTGACGACGAAAGCGGCGATGCCGCCGTAGATCAGTATGAGCCCCATCGCCAGGGCGATCAGGAAGCCGCCGACGGCCGTGATGAACCACCCGGCCACGACGGTCATGACGCCCGAGATGCGATACACGGCGCTTTCGCGTCCCCAGGCCTTGTCTGCGAGCGACGATCCCATCGCTACCATGAAGCAGACGTAGGTGGTCGAAAGCGGCAGTTTGAGCGACGTGGCCACCGAAATAAGCATGGCGGAGGTCGTGAGGTTCACCGTGGCGCGGATCATGTCGTAGGGGGCGCCGCTGTGCTCGATGTCTTCGTACTGGAAGCGGCTGCTGATCTTGTCCCGGATTCTTTTGGGGATCGTGCGGTCGATCGCGTTGCTTGCATTCAGGGCGGCCCGTACGATGGTGCGCGAGAAGAGCGACGAGCCGTACTGCGTCTCGCTCTCGCCCTGCGTCGAAAGCGAAATTTCGGTTTCGGTGACGTGCATCGCCTTTTTCGAGGTCCAGAGCGTGACGATCATGATGACGCCTGCCGTCATCAGCACCAGGAAATTGGCCGGAACGCTGGCGTTCAGCCCTTCCATCAGAATCGTGCTGTCGCCGGCATGACGGGCGATGCTGTATGCGTCGAATCCGGCTACCGGGACGCCGATGAAGTTCACCAGGTCGTTGCCTGCGAATGCCAGAGCCAGGGCGAAGGTGCCCGAGAGGATCGTAAGTCGCAGAATGTTGATTTTCAGCCGTTGCAGGAAGAAGAGCAGCAGGCTGCCGACGGCCCAGCACAAAAAGAGGGAGAGCAGGATATGCTGGTCGATCCATTCGATCGCGGCGCTTCCGGCGAGCGGGGTTTTGAGTCCTTTGAAGACGGCGAAGTAGAGGATCGCCGTGAAGGAGGCTCCGCACCAGAAGGCACCGAAACGGCGGAACATCGCCGTATAGCGGAACGAGAAGATCAGACGGGAGATATACATGATTAGGGTGCCGAACGTGAAAGCGATCACTACGGAGAGCAGAATCGCCGAAACGATACCCATCGCGCGGCCCGTGTTGATGAAATGGTTCAGGTCGCCCATGCCGAGGGCCTCGTCGTTGGAGATCTTGTAGATCGAAACGGCGACGGCGGCACCCAACAGGCAGAAGATCAGCGATACGGTCGTCGAAGTCGGGAGTCCCATCGAGTTGTAGAGGTCCAGCAGGATGACGTTGGCGAACATCACGCCCATATAGAGCATCATTACTTCGTGGAAGGAGAAAAGCCCCGGGTTGAACATACCGTTGCGGGCCACTTCCATCATGCCGCTTGAGGTGACCGTACCCAACAGGATGCCGATCGAGGCGACCAGCAGAATGGTCTTCATGGGGGCGGCTTTCGAACCGATGGCCGAGTTGAGGAAATTGACGGCGTCGTTGGAAACGCCCACGAAAAGGCCCGAAACGGCCAGGATTCCCAGAATAACGACGATAACGGTGTAGATTTCGCTCATGTTCGGGATTTTTTACACAAAATTTCAGACAAATTTACATTAAAAATCCGGATGGACCGGTTGCGGCGGTCATTGTTAACATTAAATTAACATGGAGTCTTTTTTACGTGCTTTCGGTTTCGGAGTTTATTATCCGGACGATCCGCACACCCGGCATGCGGGTGTGCGGATCGACATACCGGTACATGCCACGGTCGAAGGTCTGCATACCGGATGCGATGAAATTCTGGAAAAAGCACTGGAGATGGTCCGTACGGGCGAATACGACCCGGCAGCCGAAAAGTGATTCGCATGCGATGAAGATGAAAAAGAGGGGCCGTCGGCGGCCGAACCGGAAATCGGAGCGGTAAGGTATCCCAAAAGTGCCGTTCGATCCGTCTTTTGCATTTCCGAAATGCGGTTTTAGTAGCCCTCTTTGGGTGCGTAGCGGCCCGAAGCTCCCTTCGTGGAGGGGAGCCAGGGAAAGGGTAGAATTTACAAATGCGCCCATGAGCCGCGAATAGGCGACCGTCGGATAATGGTATCTTGGGACATATGATTACCTTTCGAAACTATGATTCTTGGCAATTTCGGCGTACACAGCGACATAAAAAAGGGTTGTCTAATGCACATAGACAACCCTTTTTTGTAAAAATCCGCCGATTTACTCCTCGTCGGTGTCGGTATAGGCCTTCAGCAGCTTGTCCTGCACGTCCGCCGGAACCTGTTCGTAGGAGGCGAATTTCATCGTGTAGGTCGCGGCACCCGAACTGAGCGAAGAGAGCGTCGTCGAGTAACGGTACAGTTCGGCCAGCGGTACGCGGGCGTTCAGGCGGTCGAAGCCCTTGTCGGACTCCATGCCCATAATCATCGCCCGGCGGTTTTGCAGGTCGCTCATGACGGCGCCCATGTAGTCGCTCGGCGTGAGGACTTCGACGTCGTAGATCGGCTCCATGATCTTCGGTCCCGCGTTGCGGAACGCCTCTTTGAAAGCGTTGCGGGCCGCCAGCTTGAACGAGATCTCGTTCGAATCGACCGGGTGCATCTTGCCGTCATAGACGATGACGCGGATGTCGCGGGCGTAGGAACCCGTCAGCGGACCTTCGTCCATCTTCTCCATGATGCCTTTCAGGATGGCCGGCATGAAGCGGGCGTCGATCGCGCCTCCGACGATCGCCGTATAGAACTGCAGCTTGCCGCCCCAGGGCAGGTCGTACTCTTCCTTGCCCTTGATGTTTACCGCCAGTTCTCCCTTGCCGGGGATCTTGTAGCTCTTGGGTTCGGGCATGCCTTCGGTGTAAGGCTCGATCAACAGGTGCACCTCGCCGAACTGACCCGCGCCTCCCGACTGTTTCTTGTGGCGGTAGTCCGCCTGGGCTACCTTGGTGATGGTTTCGCGGTAGGGGATCTTCGGTGCGATGTAATCGTACTGGAGCTTGTTCTCCGAGGCGATGCGCGAGCGCAGGATGTTCAGGTGATGTTCGCCCTGGCCCTGGATGATGGTCTGTTTGAGCTCCTTGGAGTAGTCCACCAGGATAGTCGGATCTTCGTATTTGGCGTCGTTCAGGAGCTTGCCCAGTTTTTCGTCGTCGGCCTGGTCCTTGGTCTTGATCGCCGCACGGTAGCGGGGTTCGGGGAAGACGATCGGGTCGATCGTGACGGGCGTTCCGGGCGCCGAGAGCGTGTCGTTGGTGCGCGTGCCCTTGAGCTTCACCGTGCAGCCGATGTCGCCGGCGGCCAGTTCGGTGACCTTGATGCGATTCTTGCCCGCGACGGCGAAGAGCTGCGAGAGCTTCTCCTTGTTGCCCGTGCGGGTATTCAGGAGTTCCATGCCTTCGGTGATTTTGCCCCGGATGACGCGCAGGTAGGATATTTCGCCGATGTGCTGTTCGATCTGGCTTTTGAAGATGAACGCTACGGCCGGAGCCGCTTCGTCGGCCCGGATCTCCTCTCCTTCGGTCGAGAGGAAGGCGGGGGCCTTCAGCGGGCCGGGCGCTACGTTGATGATGAACTCCATCAGGCGCTTGGTGCCGATGTCGCGCTTGGCACTGCCGCAGAATACGGGCATGACCGCCCGACGGGATACGCCGATTTTCAGGCCCGAACGGATGTCGTCCTGCGTCAGTGTGCCCTTCTCGAAATAGAGTTCCATCAGGGCGTCGTCGTATTCGGCGGCTGCCTCGACCAGCTCCTTGTTCAGAGCCTGGGCCTTCTCCGCTTCTTCGGCCGGGATGTCGAGCTCTTCGCGGGTGCCGTTCTCATCCTTGAAGCGGTACATTTTCATCAGCAGCACGTCGATGAAAGCATCGAATCCCGGGCCCGGATTGACCGGATACTGGACTACGACGGGCTTCACGCGCGAGGCCGCACGGATGGATTCGAGCGTAGCGTCGAACGACGCCTTGTCCGAATCGAGCTGATTGACGAAAGCGATGAGCGGCTTGTTCAGCACACGGGCGTAACGGGCTTGGATCTCGCTGCCTACTTCCCAGCCGTTCTGGGCGTTGAAGACCATGACGCCCACGTCCGCCACCTTGAAGGCCGAGAAGAGGCTTCCGCAGAAATCGTCCGATCCCGGACAGTCTATGATGTTGAGCTTGCGCTCCATGAATTCGGTGAAGAGGATAGTCGAATAGATCGAGCGCTTGTACTCGTGCTCGATATCCGTGTTGTCCGAGAGCGTGTTGTTCGCCTCGATACTACCCCTGCGGTCGATGACCTTACCCTCAAAAGCCATCGCTTCGGCAAGGGTAGTTTTTCCCGTGCCGGGAGCGCCGATAAGAACGATGTTCTTGATTTCTTTCGCTGAATAGTTTTTCATATTCGTTATCTTTTTATAAGGTTTTTGCGATACCGATTCGTCCTGGCGGAAAGTCCGCCGGCGATTTTCAAACTTCGCCTTATAAATATACGAAAAAAATCAATCGGCCAAATTTCCGGACATAAAAAATCGCCCGGAAAAGGGCGATTTTTTCAATTTTTCAAAAATGTCGAAACCCAATCCTACGGCGGGAGTTTGTTCGGGTGTTCCGGTCGGCGGCGGATCATACTTCGACGCCGGTCAGTTCGCGGACGGCCCGGCGTCCCTCGTCGCCCAGGGAGAGCGAATACGAATTGACGAAGAAGTCGATGTGGTGGTCGATCACCCGGTCGTCGAGCTCCCGGGCGTGCTCCTTGATATAGATGCGGGATTCCTCCCGGTGTGCGAAAGCATATTCGATGCTGGTGTGCAGCAACCGTTCTATTTCACAGCGAAGCTCTTCCGGCAGTGTCCGTCGGGCGACGATGGCTCCCAGCGGAAGCGGCAATCCGGTGCGGGATTCCCACAACTCTCCCAAGTCGGCGACCAGCTCCAGGCCCAGTTTCCGATAGACGAAACGGCCTTCGTGGATCAACACCCCGGCGTCGTACTCTCCGCGTGCCACGGCGGGTGCGATTTCCGAGAAGAGCACCGGCTCTTTTTGCGTGATCGACGGGTAGAGGCGGCTCATCAGGGCGTTGGCCGTGGTGTGCATCCCGGGTACCGCGACCCGGCGGATCGAATCGGGAGGTGTTCCCTGCCGTGCGACGAAAACCGGTCCATTGCCGCGTCCCAAAGCCGAACCGCTGTCCAGTAGGGTGTAGCGGGACTGGATTTCCGGCAGCAGGGCGTAGCTGATTTTGCTTACGTCGGCTTCGCCTGCTTCGGCACGGCAGTTCAGTTCTTCGATGTCGTAGTAGGCGACTTCGAAGGTTAGCTCCCCGCAGTCGATGCGTCCGTTCACGAGTGCGTCGAACATGAAGGTATCGTTCGGGCACGGAGAAATATGTAGGCGGATCGTGCGTTTCAAAACATCGAATCGATTAATTGCCGTTGCCTTGCTGTGTCCTGTTTTTCTTGCCTCCGAAGCGTCCCAGCAGCCAGCCGCCGCCGAAAACGGCCGCGAGGAGCAGAATCTTCCACAACTGGTTCGAGAGCCAGAAATAGATGTTTTTCGAGAAGACGACGATCAGCACGAAGGCCACGACGATCAGAACGATGTAAATAATCCACTTTTTATTCATAATCCGAGAGTATTCGAATGATTGTTTCTGCTAATTTTTCTGCACTTTCCCCGATGCGCCAGGCCGAACGCGGGTCGTCGGTGTAGTTCGACACGGCCCGCACCTCGGCGCCGGGCACTCCGAATACCCGGCAGACGGCCAGGAAAGCGGCCCCTTCCATATTTTCAATTTGCGTGCCGGACGCTGCGACTCCCGTGCGGTTGGTCGTATTGCTTTCGACGGTCCGAAGTCCTGTCGGAGTGAAGTCGGCCGCATAGCGGACGGCGTATTTCCCGGGCAGTTCGGCGATTCGCTCCCCTGCGACCGCGACGACTTCGCATACGGCTACCGAACGGTCGGAAGCTCCGGCGATGCCTGCCAGAATCAACCGGTCGGGATGCTCCTCCGCGATGATCCGGGTCGTCGCTGCGGCT
>OGPX01002474.1_pt1 | contig 10478 bp, 10 predicted proteins | sample 1553101 | NCBI WGS metagenome assembly OGPX01 (sample SAMEA2579964, study PRJEB22360) | human gut metagenome | biome: human gut; feature: human-associated habitat; material: faeces | place: Denmark | collected 2008/2010
GACTATCAAAATTATAGATAAAGATACAAAAAAGCCTAAATTAATTGCTGTTATAAAAGGAAATGGCTATGGATTAGGCTTAATAGAATATGCTAATTTTTTAGTTGATAATGGAGTTGATTTTTTTGCAGTAGCAACAGTAGAAGAGGCAATAAAGTTAAGAGAAAACGGAATAAAACAAGATATTTTGATGATGTCATCAACTGCGGTAAAAGAAGATATTGAATTGTTAATAAAAAATAAAATAATACTAACAGTAGGGTCAAAAGAAGCAGGAGAAGCTATTGAAGAAATTGCTAAAAATATAAATCAAAAAGTAAGAGTCCATCTAAAAATAGATACAGGATTTGGAAGATACGGATTTATATATAGTCAAAAAGAAGAAATGGTTGAAACAATAAAAACATGGGAAAACATTCAAATTGAAGGTGTATTTTCACATTTTTCGATTGCATTCTTTGGTGATGGAAAAGAAACAAGAGAACAATATGATAGATTTATACAATGTATAAACACTTTAAAAGAAAATAATATTCAACCGGGAATGATGCATATATGTAATTCATCAGCATTTTTGCGATTCCCGGAAATGCATTTAGATGCAGTAAGAGTTGGGTCAGCATTACTTGGAAGATTATCAATTCCAAATACTTATGGATTCAAAAAAGTTGGCTATCTAAAATCTAATGTTGCAGAAATAAAAAATGTTCCAGCTGGTTATAATATAGGATATTCAAATTCATATACTACAAAAAAAGAAACAAAAATTGCAATAGTGCCATGTGGATATGCAGATGGTTTCAATGTAAAAGTAGATAGAGATATGTTCAGAACTATAGATAAATTGAGATATGTTGTAAGAGATATAAAAGATGCAATGAAAAACAAGAAACTATATGTGACCATAAATGGGGATAGATGTGAAGTATTGGGAAGACTGGGAATGTATCATGTAAGTGTTGACGTGTCACATAGACAGGTAAAATTAAATGATGAAGTACATTTTGATGTAAGCCCAATGTTTGTAGATAGTAATATAGAAAGAGAGTATGTGTAATGAAAGAAAGAGAAGGAGTAGTTAATATAAATTTTTTCAAAAAGGTATGGTATTCAATAACAAAATTTGAGCAATATCCAGCAATGGCAACAGAAGGTTTACCACGTGCAATCAAGTATTTGCTAACATTAATGGTAGCAGTTACAATTTTTGTTATGATTGGTTCACTAATGCAAATGAAACAAACTATTGGCAGTTTATCACAATACATAGAACAAAATATACCAGATTTTACAGTAGTTGATGGAATAGTTGAAATGAATATAGAGCAACCTATAAAAATAGAAAACATCCAATATAGTGGGTTTGATAAAATAATAGTAAATCCATTAGCTGAAACTACTGAACAAAAAGAACAATATGAAAATGATGAAACAATAGTTGGTGTAACAATATTCTTTTTTAGAGATGAAATTGTATTAAAAAGTAAAATCGATGATGATCATATTTCGAAACAAAATTATACATATGGCGAATTTGTATCAAATTATACAGGTGAAAATATTTCAACATTTAACAAAACTCAATTAGTAGAATATTTAACAAGCCAAGGAATGACAAAATATTACATTAGATATGGATTATCAGCATTTGTGTACTTGTTTTTAATAAATTTAATATATGCATTATTAGATGCACTAGAAATAGCAGTACTTGGATGGTTTACAACTACACTTGCACGAATAAAAATAAGATTTGTTGCAATTTATAATATGGCTGTATATGCACTAACTTTACCAGTAGTTTTAAATATTATATATATAGTGGTTAATTATTTTGTAGACTTTAAAATAACATATTTTCAGGTAGCATATATAACAATTGCGTATATATATTTAGCAGCAACAATCTTTATTTTAAAAGATGATATTATCAAAAAAATGCAAGAGGTTGAAAAAATAAAACAAGAGCAAAAAAAGGTAAGAGAAGAAATTAATGAACAAGAAGAAAATCAGCAAGAACCAGATAAAAAAGATAAAGATAACGAAAACAATGACGAAGATAAAAAAGAGGATGATAATAGAGAGAATCCAGAAGGATTAGAGGCATAATTAAAATGAAACAGCAATAGCATATCAGGAAAGGAAAGAGAAAAATGGACAAAGATAAATCAAAGAAATTATTGAAAATTTTACTAAATGCAATAATTATATTGTTGATTTTATTAGTAACATCAATTGCAATATATTTTATATATAAGAATGAAGGTGCAAATTCTGAGGAAAACACTTTAACATATACAGATTTAGTAAATGAAATAAAAGCAGGAACTGTTGAAAAGATAGAAATGACAACAGGAAGCGCAACATTAAAAGTAAAAATGAAAGATGTAGAAAAAGAGAAAAAAGTAATAATACCAAGTGTACAAGTATTTACAGAATTAGTACAACAAAAAGTATTAGAAGATAATAATATTGAACTAGAAACCAAAACGCCAAGCCTATTATCGCAAATTCCATCATATCTATTTTCAATTTTACCTACTATAGTGATGGTAGCATTATTTATAATGATATTTAAAATGCAAGGACTTGGAGATAAAGGTGAAGTATATGATGATACAGAAAGAAAATCAAAAGTAACGTTTGATGATATTGCAGGATTAGATGAAGAAAAAGAAGAATTAAAAGAAATAGTAGAATTTTTAAAGAAACCAAAAAAATTTGCAGAGATGGGAGCAAAGATTCCAAAAGGTGTTTTATTATATGGAAAACCAGGAACAGGAAAAACATTAATAGCAAAAGCAATAGCGGGAGAAGCAGATGTACCATTTATATCAATGAGTGGATCAGAATTTATAGAAATGTTTGCTGGACTTGGAGCTTCTAGAGTAAGAAAATTATTTGATAAGGCAAGAAAATTATCGCCATGTATAGTATTTATAGATGAAATTGATGCAATCGGTTCAAGAAGAACAAGCAATAGTGGAGCAGAATCAGAAAATAATCAAACATTAAATCAATTATTAGTTGAAATGGACGGATTCTCTACAGAAGAAACTATAATAGTTTTAGCTGCAACAAATAGACCAGAAATGTTAGATAAAGCACTTTTAAGACCTGGTAGATTTGACAGACAAGTAACCATTCCAGCACCAGATTTAACAGGAAGAGAAGAAATATTAAAAATACATGCAAAAGACAAAAAATTAGCAGATGATGTATCATTATATAGTATTGCAGAGGATACAGCTGGATTTACAGGAGCAGAACTTGCAAATATTTTAAATGAAGCAGCAATAATAGCAACTAAAAAAGAACATGAAGCAATAACAAATTCAGATTTAGATGAAGCAGTAAAGAAAGTAACTGTAGGTCTTGAAAAAACAAGCAGAAAAATATCAGATAAAGATAAAAAATTAACAGCATACCATGAGGCTGGACATGCAATAGTAAGTCAATTCTTGCCAACACAAACAGCAGTAAAAGAAGTATCAATCATTCCAAGAGGAATGGCTGGTGGATATACAATGTATAAATCAGATGAAGATAAATATTATATATCTAAAACAGAAATGCAAGAAAAACTCATTGCACTTTTAGGAGGAAGAGCAGCAGAAAAATTGATATTAGATGATATCTCAACTGGTGCAAGCAATGACCTAGAAGTTGCAACACAAATAGCAACAGATATGATTACAGTATATGGAATGAGTGATGAAATAGGAACTATTTCATTTAAAGATAGTGAAGGACAAATTGATTATCAAATGTTTGGAGACGACATGCAAGATGAAATTGGTAAAGAAGTTAAGAGATTAATAGATACAGCATATAATGATGCTCAAACAATTTTAAAACAAAATGTAGAAAAGCTTCATGCCATAGCTGGAGAGTTAATAACTAAAGAGAAAATCAATGAACAAGAATTTAATAAATTCTTTATGAACTAGGGAAAAAATGTACCCGGTACAAAATTTACCAAAAGGGAAAAAATGTACCCGGTACAAAATTACCCTGAAAGAAAGGGGAACAAGAGAATAAATGGATGAATTTGCTACATATATTTTAAATGAAGAAGATTTTATATCAAAAATAGAAATAATATATTTTTTAGCACCTAAATTAAAAATAAATTTTGATAAATCCGTTATATTTAAAACAGAAATAGCAAGATTGTTTTTAAAATATGCTAAACCAAAAGTTGATAATAATTTAGTTTTAACAGCATGCCTTTTATGCAATTGCAAAAAAGTTGATGATTCACAAAAAATTGGAAAATTAAAAACATATGCCAGAGAAGGAGCTGAATATTTAGCTAAATTAGGATTTGATGAAAGATTTTGTAAAATTTGTGAAGGTGTAAATAGATATAGTGGTAATCCAAGAGAGGGCGAAAGCGATATATTAGAATTAGCTGACCAATTTGGAGGAATGTTAATAGATAGATCTGAAAGAATTGGATTTTCACCTGATGAAGCTCTTGTATTGCTTGAACATAGAAATTTAAAAGGTGAATATAATAGATATTTGGAAATATTTAGAGATTTTGCTGAAAGCATGGAAAAAGTTGAAATACAAGGAGCTGTAAATACAACTGTTTTTGCAAGATTGCAAAAATTAATGAGAGAATCAAAAGATATTCCGGAATTTGTTAAGATGATTGCTAATGACTATTCTATAAGTGTTGATAAAAAATTAGAAGAGTTAGAAAAAATCGCAAAGTCTGCAAGAGAACAAGCTAATAGAGCAATGTTTACTGAAGAAAGTAAAGAGAGAATCTTAAAACATGCAAAAATAGATGAATAATTAGAGGGGGATAATAATGTACGAAATATTTGCAGATTTACATGTACATATAGGTAGGAGTGAAAATGGTAAGCCTATAAAAATAACAGCAGCGAGAAGCCTTAATTTTGCTAATATTGCAAAAGAATGTGCTGATAGAAAAGGAATAAATATTGTAGGAATTATAGATTGTGCATCTCCATATGTAATTGAAGATATAGAAAAATTTTTGGAGACAGGAGATGCCTATGAGCTTGAAGATGGTGGAATTATATATAAAGACAAAGTATGTATCTTACTTGGAAGTGAAGTAGAAACTTCTGAAAAAGGTAGAAATGGTAAATGTGGTGCTGCACATAATGTATGTTTTTTTCCTCATTTGAGTGATATAAAAGGATTTTCACAAGAAATGAGCACACATATTAAAAACATAACATTAAGCACACAAAGGTCAAATGTATCTGGATATGAACTAATAGATATAGTTGAAAAATATAATGGAATTTTAATTCCTGCACATGTTTTTACTCCATTTAAAAGTTATTATGGAAATTGCACAGATAGACTAAAAGACATATTTAAAGAGAAATATGATAAAATTTTTGCGGTAGAATTAGGATTAAGTTCAGATACGTTTTTAGCTGATATGATATCAGAATTAGAAGATAAAACATTTGTTACAAATTCAGATGCACATTCATTGCCTAAGATTGCAAGAGAATATAATAAAATGTTAGTTGGGGATATAAGCTTTAAAGAAGTCGTAAAAGCATTAAAAAATGAAGATGGAAGAAAAATAATAGCAAATTATGGCTTAGATCCGAAGCTTGGAAAATATCACAGAACGCATTGTGATAATTGTGACTGTACAATAGAAACAAGAGAACCTGTGGAAGTTTGCCCAAAATGTGGAAGTAATAAAGTAACTTTTGGAGTTTTTGATAGAATCGAGTTAATAAAAGATAAAGAAACTACAAAAAGTCCAAGTAATAGACCACCATATATATACCAAATACCATTAAGTTTTATACCAGGTGTTGGTGGAAAAACAATTGAGAAACTATTAGACTCATTTGAAACTGAAATGAATATTTTACATAAATTATCAGAAGATGACATAGAATCAGTTGTAGGTGAAAAAGTTGCTAAAAACATAGTAAATGCAAGAGAAGGAAATATAAAGGTTGAATCAGGTGGCGGAGGCAATTATGGAAAGGTAACAACCTCATAATTAAAATTGAAAAAATGCTATGCTAGAGTTCTAAAACAATCTTTATTGAATAGAAATTATGTATAAAAAGTCTGTTTAATAAGGAGAAAAAATCTATGCAAAAGAAAAAAAGTGAAATTTTATTAGCAATTAAAGACAATATATTAAATAATACGAAATCTTATTTTATAGTAATTATTATATTTTCTATTTCACAATACCAATTCTTACCTTGTTTATATATATTACAATTTTTATCTAAAACTTTATTTTTACAATATTGGACTACATCATTAGTATCTAATTTTAGATTTTTCTTAATTCTATCAATTCCCATTTCTGTAGTATGAACTTTATCTATATTAGATAACAGTATTTCTTTATTCATTTATAATCATCTCCATATATTGTAATTTTTTTGTTTATACCCATATAATCATTATTAGTAATATAATACCAATACCTAGAAAACCATATCCCATAATTCTGCTCATTCTTCTAAATGATTTTTCAGTTTTAGGAGTCGGATGAAAAAGTTTCTTTCCCGTTTCATAACTCATTTTAGGCATATAGTTTCCAATAATAGTGAATAATATTCCTAATATCAAACATACACTTTTTCCAACATAAACATCACTACCTAATGGAACTTCTATCATAATAATATATACTAATACTGTAACAATTGGAATAAACCATTCCATTATTTTTACAATTTTAGGTTTTTCGCTATTTTTCAATTTATTCACTTTTGATGTAAATATTAGACATATTGCTTGAATAATAGCCATAATAATTGGTATTCCAAATAATGCAAAATTCTTTGGTGCATAATTATCTGGTACATCATTTACCGTAAAATGAATTGGCATTTGTTCTGGTAATCTATTATAAAAAGCAATACCTAATACCATTGGTAATAAACATATAATTACACTTAAAATTAATGTTTTTTTATTTTTCTTTTCCATTCTTATTTCCTCCCAACTTATAAATCCAAACTAAAACATCTTCAAATACAGAACTATTCAACTCATAAAATATAAAGTTCTTTTGCTTTGTTTCAGTTATTAAATTTGCTTTTTTTAAATTTGATAAATGATATGATACGGTTGCTCCTGTTAAATTAAAACTGTTTGATATTTCTCCTGCTGTTTTTCGACCATCTTTTAATAGTTCTAATATCTCTCTCCTTACAGGATCACTAATCGCTTTTAATGTTTCAGACATTCCCAAATTAATCACCTCACTTATAGTATTTCGATATATATCTAAATAGATTATAATATTTTTCAATTCGAATGTCAATATCTATTTAGATTTTTTTCTAAATAGATAAATAAAATATAGATTAGTTATATTTCAAACTAATCTATATGATAACTTACTATTTATCTAACAAATCAATAAATTGTAATTTATAGTTATCAACTATACTTATTTTTCAATTTTCTTATATACTCTATCTTCAACATATAGCATCATTTGATTATATCTTACTACATAGAAAAAAACTGCTAATATTCCAGATATAGTTCCTATTAAATAACCTTCTGCATTTTGTGATTTTAATGCAACGATAACTACTAGCCAAGCAATTATACTGTGTTATATTTTTTTCATTTCTACATTGAGCAATAAATTTTCCTATTTTTACTTGATCCATAATAATTACCTCCTACAATAAGGATAGTAATTTTGTCTTTACCATAGATGTAGAATACAATATAGGATGTTTGTTAATCATCTTAATTTTATAACTGCAATCTCTGGTCTATTAAATAGCCTTATACTGATTGGATAATTCCCAAGTCCACTTGATACATATAAATAAGAATTATTTAAACTATATAATCCTTTAATATAATTTGTTTCTACATTTAATCCTTTTTGTACTATTTCTGGAAACCATATTCCTCTATTTATTATTGCACCTAAAAATGGAAGTCTAACTTGTCCTCCATGTGTATCTCCACATAATGATAAATCAATTCCAAATTGTTCAAATTCTTCAAAGTTTGAAATATGTGCTAATAAAATGTTGTACTCTTCTTTATTAATTTCAAAAGCATTTTTCAAATCAAAAGTTGCTGAATAGTACTGATTTGTTATACCATATAAATTTATTTTTGTATTTTTTATGGCTATTGTTTCTTTTTTATAATCTAGAACATTTACTTCGTTATCTTTTAAATTTTGTATGAATTTTTCATCACAATCATGTTCTCCATTTACAAAATATACTTTATATGATTTTGCTAGTTCTTTGAGTAGCTTTAAAGCTATTTGTTTGCCTTTTTCATCTTTTACTGTATACATATCTCCTGTTACACAAATAATATCAGGTTTTTCTTTTTCTATTTTTTTAATAAGTTCTTTGTTATTTCTTCCAAATGAACTTCCATGCAAATCTGATATTTGAATTATGGTTATTTCATCTACTATTTTTTCACTTTCTATTATTTCATAATTAGTTTTAATTGTAAATGTATTAAAATACCATATTATCAAACCTGCACATATTATTATTATTAAAATAATAAATTTTTTCTTTTTCATTTTTACCTCATTTACTTAATTCTATATAAAACTCAATAAATTCATTGTCATTTTTAGCATAAATTTTTCCATTATGTAGTTCAATAATTTGCTTTGTAATTGCAAGTCCTAATCCTGCTCCCCCTGTGCTAGATGTTCTTGATTCATCTGCTCTATAGAATTTATCAAATATTTTTTTCAATTTGTATTCTGGAATTTTATCTCCTTTATTTTTAAATACAATTTCTATTTTATCTTCATATTCTTTTATATCTATTTTTATAGTTGTATTTAGATAACTATAATTAATAGCATTCTTTAATAAATTTCCAAATGCTCTTGCTAACTTATCTCCATCTCCCATAAATTGAATAGCTTTCGGCTTATTTAAAATACATTCTAACTTTTTTTCTTGTAACATTGGATAAGATTCTTCTACAAGCTGTTCTAACAAAAATACCAAATCTATATTTTGTTTAGTAATAGGCATTGATTGTAAATTATATCTTGTAATATCAAAAAATTGATTTGTAAGTTCTTCTAATCTTAAAGATTTTTTTAATGCTATATCCATATATTTCTTTTGCAAATTTTCAGGTATTTCTTTTTCATCAGTAAGCAAAGTTAAATATCCTATAATTGATGTGAGTGGTGTTTTTAAATCATGTGCCATATACATTATTAAGTCATTCTTTTTTTGCAATGCTTCTTTTGCCTTATTTTGATTTGACACCAAATCAACTCTTATATTGTTCAATTTGCTTTCTAATAGTATTAAATCATTTGATAACTTTACTTCCTTCTCTGGTTCTTTTATTATCTGATCCATAGCTTTTATTATTTCTACCATATTATTACTTGTATTTCTGATAACAAAAAAAGATATAATTGCAAATATTACTAAATATGTAATTCCAAGTAAGATTATCTTATTTGCTACGCACCAATAGTATATATCTCTACTTACACTTGCTAAACTGTCTGCTAGTTCATCATTATACACTCCATCTATTAATACTGAAAATAATATAATCGCACCTAAACTATATAATAATATTTTTATGACAGATTTTTTTGCTATACTATTTTTTAATTTTATAAATTCCTCATTTTTCAATTTTATATCCAACTCCCCATACTGTTTTTATAAATTTAGGATTTTTTGTATTTTCTTTTAACTTTTCTCTTATTCTTCTAATATGCACCATTACCGTATTATTATTTTCTAAATATTTTTCTTTCCATACTTTTTCAAATAGTTCTTCAGAACTTACTACATTTCCTCTTTTTTGTGCTAAATATAATAATATATCAAATTCCATAGGTGTTAATTCAATTTGCGTTTCATATAACCTGCAAATATGCTTATCTTGATCTATTTCTAATCCATTTATATAAATAATATTTTCTTCGCTTTTTTCATTGTATTTTGTATATCTTCTATATGCAGATTTTACTCTTGCAATTAATTCCAATGGGTTAAATGGTTTTGTAATATAGTCATCTGCTCCCAAAGTTAAGCCTTGTATTTTATCTTTATCTTCAATTTTGGCAGTTAGCATTATTACTGGAAAGTTGAGTCCTTTATCTCTTATCATTTTACATATTTTAAATCCATCAACATCTTTTATCATTACATCTAAAATAGCAAAGTCTAATTTTTGACTTTCTATACAATTTATTGCTTCTTTTGCATCGTAAAATTTAAAAACATTGTAATTCTCATTTTTTAAATAAACTTCCACTAAATCTGCAATTTCTCTTTCATCATCTAATACTAAAATATTCATTTTTTCCTCTTTTCTATTTCTTGTATTTTACCATATTTTTTTAATATTTTCTATAACTCTCTTCAAATGTAAGGAAATGTTAAGATTTATTTAATTATTTCTTAAAACTTATTTCTATTCTGAGTTTTATACTAGAAATATATTAAAAGAAAAAG
>OGPX01002476.1_pt1 | contig 10466 bp, 9 predicted proteins | sample 1553101 | NCBI WGS metagenome assembly OGPX01 (sample SAMEA2579964, study PRJEB22360) | human gut metagenome | biome: human gut; feature: human-associated habitat; material: faeces | place: Denmark | collected 2008/2010
CGATGTCGGTGGTGAACTTTTTGATGGCCAGCGGGTCGGCGTCCAGCACATAGAATGCCTCGCAGCCGGTCACTTCCCGGACGGCGTCCTGATACAGCGGCGTCAGCTTTGCCCTCAGAAACTGCTGGCGCAGCAGCTGACGCCCCCGCGCAAAGCCCCGCCGGATGAGGGGCGAATCCTTTACCGGGCCGCAGATATTCATGGTAAAGCAGATGAGAGGCTTGTGGTACCGGGCCAGCAGCTCCTGCTGGTGCTGCACCCGGCGCTCCCGTGCATCCAGCATCTGGACCAGCGAAACAGTCGTTTCCATGTTTTTCTCCTCTCAGCGGTGCTTTTTGAGCATGTCCATAAAGAGCTGCACCTGCGGCAGGGCGGCTGCATCTCTCTGGCAGAAAATATAGGTGCGCCGGACGAAGGGCTCGCCGTTCTCGAAGGTGCAGGGCTTGACATAGCCCTTGAAGTTATCCAGCGCCACTTCCGGCATCAGCGCCCAGCCAAGGCCTCGCTCCACCATCTCACGGCAGACCATGATGTTATCCACCACAAAATTGCCCACATCGTTGGTCACGCCGTTCTCGTAGCGCCAGCGGGCCATCTGGGCGCTGATGGTGGCGTCGCTGCTGTGGTCGATATAAAGGTAATCGGAGATGGGTCTGTCCTTGTTCTCCTCGCTGCAGATCAGGCAGATATTCTCCTGCGAGAGCAGGAACTGGGTACCGTCCCACGGATACTCGCCCCGCAGCACTGCCACGTCCAGCGAGGAGTCCAGCATCTGCTGATAGATGTTCCGGCTGTGGCCGGTAGCGATGTCGAGGCGTACCTTCGGGTAGGCTTTGTGGTACTCGGTCAGCACCTCGGGCAGGCGGTAGTAGGAGAAGTTCACCGAGATGCCGGCCCGCAGGGTGCCGCAGGCTTCGCCCTGGATGGAAGCCAGCTGGCGGCGCATCTTTTCCATCTCGCGGGCGGCGGCAGCGCTGTGGAGCAGCACCTGTTCACCGGCCGGCGTGAAGCGGATGCCCTGCCGTGAGCGCAGGACGATCTCCACCCCCAGCTCCTGTTCCAGCGCCTTGATGCGCTTGGAAAGTGCCGACTGGGTCATGTACAGTTTGTCCGCTGCGTGGGTGATGTTGCGCGTCTCGTCCAGCGCGTGCAGCAGCTCGTAATCTTTTTCGTCCATCGTAGCTCTCCCCCTATTGCCCTTTATTTTTCTTATCATTCCTGTTTGCGCTTCATCCAGGCGCATTTTGCTCAGATTCCATATCCGTTATTCATAATACAACAGATTTCAGCAAATGAAAAGGGGGATATTCGCCTTGATTTTCCCGAAAGTCCATTCCAAGATGGAATAACTCAGCACTTTTCTTGCAGTTTTCTTAACTCTGCCTTAATTCCATCTTAATGCGGTGTTGTTGTACACAACATCTTCATTTTTTCTCTGCCGACGGGCGGTCTTTCTCCCGCAGTACAGAAAACGCCGTTCTCTTTTCATTTTTGCCTGAAAAATCAGAAAAAGTCCAGTTTATTGGACATTATTTGCATTATCATAAAAACAAGAAAAACTCGTTTCTTTCGTCTTTGTCACATTGCAGATTTTTCCGTCTGCTTTTTGTGCAAAGTCACGGAATTTTTCGTCGAAAAACGCGTTTTGTTGACAGCCGCTTTTTGAAAAGCGTATCCTTATTGCAAACCAGAGTCAGGAGGTCATTTTATGGAGCACTCCACACGTCTTGCCCACATCAGCGAGGACGGCACCCGCACCCAGACCGTCTACGACCATCTCGCCGGCACTGCCAGACTGGCCGGTTCCTTCGCAGCCCCCTTCGGGGCGCAGAGCGAGGCCGAATTTGCCGCGTGGCTCCACGACGTCGGGAAGTACAGCGACGCCTTCCAGCTGCGGCTCAAAGGCGGCCCCAAGGTGGACCACTCCACCGCCGGGGCGCAGGAGGCCTGGGTTCGCCAACATCTCCACACTGCCTTTGCCGTGGCCGGACACCACAGCGGCCTGCCCGACGGCGGGAGCCCCGCCGATGACCCGGGCGACGCCACCCTGTTTGGCCGGAGCAAGATGCCGGTAGACCCCTACGACGGCTGGCAGGAAGTAACGCTCCCCGCCTCGACGCCGCCCGCGTGGGCCTGCGCCGACCCGCTGAGCCTCGCGTTCTTCACCCGGATGCTCTACTCCTGCCTTGTGGACGCCGACTTCATCGACACCGAGACCTTCATGGACGGCAAGGCCGCACCCCGGGGCAGCGGCACGGACATCGCCGCGCTGCGGGACATCGTCTCGGCACAGGCGCAGCGCTATCTCAGGGCCGAATCGCCCTCGCCCGTCAGCGTCCAGCGCAACATCGTCCTCCGCGCCTGTCTCGAGAAAGGCGCGCACGGCCCGCAGGGGCTCTACACCCTCACCGTACCCACCGGCGGCGGCAAGACCTTCGCCTCCCTCGCCTTTGCGCTGGAGCACGCCGCCGCCCAGAAGATGAAGCGGGTCATCTACGTCATCCCCTATATGTCCATCATCGATCAGACCGCCGCCGTCTTCTCGGGTCTGCTGGGCGCAGAAAATGTTCTGGCCGACTTCTCCAACGCCGAGTACAAGACTGTTGAGCAGGACGACCTGACCCCCGCCCAGTACCGCCAGATGCTGGCCAGCGAAAATTGGGACGCCCCCGTCGTGGTGACGACGGCGGTGCAGTTCTTCGAGTCGCTCTACGCCAACCGCAGCAGCCGCTGCCGCAAGCTCCACAACATCGCCGACAGCGTCATCATCTTCGACGAGGCGCAGACTCTCCCGGGCGACTACCTTGCCCCCTGCGTCAGCGCCATCGCCCAGCTCATCCAGCATTACCACTCCACGGCCGTCCTCTGCACGGCCACCCAGCCTGCCCTTGAGCCGCTGTTCCGGCGCTTTGCGTCGGAACTCCACCCGCAGGAGATCACGCCCGACGCGGCCCGCCTCTACGAAGTGCTCCGGCGCACCACACTGCAAGACCTCGGCACCCTGCCGCAGGAGGAGTTCGCCGCCCGGCTGGCCCGGCACCCGCAGGTGCTCTGCGTGGTCAACCGCCGCAAGACGGCCCAGCAGCTCTATGAGTCCCTGCCCGCCGAGGGCAGCTACTGCCTGACCACCCTGCTCTGCGCCGCCGACCGCCGCCGTCAGCTGGACGACATCCGCCAGCGGCTGAAAGAGGGTCTGCCCTGCCGGGTGGTGTCCACCTCCCTCATCGAGGCGGGCGTGGACGTGGATTTTCCCGTCGCTTACCGCGAGCAGTGCGGTCTTGACTCGCTCTTACAGACTGCCGGGCGCTGCAACCGCGAGGGGCGGCGGGGTACAGAGGAAAGCATCGTCTACCGCTTCCGGCTGGACGAGTGTTCCACACCCCAGATGCTCAGGCAGAATGTCAGCGCGCTGGACTACACCGCCCGGCATCAGGACACACTGGACACGCCCCGGGCCATTCAGCTCTACTTCAACGAGCTTTCCGACCTGCGCGGCCCCGACGCCGTGGACAAGCACGGCATTCTGGATGCCTTTCTCCGGGGCATCCGGGGCTGCCAGTTCCCCTTTGCACAGGTGGCGGAGGAATTCCGCCTCATCGAGAACGCTGCCCGCACGGTCTATCTGCCCGTCGGCGAGGGCGCGGCCCTCTGTGAGCAGCTGCGCAGCGGTCATGTCACCCGGACGCTGCTGCGGAAGCTGGGCGTTTACAGTGTCTCCTGTTATAAGGACCAGTTCGACAAGCTCGACGCCGCCGGAGCCCTTGCTCCTTTGCCCGATGGCTCGGCCATCCTCACCGACACCAGCTGCTACAGTGAAAAGACCGGCCTTGCCATGGATGTGGAGACGGGCATCGGCCTTTACTTCTAAAAGAAAGAGGTGGTTTCAATGACTGATATTCATCTTAGTCTGAAAATTCAACTTCACCCGGAAAGGAGGCGATGCTGATGTCCATGCTTATTGAAATATGGGGCGACTATGCCTGTTTCACTCGTCCGGAAATGAAGACCGAGCGTGTGAGCTACGACATGATCACTCCATCCGCTGCGCGGGGCCTTGTGGAGGCCATCTACTGGCACCCCGGGCTGCGTTATACGGTTGACCGCATCTATCTGCTCAAGCCCTTCGGCCTTGACCCCGAGGACGAAGCGTCCACGGAGGAATACACCCAGCGGCCCATCCGGTTCACCAACATCCGGCGCAACGAGGTCAAGTCCACCCTGCTGTCCTCCGCCGCCCTCAGTGCGGCCAAAGGCGGCACGCCGCCGGTGCTCTACACCTCGGAGGACATCCAGCAGCGGGCCGCGATGGTCCTGCAGGACGTCCACTACGTCATCGAGTGCCACTTCGATTTGACGGACAAGGCCGCTCCCAGCGACAATCCCGGCAAGTTCCAGGACATCCTGCGCCGACGCCTGCGCAAAGGTCAGTGCTATCACCAGCCCTGTTTCGGGTGCCGGGAGTTCCCGGCCAATTTCCGGGAATGGCCGGGCGGCAGCATTCCGGCGCTGAAGGTCACGCAGGACCTCGGCTTCATGCTCCACAGCCTCGATTACTCTGATTCGGCCAACATCCGCAGCCAGTTCTTCCGCGCAAAACTGGTGGACGGCGTGATGGAATGCCGGGACGTGGAGGTGTTTACATGATACTCCAAGCACTCACCGCCTATTATGAACAGCTCTTGAAGCAGGGCAAGGTGGAGGCCCCCGGCTGGGACAGTAAGTTCAAGGTCAGCTATGAACTGCGCCTCGGCCCCGACGGCCAGCTCCTCGCCCTCAACGACCTGCGGCAGGAAGTCCCCAAGGGCAAAAAGACCGTCATCGCCCCCCGTGAGCTCCCTGTCCCCCACCGGGTCAAGCGCGCCTCCGGCGTCGCCGCGAACTTTTTGTGCGACAATACGTCCTATCTGCTGGGCGCAGACGAGAAGGGCAAGCCCGAGCGCTCCCGCCAGTGCTTCGAGGCCTGTGCCGCCCTTCACCACAAGGTTCTCGACGGCGTGGACTCCCCTGCCGCCAAAGCCATCCTCGCCTTTTTTGACAGCTGGGAGCCGGATACAGCCCCCACCCACCCGCTGCTGGCAGAGCAGTGGGCCGACCTGAACAACAACGCGAACCTTGTGTTCGGCTACGAATCCCCCGACGGCGCCCACTGGCTGGCCACCACAGATGACGCCATCCGGGACGCCTGGCAGTCCGCCTTTGACACCTCTGATGCCGACGCCGAGACGGCCCGCTGCCTCATCACCGGCAAAGAGGCCGGCATCGCCCGCATCCACCCCGCCATCAAAGGTGTGATGGGCGCACAGGCCGCCGGTGCGGCGCTGGTCTCCTTCAATGCGCCCGCTTTCTGCTCCTATGGCCATGAGCAGGGTGCCAACGCCCCCGTCAGCGAGTACGCGGCTTTCGCCTACACCACGGCCCTCAATCTGCTGCTGGCTGACCGGAACTGCTGTCAGCGCATCGGCGACACCACCATCGTCTGCTGGGCCGAAAACGCCGTTCCCGCCTACTCAAACGCCATGCTGATGTTTTTCTGCGGCGGTTCCGAGGCGCGCGGCGTCTCGGAAAGCGACCTTGCCGCCGCACTGAAAGCCCTTTCTCAGGGACGCCCCGTCTCCTTCCTCGATGACAAGCTGGACCCGAACCAGAACTTCTATGTGCTGGGCATCTCGCCCAACGCGGCCCGGCTCTCTGTCCGGTTCTTCCTGCACAGCAGCTTCGGACAGTTTGCCAAAAATCTGCAGGACCACGCCGACCGGCTCGAAATCACCCGCCCCGCCTTCGACAAGCGGGAAAACCTGTCGGTCTGGGCGCTGGCGCAGGAGACGGTCAACCAGAGATCCCGGGACAAAAATCCATCGCCTCAGCTGGTGGGCGATCTGCTCCGGGCCATCCTCACCGGCGGGCCGTACCCCGCCACTCTGCTCAACGGCGTGACCCTCCGCATCCGGGCCGAACGGGAAGTCACCCGGGGCCGCGCCGCCATCCTGAAAGCCTACTATCTCCGCAACTACCCCACCGAGCTCAACAAGGAGGTATTTACCGTGAGCCTGAACGAAAGCAGCAATGTCCCCTATGTTCTGGGGCGTCTCTTCTCTGTGCTGGAGACGATCCAGAGCGTCGCCAATCCCGGCATCAATGCCACCATCAAAGACCGGTACTTCAACTCGGCCTGTGCCACTCCGGCAACGGCCTTCCCTACGCTGGTCAAGCTGGCTCAGAAGCATCTGCAGAAGATGAGCACCCCCAACGAGGTGCATTTCAGCAAACAGCTCACCGAGCTGATGGCCCAGCTGCCCGAGACAGGCTTCCCGGCACGGCTCAGCCTGCCGGAGCAGGGTGCCTTTGAGATCGGCTACTACCACCAGACCCAGAAACGCTACGCCAAAAAGAATGAGGAGGAATAAACCATGTCTGAGCCCATCAAGAACCGCTATGATTTCGTCATCCTGTTCGACGTCGAGAACGGCAACCCCAACGGCGACCCCGACGCAGGCAATATGCCCCGTATCGACCCCGAGACGGGCTACGGTCTGGTGACCGATGTCTGCCTCAAGCGGAAGATCCGCAACTATGTCGAGACCCTGAAAGAGGACGAAAAAGGCTATCGTATCTACATCAAGGACGGCGTTCCCCTCAACCGCAGCGACGCCGAGGCCATCAAAACTCTGGGCATCGACCCCGACCTGAAAGCCGCCAAAAAGGCCGACCCCGACATCGATTCCAGGCTGCGGGACTATATGTGCGAGAACTACTTCGACATCCGCACCTTCGGTGCTGTCATGACCACCTTCGTCAAGGGTGCGCTGAACTGCGGTCAGGTGCGCGGCCCCGTCCAGCTGAGCTTTGCCCGGTCGGTGGACCCCATCGTCCCGCAGGAAGTCACCATCACCCGCGTGGCCATCACCACCGAGGCCGATGCCGAGAAGAAGGGTACTGAGATGGGCCGCAAGCACATCGTGCCTTACGCCCTCTACCGCGCCGAGGGCTATGTCTCGGCCAACCTCGCCCGGAAGACCACCGGCTTCTCCGAGGATGATTTAAAGCTTCTGTGGACTGCCATCCTGAATATGTTCGAGAACGACCACAGCGCCGCCCGGGGCAAGATGGCCGTGCGGGAGCTCATCGTGTTCAAGCACGATTCTGAGCTGGGCAATGCCCCGGCCTACAAGCTCTTCGACTCCGTCACCGTCGAGCGCAAGCCCGATGTGGGCGCCGCCCGCAGCTACCGCGACTACACCGTCACGGTGGCAGACACTCTGCCGGAAGGAGTCACCTGCGAGAGGCTGTCCTGATGGGCGGCCCGGACGATTGGCTGCCCTTGTCGGGCATCCAGCACTTCTGCTTCTGCCGCCGCCAGTGGGCGCTCATCCATCTGGAACAGCAGTGGGCGGAGAACCGCCGCACCGTCGAAGGCCAGCTCGACCACGCCCGCTGTCATGACGCAAACCAGACCGAACGGCGCGGCGGCCTGCTCATCACCCGAGGAATGCAGGTGGTCAGCCGTCGGCTGGGCCTGAGCGGAAACTGCGACGTCGTCGAGTTCCAGGCCGACCCGGAGGGCATCCCGCTGCAAAACGCGGAAGGACTCTGGAAGCCCATGCCTGTCGAGTACAAGCATGGCCGCGCCAAGGCCAGCGACGCCGACCGGCTGCAGCTCTGCGCACAGGCCATGGCGCTGGAAGAGATGCTGGTGTGCAGCATCCCGGAGGGTGCGCTCTTCTACGAGGAAACGCGGCGGCGGGAGGTCGTGCCGCTGACCGAAGAACTCCGCCAGGCCACCCAGAAGATGGCCGATGAGATGCACACCTATTTTGCCCGGGGCTATACCCCCAAGTCGAAGCCCGGCACCCACTGCAGCGCCTGCTCCCTCAAAGAGCTCTGCCTCCCCGTGCTGTATCAGCGTGCCGACCCAAAAGCCTATCTCCGCACCCATCTGGACGAGATGCAGGAGGCCGCGCCATGAGAAAGTTTTTGAACACGCTCTACGTCCTCAACAAGGACGCCTACCTTTCCCTCGAGGGGGAGAACATCGTCCTGCTCTGCAACAAGGCTGAAATGGGCCGGGTCCCGCTCCACACGCTGGAAGGCATCGTCTGCTTCAGCTATCCCGGCGCAAGCCCTGCCCTGATGGGCAAATGCGCCCGCCTCGGGGTCGATTTGAGCTTTTTCAGCCCGCAGGGCCGCTTTCTGGCCCGGGCTGTAGGCGAAGAGCGGGGCAACGTCCTGCTGCGGCAGACCCAGTACCGCATCGCAGACAGCGAGGCAGAGAGCTGTCTCTATGCGCGCAATTTCATCCTGGGCAAAGTCTATAACGCCCGCTGGGTGCTGGAACGGGCCACCCGCGACCACCCCCAGCGGGTGCCGGTGGAACAGCTCAAGCGCACCAGCGCCCAGCTGGCGGCAGCGCTGCCCCTCATCGAGCAGTGCGACGACCTCGACCAGCTTCGCGGCCTGGAGGGCGAGGCGGCACAGCGGTATTTCGACTGCTTTGATTCACTCATCCTGCAGCAGCACGATGATTTTGCCTTCACCGGCCGGAGCCGCCGCCCGCCGCTGGACAATACCAATGCCCTGCTCTCTTTCGCTTATTCGCTTCTGGCCTCCGACTGCACAGCGGCTCTTCAGAGTGTGGGCCTCGACCCCTACGTCGGCTTTCTCCACCGCGCCCGGCCCGGGTGCAGGAGCCTCGCCCTCGACCTCATGGAAGAGCTGCGCACTGTTTACGCCGACCGTTTTGCGCTCTCCTGCATCAACCAGAAAATCATGACGCCGAAGCATTTCCAGAAGCAGGAGAACGGGGCTGTTCTTCTCACCGATGAGGGCCGCCGCGCCTTTCTGGGCGGGTGGCAGACCCGCAAACAGGAGACCATCACCCACCCGTTCCTGAACGAAAAGCTTCCGTGGGGCCTCGTGCCTTATGTGCAGGCTCTGCTTCTGGCCCGCACCCTGCGGGGCGATATGGAGCTTTACCCGCCATTTTTCTGGAAGTGAGGGATGTGTATGCTGGTCCTTATCACCTACGACGTCAACACCGAAACTCCTGCCGGGCGCAAACGTCTGCGCAAAGTCGCCAAGCGCTGTGTGGACCACGGCCAGCGGGTGCAGAACTCCGTGTTCGAGTGTCTGCTGGATGCCGCGCAGTATGCCGTTCTCAAGGCGGAGCTGACGGCCCTCATCGATCCCGCGCTGGACAGCCTGCGCTTCTACCAGCTGGGCAACAACTATAAGAGCAAGGTGGAGCATATCGGCGTTCATCCGCCCTTCGAGCAGGACGGCCTGCTGTTGTTCTGAGTTTCCCGCCCCGGTGCGAAGGGTGAGTTCTCAGCATTTTTCCGGCACCTTCGCACCGGATTTTTGAGTCGTTTTGCATGATTTGGATAGTTCTTTGACCCGTTGTAAATCAAGGCTCTTCTAAATTCGTGCAGAATGTTGTATAATTTGTTTGAAAATAGAGATTTTGTCTCTGTTTTTGCTGTCGCCCTCCTCGCGGAGGGCGTGGATAGAAATTTTCATCCGCTTGTCGATATTTGCAAGACACATTGTCGCCCTCCTCGCGGAGGGCGTGGATAGAAATCTTTGCCTCGGCCTCAGCACTCTCTTTCGTAAAGTGTCGCCCTCCTCGCGGAGGGCGTGGATAGAAATTTGGTTGGCACGAACCTGTTGAAGAAAAGACATTTAGTCGCCCTCCTCGCGGAGGGCGTGGATAGAAATACAAGCAGTACAGCCGCAATTCTTTCGTGCATTAATGTCGCCCTCCTCGCGGAGGGCGTGGATAGAAATGATGCAGTTCAGAGACTTAGGAGGTTCCTTCGGGAGTCGCCCTCCTCGCGGAGGGCGTGGATAGAAATAATAAAAAAATAAAATGGAGGTGCAAGGGGCTTGGTCGCCCTCCTCGCGGAGGGCGTGGATAGAAATATCGGTGCCGCAGGCCTCGCAGATGTACACTCCCGTCGCCCTCCTCGCGGAGGGCGTGGATAGAAATTGGAATTGGCATCATTTGAAGAAAATCAAAAAGCACGTCGCCCTCCTCGCGGAGGGCGTGGATAGAAATTTTTTTCATAGGAGTTCCTCCTTATCGACCGGTAGGTCGCCCTCCTCGCGGAGGGCGTGGATAGAAATTGCATAGCCTTGAGCGCGAGCTGCTCAGCGGTGCAGTCGCCCTCCTCGCGGAGGGCGTGGATAGAAATAGGCGCGCATAGGCGTCGCGGCTGATGATGTCGCAGTCGCCCTCCTCGCGGAGGGCGTGGATAGAAATTGTTCCGGGGGTCAGGTTTCCCATCTCCCCGCGCAGTCGCCCTCCTCGCGGAGGGCGTGGATAGAAATAGAAAACCGGCGATGCCGCTGTATGCGTTGTAGCCGGTCGCCCTCCTCGCGGAGGGCGTGGATAGAAATTTGGCCGTTCCCTTCTGTGCGGCCCATGTGTTCCGTCGCCCTCCTCGCGGAGGGCGTGGGGAGGGCTCCCCTGC
>OGPX01002484.1_pt1 | contig 10450 bp, 9 predicted proteins | sample 1553101 | NCBI WGS metagenome assembly OGPX01 (sample SAMEA2579964, study PRJEB22360) | human gut metagenome | biome: human gut; feature: human-associated habitat; material: faeces | place: Denmark | collected 2008/2010
ATCGAGGAAATCCACGGGCTTTGTTGCGCTTTTTTTTACAGCGCCTTTTTGTTGTCAGTGTACATAAATGAGTACAAACTGATATGGCACGATTTGTGTATATGCACAAAGGTGATAAATTTGTCACTTTTCTATTGACTTTGCAAGGCAAAAGTGATATTATTGTCACATAAGGTGATAAATAAATCACCTTGTATATGCAGCAGTTTAAATCACAAACTGCGATAAAGAAAGGGCACACACTTACCAATGTGATAAACCTTATCGTATCTTTGGGAACGCTTGCGCTGATCGCCATATGCATAACAAAGATGATATCCACGGCCGGCAAAAGAGATACAAATGACGAGCTTACTCAGCAGACAACAGCAAAGGTCAATCAGACTTTTATAACGTTCCTGTTCACGATTGCCTGCCTGTTTATTTCAGTTATGACTTTGTTTTCCGATATTTTAGGAAGATTTAAGGTCGCACTAAACGAATATGTTATAACGGGCTTGATATGGTTCTGCTATGCGGTGTACAATTTTATAGGGCTGTATTTTGAAAGTAAGTTCGATGATGATGAGAACTAGAGGGATAAAAATGAAAGCGAAAAAAGAAAAGAAAAAGATAACTCTGAGAGAATATCACAAAAAGCGTATGGTAACAGGAATTGCAATACTTGTCACAGAGATATTTGAAAACACTGTGGAGCATTACAAGCTTGATAATACAACATGGGCGACGGTTATATTCGTTGTGTTGACTGCTATGACGGCTTTATTTGCAGTAATATGGCTGTATGCAAGCTGTCAGAAAGTTGACAAAGAGGACGAAATGGCAAAAGAAAATATACTCAAGGCACATCAAAGTATCACAAAAATGTTTTTGATAATATTAGCAGTGGCGATCTTTATATCAATGTTCTGGGAAGGAAGTATAACCATAAAGATAAACAGCGACAGACTATATCAAGTATGGTTTATATTCTGGTTCAGTTACATGACCCTTGAAAGCGGATTTTTCCTCCACCATGAGGGCAAGCTCAGCACCGATGAGGAGGACGAGTAATGCCGGAACTAAAAACAAAACTCAAGGAATATCGTGCCAAGCTTGACATGAAGCAGGGTGACCTTGCCGAAAAAGTGGGCGTCAGGCGTGAAACTATCATACGTCTTGAAAAAGGACAATACAATCCGTCCCTAAAGCTTGCAATGGATATTGCAAAGGTATTTGGTGTATCTGTAGAGGATATTTTTTCATTTGAAGATGAATAAAGCTGAAAATACAGTAAAGCAGACGGTTTGCATAATTTTAGTGCAGAATAAAAGCATATACTGAAAATGCAAATACAGACATATAAGCACATATTCTAACGTAGATAGATAAGTATTGAATATACGTTGCTTATGCTATGATTATCTTTAGTTTACGCCATATTACTGTGTATATTAGTGTAAAATGCAAAAGTGAAATGAATTGTGAGAAATCGAGAGAAATGGAGCAAATCGAAGAGAATTAAAGAGAATGAGGGATATAAATTAAAAATTCGACGTTTTGACTATTGACAATCGTGAAAAGCTGTTGTATAATAGACAACGTTGTGAGTTCACAGGGCGAAAAATGCGGCTGTGAACAGACTTTTTAAAATTCTGAATGGAGGAAATAATATGTCAACTTATATGCCAAAAGCAGGCGACATTACTCGCACATGGTATATTCTCGACGCTGAAGGTCAGTCACTCGGTAGAGTTGCTGCTAAGGCTGCTCACATTCTTCGTGGCAAGCACAAGCCAACTTACGCACCACACGCTGACTGCGGCGACCATGTCATCATCATCAACTGCGACAAGGCTATCCTCACCGGCAACAAGCTGGATAACAAATTCTACCGCCACCACACAGGCAAGAAGCTTGATCAGAAGTCTTACAAGTGGCACACAGGCTGGATCGGCGGTCTTAAGGAGATCAAGTATTCAGATATGATGGCTAATCAGTCAGACAGAGCTATGACAATTGCTGTTGAGGGTATGCTCCCTAACAACACACTTGGCAGAGCTGCTGCAAAGAGACTCAGAGTATACAAGGGTGCTGAGCATAATAATGCTGCTCAGAAGCCTGTTAAATACGAACTGTAAGGAAGGAGCAATTTAGATGTACGAATCAAAGCAGCCATATTTCTATGGCACAGGTAGAAGAAAACATTCTGTTGCCCGTGTTCGTGTTTACGAGGGTACAGGTAAGATCACAATCAACGGCAGAGACATTGACGATTACTTCGGTCTTGAGACACTCAAGCTCATCGTTCGTCAGCCATTTGCTGTAACAGATACAATGGATAAGTACGATATCGTTTGCACAGTAACAGGCGGTGGAGTAACAGGTCAGGCTGGTGCAATCAGACATGGTCTTTCAAGAGCTCTTCTTCAGGCTAGCGATGAGTTCAGACCTCTCCTCAAGAAGGAAGGCTTCCTCACTCGTGACCCAAGAATGAAGGAAAGAAAGAAGTACGGTCTCAAAGCCGCAAGACGTGCTCCACAGTTCTCAAAGAGATAATTTCATTCTCATTTATCAAACCGTTTCGCAGAAATGCGAAGCGGTTTTTTTATACCCTATCCTAACTGTCAAAATGCACAACCAAATCATCTGTTCGCTGTCAATTTAGCTGAATATCCCCCTGCTTATTGTAAATAACAGCAAAATATGATATAATTATTACTGATAAATTAACTTTTAGGAGATAACTGCTATGACGAACGAATACATAAAACCGCCCGTTGAAATACGCTACAAAAATGAACTTGACGCCTTGAAAAGTGTTGATATTGGAAAAAAGCCTGAGAATTGGGTGCTGTCGCCAAAGGCAGTGCGAACATTTATATTAGGCGGAATCATCAAAACTGCCGATGGCAAAATGCAGATAAAGCGCAAATTCTATGGCAATGACGCACTTGTTGAGCGCTGTATAATCACCCTCGCTGGAAACCGCGGACTTATGTTGGTGGGTGAGCCAGGCACTGCTAAAACTATGCTCTCTGAGCTTCTCTCTGCTGCTTGCTGCGGCATAAGCACGAACACAGTTCAGGGTACGGCTGGAACTACCGAGGATATGATAAAATATAGCTGGAACTATGCCATGCTTCTTTCAAAAGGTCCTTGCCGTGAAGCCCTTGTGCCTGCTCCCCTGCTCATAGGCATGGAACAAGGCATTTTCGCACGATTTGAGGAAATAACTCGTACCCCTGCAGAAATCCAAGATAGCCTTATTTCTGTAATGAGCGACCAGATACTCAATATCCCTGAGCTTGAAAACGAAGGACTTGTTTTCGCCAAGCAAGGATTTAATATAATCGGTACTGCAAACACTCGTGATAAGGGCGTAAATGAAATGTCAGGTGCTTTGAAAAGGCGTTTCAATTTTGAGACTGTCGAGCCTGTTCGTGACGTAAGGCTCGAAAAAGAGATCATTATCCGTGAAGCACAAGACCTTGCAAAAACAGGTCATATCGACCAGCCTATAGACACCGACGCTGCTGAACTTCTTGCTGTCACATATCATGAGCTTCGTGAGGGCGTTACCTCAGAGGGAACAAAGCTTGAAAAACCAAACGCCGTTATGAGTACAGCCGAAGCTGTGTCCGTTTTTTATCAAACTATGAGCAGTGCATATTATTATGGTGACGGAAAAACTGATCTCAAAGAGCTTACGCAGAATCTTTTAGGAGCAGTTTGTAAGGAAAACAAAGACGACCTTGAAAAGCTCAAAAGCTATTTCAGGATCGCTGTTAAGGAAAAAAGTGCAAGTGAGGGAGGCATATGGACAGAATATCTGGATACAGCCAAGTATCTGAAATAATACCTTTTGACTATTCTCAGCCATTTCTGCTTTTTCCTGTAAGACACCACAGCCCTGTCTGCTCGTGGCAGCTCATCAGAGCAATTAAAGTATATCAGCCCGATGTCATACTTATAGAGGGTCCTGAAAACGCCAATGATATGATAGGTGTGTTGACGGACGAGAGAACAAAACTCCCTGCGGCTTTCTATTATTACTACAAGGACAGAAAAAAGCTTATCAGTGATGAAGCCGAGGACTATAAATGCTACTACCCTTTTATCTATGCTTCACCTGAGTATAACGCTCTGAAAACAGCCGCAGCCATGGGTATAGAAGCACGCTTTATAGATCTTCCCTACAGCGAGATACTTATTACCACAGCCGTAAATAAAGGCCTTCGCAGTAATAAGGACAAGCACAGCTACACTGATGACAGCAGACTTATATACAGCAAATTCTGCAAAAAGCTTTGCGAGAAAACAGATCTAAGGACCTTTGAAGAGTTCTGGGAGAAGTATTTTGAGATAGAGGGACTCAGACTATCTGTACAAGATTTTGTACAGCAAATGTACACCTACTGCATTATTACACGAAATGACGAAACAGAAGATGGTCTTGCGGCAGACGGCACTCTTGCAAGAGAAAACCATATGGCTCTGCGTATCAAAGAAGCACTTAAAGATAACAAAAAAGTTCTTGCTGTAACAGGCGGATTCCACAGTTTGGGACTTTATGAGCTTTTGAAAAGTGATAATATCCAAAAAGAAAAGCTTCACAAGCTCTCTCAAAAAGATGAGGGCTGTTTCCCCGTAGCTTATTCTTATGAAGCAGCAGACGCTCTCAGTGGATATGCCTCTGGTATCCAGCGTCCTTATTTTTATGATTGCGTGATGAACAAGCTAATCCACTGCGATGACCCGGCAGGTGTTTACAGCGACACAGTTCTTGACCTGCTCATAGGCACAGTGAGAGCCTGTGATAAACATGATATCCCAGTGTCAATGGCTGACGCTTCCGCAGCGCAGTCTATGATGAGTGGACTTGCCGCACTTCGTAGCTGTCATGAATGTGGACTTTACGAGCTTGAAGACGCCATAACCTCGTCATTTATCAAGGGAGAGAAAACAATATCCTCTGCCCTGCCTATCGACCTTATGCACAAACTTGCCACAGGCGACAAAACAGGTCATATAGGTGATATAAACCACGTTCCTCCGCTTATTGCTGATTTTGAAAAACAGTGTAAAAGGTTTCGACTTAAAATAAAAACAGTAACCCCTAATAAGACGGAAGTTTCACTTTTTACCACTGCAAACGGCATGGAACTAAGCAGATTTTTCCACAGAATGGTGTTTCTAGGCACAGACTTTGCCCAGCGAACAAAAGGGCCTGATTTACATAGGCGAAAAGACAGAAGCCGTGTCCGTGAAGAATGGGTATACAAAAAAGTCCCTGCCACAGACGTTGCACTCATAGACCATACTGCCGACGGCTTCACCATTGAAGAAGCCTGCCGCACCTGTGCTTCAAGAACACTTCGCCATGAAAAGCACTGTGATGTTGCGGCGCATATCCTTGTGGACTGCTTCCAAATGGGCTTAGAACTCTCTGATAATGACAAGGCTTGTGCCGAGAACATTCTTAACTCAGACGGTGACTTTTTCTCTGTAGGCAGAGGTCTAAGGCATTTTATCACTCTTATGGAACTCCAACAGCTTTATAATACCGAGTTTTCCGCCGCAGAAAATTGTGCAAAGCGATGTATGACAAGGATAATCACAGCACTGCCTGATATGGCATCGGTGAAAGACGACCACATTGCAGAATGTGCAGCGATAATGTACACAATGCAAAAAGCTGTCACTGACGGCTTTAGAGAATATCGTCAGGACTATGAAAACGCCCTGCTTTCCCTCTGCGGCAAATCTGATAAAGACCCATTTGTTTACGGCACAGCACTTGGCATACTTTACGCCTTTGACCCCCACCGCCGCAAGCTTGCTGAACAGGCAATGTCAAGCTATCTCAAAGGCGACAGGAATGTTCAGATACAAGGAGCGGAGTTTCTTCACGGACTTTTCAATGCCGCCCGTGATATCATCATGACGGACGATTCTTTCATCAGAATGACAGACACGCTTATCTGCGGACTTGACTATGACGATTTTATAGAGATACTTCCCTCCATGAAGCTTGCTTTCAGTTGTTTCACCCCATATGAAATACAGCAAACAGCCACCGCTGCCGCAAAGCTTTATGACGCTGACAGTGCTGAGCTTCTTACGGAAAAACCTATAAACGAAAGGCTATATAGCTTCGGTGTGGAAATAGATAAAGAGATAGTCAAACTTTTGTCTGAGGAGGAAAAGCCATGACAGATAAAAACAAAGCCATATCCGTCAACCGCTGGCGGCTGGTGCTGGGCGGAATGTCTGACAAAATCCTTTCCTTTACAGGTGACAAAGCAGAGATAATAACGTTTCAGGATATGGAAAAGCTACTCGATTATCTCTATAGCCGTGCGCAAGGCGATGATGTAAGGAACGAAAACAGCAGGCAAGGCGGTCAGGGCGGCAGTGTGCTAAACGCCGCAGAATGGATAACAAAAGTCAGAACGCTTTTTCCAAAGCAGACCGCCGATGTGCTTGAACGTCAAGCTTTGGAAATGATCAACATGACCGAGCTTCTTGCCGATAAAAAGGTTCTTGAAGAAATGAAACCTGATATAACGCTGCTTAAAACTATCATTCAGCTCAAACATCTCATGAACGGCGAGGTGTTGCAGGCGGCTGTAAAAATAGCAAAACAGGTGGCAGACGATATCAAACAAAAGCTTGATATGACCATAAAGCGAAGCTTTACAGGCAGGCTTGATAAAAACACATCGTCAGTTATGAAATGCTCTGCAAACCTCGATTTCAAAAAGACTATCCGCCGAAACCTGAAAAACTATGACAAAGCAAGCAACCAGCTTATACTTAAAGATATCTATTTCAGTGGACGTGTGAAAAAGCATAACAAAAAGCGCATTATCATAGCCATAGACGAAAGCGGTTCAATGCTCGGTTCAGTCATCTATAGTGCAGTAATGGCGCAGATAATTTCCGAACTGCCATTTGCAGAGGTGAAGCTCATCATTTTTGATACAAGCATCGTTGACCTCTCAGACCATGCAGACGACCCTGCTCAGACAATAATGAGCGTTCAGCTTGGAGGAGGAACGTATATTGCAAAAGCCCTTACCTACTGCGAAAGCCTTATCGTTACGCCACGTGACACTTGCGTTATCGTGGTAACAGACCTCTACGAGGGCGGCAGTGAAGCACAGCTTATGAACGTCAGCAAAAATATAATCACAAGCGGCGCACATCTCTCATTCCTTACCGCCCTTGATGAAAATGCCGACCCTGCCTATGACAAGGCGACAGGTCAGAAGCTTGCAGATATGGGCTCATTCGTTGGCGGTCTTACCCCTGATAAGCTTGGGGATTACATCGGAAAAATATTTGCATAGGAGATGACATCTTGGACGTAATCGATAAACAGCTTGACATCGCAAACGAACAATCGCTTATTGAGCTTTCAAACAAGGGCATTTACAAACGTGCTTTGAAGGAATCCAAAAACATGACCCTTTCGGCTGAAAAAATACATGAATGTTACATAGTAAAATTAGACGGTGAAACCTGCACCATAAAATCACCTCTTGATGAAAGTCAATGCACTTGTGTTTCAAGAGGAATGTGCAGGCACATTATCACAGCCATACTGCTTTTGAAAGCACAGCTTCCACAGTACGACGGTGAGGATATCACTCCAGAGGTCATAAACTCCGAGCCTGAACAAGCAGAAATTGAACTACCCGACCAACCTGAAATAAATCCGCTTTCTCAGGATACCCAGAAAAAGATAAAAGGATGTGCCGGACAGTGCATAAAAATAATGTCTGGAATATTTACCCGAGGTCTTGTAAGAGCCGAAGAGAGCGACCCCGATAATTTTGAGCTTGCCGCAGTTTCCTGCCACGCTTTGAGAATGGCTGAGGCAGAAAGACAAATGCGCGAAATTGGCAGCCGACTTAAAGACTGTGTTTCAAGGCGAGCTTCATTCAGTCCGCAGGTATTCACTCACAAAACGTTTGAATATGCTGACAGCATGAACAAGCTTATAAAAGCCGACATCACAGAAGAAATGCTCGGCACCTTCCGCAAAGAATACACCGACTATGAGGGAACGCTCCAACTTCTGCCTATAGGTACAAGAAATGTCAGTGGCGAATACACTGGCTGTATCTACTATTTTCTCAATAAAGACAGAACTTCGCCCCAGCGCTTTTTTACCTACAGCGATCTGCGCCCCACTTTCTATGAAAGAAAGTCAAGACGATTTGCCGAAAGCACAACTGTATGGGATCTTGACAGCTCTCTAAACAGCTATATGTGTACAGAGCTGAAGCTTGAAAACGCCAAGGTGAGCATGGGGCATTTGTCCTCATCGTCAAAGACCAACGCCATAGGCGCAGGTCCTGCACAGCTAAACTGTTTTGCCCTCCGTGAGCTTATTGTCAGCGATTTCAAAGAGCTTGCGGAAAAGATCTCCGCAAACAAAAGCGACGAGGAGACCGACCGGCTTTATTTCGTTCACCCCAAAGAGTGCGTCGCTTCATATTTTGACAAGCACACTCAACAGCAAATATTCATTATAAAAGACGGCTGTGATAGACAAATATCTGTCACCGCAAAATACACAGCAGAAAATCGTGAATTTATTTCCACGCTTGAAACCATAGGTGGCAAAATGCTAAAAGAAAAGCACAAAAACTACGTCCTGCTGGCTCAGGGGTATATCGACCACGGCAGGCTAACGCTTTTCCCAATAGAGGTCTATGATTTTATTGATCCGCCTGACAATGTTCCTGTACCTGTCGAGAATGATACAGACCAAGACTATGGAATGTGTAGCGAGCTTCTTGACGCCACCGAAGAAACCGACAAGAGGATAGTCACGGCAATGGAGTGCGGAGTGAACTCTGTTATCGCAGACGAACACGCTCAAAGCATACGCCAATGCGGACTTGAAGAACTTGCAAAACGTTATGAATGCTTCACAAAGCTGTGCGAAAATGCAAGACACACCACCGCAGACAAAAGCCTTGATATCTTCACTGCCGCAGGCAACACAATGCGGTATATCAGACTTTGCACACAAAAATTAGCACTGTTCAGTGCGATAAATAATATGGAGGAGAAAAAATGATCTACAACGAAAGCACCAAAAGCTTTATAAAGCTTGAAACCGCCCTAAAGGAGCTTGGTTTTGACCAGCAGACCATAGACCTTGCCCTTGAATATCTTGACATCACAAAGTCAAGAAACAATGACCTGATGAGAAAAATTATAACAAGATACTATCCAAAACTCATGCAGTATAGTTATCGTGAAAAGCTTATCAAAGCTGTAAAAAGTGAGATATCAAATTCAGATAGTGAGGAGCTTAAAGACCGTTATATTATTTTCAGTTCAATGGCAACGGGTCCATATTTCCGATATATGACAGAAGCGCTGTCTGGCAATGCCTATATATATTCCGAAAACAAAGCCATGTATATGAAGCCGCTCACTGATTTTTATGGTGAGAACGCAGAAGCAGTCTGGACATCAACCGAGATCTCAAACCGCTCAAATGATTCTATCAGCGTTTTCACTGTAAATCATCCTATCTATTCCGCAGACGATGCCATAAGAACATTCAACTTCGTTAGCCCTGACGATATCATTGCACAGCTTCTCCTGTGCGTTTACGCATTGGACGCAACCGAACTGCCTAAAAAGAGTCTGCTCGGCAAAACAAAAATTCCTGATACAGCCGCAATTGCCATAAAAAAGCTTTGCGAAGTAGTCGAAAAAAAGCCCAAAACAACTACAGCCGTTTTCTGTCTTTTTCTTGCCGCATATGCAGAAGCGTCATATTTTGTAAAAGAATATCGTGCATTTTTTGATAAACATTGTGAAATATTACGATGATCTTACCCAAGGGCTGATATATATGAAGCTTTCCACCAACAGAATATTCGACCTTATCGAAGCTCAACCACAGTGTCTTACAGATAGATACATTCTGCACTTTGTCAAATTACCTGACAAAAACGGAAACTACCCTGTGCAAATGGTAAAGCTCACAAAAGATCACCCCGATATCTTCATACAAACAATGAAGAACGCTCGCTTTGATCTAGGCATAATAATGGAGAAAATGCTCAAAGCCACTGACCCGAATTATGATGCAAAGGCAGTAGGTCTTAAAGCCGCCCAGCAGGAACATATCTCAAAAAATATAGCCGAGCATTTCAAACACCGCGACGAGATATACGCATATATCACAGGCAAAGCCGAATTAGACACCATACTCCCTTTTGCAGACGAAGAATCCTGTAATGGCGGACATCAGAATATGAATTATGTTGGCGAATATGGCGAGGACGATTTTATAATCCGCTGTATCGCCGCCCTTTCCATAGGTGCTACAAAGGATACGAACGACCCGCTCAAGCTTATAGACAGAGAACTTCAACATGATACCGAGTTCACCGTCCGTGCAATGATAAAAGCAGGACTGCCTATTGAGATAATC
>OGPX01002486.1_pt1 | contig 10438 bp, 10 predicted proteins | sample 1553101 | NCBI WGS metagenome assembly OGPX01 (sample SAMEA2579964, study PRJEB22360) | human gut metagenome | biome: human gut; feature: human-associated habitat; material: faeces | place: Denmark | collected 2008/2010
TCATTATTAAAAAGGATAATAACAGAGAGGCCTATGACCGTGCCAAGATCGAGGCAGGGGTGCTCAGAGCCTGTCATAAACGTCCGGTCAGCGCACAGCAGATCACGACTTTGGTGGATGAGGTGGAGAACGAGATTTTCAACAGGGAAGAACGGGAGATCCCCAGCGGCACCATCGGTGAGCTTGTGATGAATAAGTTAAAGGATCTGGATGCGGTTGCTTATGTGAGATTTGCGTCCGTGTACCGGGAGTTCAAGGACGTGAATACCTTCATGGATGAGCTGAAGAGTGTTCTCAACGATAAGAATCACAATTAAAATCAGAACAGGACTTCTGTATTTACGGAATAGCACACCTCCGTCTGCCCGGCATAAGTTGGACAGGGAGGTATTTTTATGCGATAAATTCAGAAAACTGTGTTTTGGCGGAAGAAACGGTACAGACAGAAAAAATAGATTCCGGCAAGTACCAGCTGGCTGACCAGAATCCCCCACAGATATCCCTGCATACCGATCACGGGAATGGCAAAAAATACGAACAGGAGCCGGATCAGAAGACAGACCACGTTGGAGACAAAGATCCGCCCCGCCATTCCCAACCCCTGCAAAATGCTAGAGAGCGTGGTATCCAGATACAAAAAAGGACAGATGAATCCCAGCGTCACGATGAAATGCCCGGCCAGTTCACTGTGGAACAATTCGGTTCCCATCCAATCCCCCAGAAAAAGAAAACCGCACAGACAAAGAAAGCCCATGAGACTGCAGTATTTTACGGTACGCAGAGTGTCGTTCCATACGGCTTCCCGGTCACCTTTTGCATGATTTTCGGAGATGGTGGGGAGGAGAAGGACTGCCACGGAACCGGTGAGAGCATTGGGAAAAAAGATCATGGGCATGGCCATACCGGTGAGTACGCCGTATACACTTAAGGCTGTGGTGGTATCATAACCGTAGAGCAGAAGCTTCTGGGGAATGGAGACAGCTTCGATGCTCTGCAAAATATTCAGAACGATACGATTGGCGGTCAGGGGCAGTGCCATGCCCAACAGATCCCGGTAGACCGCGGAAGAAGGACAGATATTTTGCAGGGAAAGAACAGAGGCATCCGGATACAGGTGTATGTACAGGCAGATCAGAGCGATCAGCATGGACAGAAGCTCGCCAACGGTCAGACCTAAGACGGCCGCATTGATGGAGGGGGTGCGCCCCTCAGACAGATCGGCTCCGGTGACGAGAAAGACACAGCCGACTCTGGCCAGCTGCTCCAGAAGCTGCGTGAGGGCAGGAACGGAAGCTTTCTTTTTTCCATAGAAATAGCCGTTGATGCAGGCATGCAGCGCGGCAAAAGGAATAGAGAAGGACAGAATCCGCAGCATGGATATGGTACGGGCTTCTTTTAACAGGAAGGTTCCTATGGGTTCTGCGGCGAGAAACAGGACAGCATTGACTCCAAGGGACAGAGGGAGCGTGATGCTTGCCCCGGTCAGCAGCGTTTTCAGGTCATCGGAACGCCGCCCCGCAGTATTGGCGGCAACGAATTTGGAGATGGCGGTCTGGTAGCCGGCAGCTGTCAGGGAAAAGGAGAGAGACAGTGCGGGACTGAGCAGCTGATAGATCCCCATTCCTTCTTCTCCGAAGAGCCTGGACAGGTAGATCCGGTAGAAAAAACCGATGATGCGGGTGATAAGACCGGTGATCGTCAGAATCAGAGTACCGAAGATCAGAGGATGACGTTTGGCATGCTTCATAGCTTTTCGTTGGATCCTTTGCAGATAAAGATCTTGCAAAAGTATATTCCATCCACCTTGTTGACAGAACTGCGCGGTGAATGCTATCATGAATAACAGTGAAATAAGCATGAAAATATGCGGAAATGAGGCAATATGATATATTTAGATAATGCAGCAACTACCAAAACGGCACCGGAGGTCGTGGATGCGATGCTTCCGTACTTCAGTGAATACTACGGCAATGCCAGCACCATCTACAGTCTGGGTGCCGAGAGCAAGAAGGCCATGGATCATGCCCGCCAGACCATCGCAGACAGTCTGGGTGCAAAGCCGGAAGAGATCTATTTTACTGCCGGCGGTTCCGAGTCCGATAACTGGGCGCTGAAAGCTACCGCAGAAGCCTATGCTTCCAAGGGAAAACATATCATTACCACGAAGATCGAGCATCATGCCATTCTTCATACCTGTGAGTATCTGGAGAAGCGAGGCTTTGAGATCACTTATCTGAATGTGGACAGAGACGGACTGATCAGTCTGGATGAGCTGAAGGCAGCCATTCGCCCTGACACGATTCTGATCAGTGTAATGTTTGCAAATAACGAGATCGGTACCATCGAACCCATTGCCGAGATCGGTGAGATCGCGAAGGAGCACGGTGTATTGTTCCATACCGATGCGGTACAGGCGTATGCACAGGTTCCCATCAATGTGGATGAAATGCACATCGACATGCTCAGTGCCAGCGGCCACAAATTAAACGGCCCCAAGGGTATTGGCTTCTTATATATCCGCAAGGGTGTGAAGATCCGTTCCTTTGTACACGGCGGAGCACAGGAGAGAAGCCGCAGAGCCGGTACAGAGAACATTCCTGGTATCGTGGGACTGGGTGCTGCTGTAGAGCGCGCTATGCGTATTATGGATACCAAGACTCGCAAGGAGAGCGAACTGCGGGATTATCTGATCGGACGTCTGGAGAACGAGATCCCTCACTGCTGGCTGAACGGTCACCGCACGAAGAGACTTCCGAACAATATCAACTTCTCCTTCCTGTTCATCGAAGGAGAATCCATGTTGATCATGCTGGATATGAAGGGCATTTGCGCTTCCAGCGGTTCCGCATGTACTTCCGGATCTCTGGATCCTTCCCATGTACTGCTGGCTATCGGCTTAAAGCATGAGGAAGCACACGGCTCCTTGCGTCTGACCTTATCTGAGGAAAGCACGAAGGAAGAGATGGACATCGTGGCGGAAGAAGTGAAGAAAATCGTACAGAGACTGCGGGATATGTCTCCTTTATATGAAGATTTCCTGAAAAGCCAGAAGAACAACTAAGTGAGAAAGAAGAGGATAACAGATACATGTACAGTGAAAAAGTAATGGACCACTTTCAGAACCCCAGAAATGTAGGGGAGATCGAGGATGCCAGCGGCGTAGGTACCGTGGGCAACGCAAAGTGCGGAGATATTATGAGAATGTTCCTGGACATTGACGAGAACGGGATCATCCGGGAAGCAAAATTCAAGACCTTCGGCTGCGGCGCTGCCGTAGCTACCAGCTCCATGGCTACCGAACTGGTAAAGGGTAAGACCATTCAGGAAGCATTACAGGTAACGAACAAGGCCGTAATGGAGGCTCTGGACGGACTGCCGCCCGTAAAGGTACACTGTTCACTGCTTGCAGAGGAAGCGATTCATGCAGCACTGTGGGATTATGCAGAGAAGAACCATATCACCATCGAAGGACTGCAGAAGCCCAAGAATGACATTAGTGAGGGCGAAGAAGAGGAAGATTATTAAGATCTATGAAGAAAAAAGTAGTAGTAGGCATGTCCGGGGGAGTAGATTCCTCCGTGGCAGCCATGTTATTGAAGGAACAGGGCTATGACGTGATCGGCGTCACTATGCAGATCTGGCAGGACGAAGAGGAAGCAGCCAAGGAAGCCAACGGCGGCTGTTGCGGACTGTCGGCGGTGGATGATGCCAGAAGAGTGGCACAGAGACTGGAGATTCCTTATTATGTCATGAACTTTAAGAAGGAATTCAAATGCCATGTCATGGACTATTTTGTGGCAGAGTATTTAAGAGGCCATACCCCCAATCCCTGTATTGCCTGCAACCGTTATGTGAAGTGGGAATCCCTGCTGCAGAGAAGCCTGGAGATCGGGGCGGATTACATTGCCACGGGACATTATGCGAGGATTGACAGGCTGCCGAATGGCCGTTTTGCCATCCGTAATTCCGTTACCGCAGCCAAGGATCAGACCTATGCGTTGTACAATCTGACCCAGGAGCAGCTGGCACATACCCTGATGCCGGTGGGGGAATATACCAAGGATGAAATCCGCGTCCTGGCAGAGGAAGCGGGACTTCCGGTGGCGCATAAGCCGGACAGTCAGGAGATCTGTTTTGTACCGGACAATGATTATGCCTCCTTTATTGACAGGGAGGCCGGAGAAAAGGTACCGGGTCCGGGAAATTTTGTCACGGAGGACGGCAGGATCTTAGGCCGGCATAAGGGAATTACCCATTATACACTGGGACAGCGCAGAGGACTGGAACTTCCTATGGGGGAAAGAGTGTTTGTCACCGCCATCCGTCCCGAGACCAATGAAGTCGTCATCGGTTCCAATCAGGAACTCTTTACGGATAAAGTGCTGTGCGATCATGTGAATTACATGACAGTGGAAGATCTGACAGAGCCCACCAGAGTATTGGCGAAGATCCGTTACAACCATAAGGGAGAATACGGAACTCTGACAAAACAGCCGGACGGTAAAGTGCTCTGTACCTTTGACGCACCGGTACGTGCCGCAACACCGGGACAGGCCATGGTATTTTATCAGGATGAGCATGTACTGGGCGGCGGAACCATTATTCTGTAGGAAAGCGCTCAAAGAGGAGGTCTTTGCGTCCTACGGATACAAAGATTTGTATAGCGGAAAAGATCGGGATCACTATTGTTACAATAGTGGTCCTGCATTTTTATCACGGCGTATGACAACAGTGGCACCGACGTGCATATAATAGTAGAAAGCTTTTAGCAACAGCAGGAGTGTTTATGGATTATCGTTTTTCATTTCAGAGACCTATGAGAAGAAGCAGTTTCGGCTCCATGAAGGGAACCATTGTGGATCTGGTACCGGCAGGACAGGGTGGCCGCAGAGCCGATGGATGCCTTTTGTTCGCTACAATCGAGGATACGGACGGCAACACGGTGAACTTTTTCATCAACCCGGATACGTATGTGGTGGATTTCACTACACTGTCGGTGGGAATGATGGCAACCTTCTGGTATCGCAATGATGCACCCATGCCCCTGATCTATCCGCCTCAGTATACCGCAGTGGTAGTAGCGGAGGATCGGAATGACCGGTATGTGGATGTGAGCTACTACAGCAATTCCCTGGTCAATGAGGAGCAGACATTGCAGTTGAATCTGGATGGCACTGTGGATGTGCGTACTGTGAACAACCAGTATTTCCAGGCGAGTCCCGCAAACCATAATCTGGTGGTCATCTATTCCTCTTCCACGAGAAGCATTCCTGCCCAGACCACGCCGTCTACAGTGGTGGTACTGTGTGACAGAAACTGTGGTTAGGCAGACAAAAGAGGACAGTTGTAGTCCATTGACCTATTGAGATTTTTGCAAAAATGTTATACCATAAAACAATCCCCCATAGAATGATGTCGGGGGCAAAAGTCCCCGACTTTGATGCCTACGGATTGTTCCGTGCTGCGCACTCCCACAATCCGCCCCAATATTCGCATATCGTGGGATTATCATCCCACTTTTATGCTCATATCGGGGCGGGTCCCAAGGTCTTTCGCCCACATATGAGCAAGCTCATGTGGGCTTAGACCTTTTGACCCTGGCACCATAGAATATACCCATGGCTGTCTGTGCGCAGTGCAGGCAGTCTGTGAGGGGAGATTACTTATAGTTTTGGTAGGACGAAGGAGAAAAGAGGGCATTATGGGTAAGAAAAAGCAGATGCGTTCTGAAGTAAAAGGGAATGTGAAAAACAGTATAGGAAGAATTGCGTTTGCAGCATTGGCTGTGCTCTTACAGATCGGCTGGATATTGATATTGATGATCAAGCTGTATCAGTATTCTTCAGTGATCTCTCTGCTGACCAGCCTGTTTGCGCTGGTAGTGGCGCTCAGGATTTATGGAAAACATACCAATGCCGCATTTAAGATGCCCTGGATTATTGTAATATTGGCATTTCCTGTATTCGGTCTGTGTATTTACGGATTGTTCGGGCATAAAGAGGCTATGCATAAAATCATCCGGAAATTTGAGGATGTGGATGCACAACTGATTCCTCTGAATGTGCAGGATGAGACCATATTGCAGCAGCTGGAGCAGGAAGATCCTCTGTTGGCAAATCAATGCCATTATATCTGGAAGTATGGTAATTATCCGGTGTATGACACGACAGCTGTGAAATTCTATCCGGAAGCTTATCTGGGATACGAGGAACAGCTTAAGGAGCTGGAGAAGGCAAAGCACTTTATATTCCTGGAATATCATGCCATAGAGGAGGCAGAGGCTTTTGCACGGCTGAAGGATGTATTGGCAAGAAAGGCTGCCGAGGGCGTGGAAGTCCGTATTCTGTACGACGATGTGGGCTGTATCGGCTTTTTGGATAAAAGCTTTATAGACCGCATGAATGCCATCGGTGTACAGTGCCGGGTATTTAACTATGTAGTGCCCTTTTTAAATATTTTCATGAATAACCGCGACCATCGTAAGATCATGGTCATCGACGGAAAAGTAGGATTCACCGGTGGATATAATCTGGCAGATGAGTATTTTAATATCACGCATCCTTACGGCTACTGGAAGGATACCGGTGTGAAGCTGACCGGCAGAGCGGTACAGAATTTTACCATGATGTTTTTGGAAATGTGGAATGTTATGGGACAGGCGGATACAGATTATGAAAAGTATCTGAAGGCATTGCAGGAAGGTGCGGAAGATGGAAATGTGCAGAAGGCATCCGGCTATGTGCAGCCCTATGCGGATTCTCCACTGGACGGAGAGCCGGTGGGTGAGAATGTCTACCTGAACCTGATCAAGACGGCGAAGAAACGCCTCTATGTGGCAACTCCTTATCTGATCATCAGTGATGAGATGACGAGAGAGCTGGGACTGGCGGCAAAACGTGGCGTGGATGTACGGGTATTTACCCCAGGTATTCCGGATAAAAAAATCATTTACGGTGTGACCAGATCCTATTATTCCGGACTGGTGCGTCAGGGTGTGCGGGTTTATGAATATACCCCGGGCTTTTTGCATGCGAAGCAGATGCTGTGTGATGGGGATACGGCGACCGTCGGTACTATCAATATGGATTACCGGAGCCTTTATCATCATTTTGAAAACGGTGTGTGGATGCACGGCTGTGATGCCATCCGGGATATTGAGGCGGATTTTGATAAGCTGTTACAGGATAGTGAGGAAGTCACCGATAAATACCGGGATGGAAGGAAAAATATGGCAGTGAGAGGCTGGCAGTGTATCATGCGCCTGATCGCGCCATTGCTGTAACAGACATAATAACGGAAAGCTGGAGATTACGATGAAAATACTGGTCAGTGCCTGTCTGCTGGGCGAAAACTGTAAATATAACGGGAAAAATAATTACAGCGAGCGTGTGGCAAAATATCTGGAAGGGCATGAGGTGATCCCGGTATGTCCTGAGGTGCTGGGAGGACTTCCGACCCCGAGGGATCCGTCGGAGATCGTGAGCGGTGAGGTCATAAACTGTAAAGGCGTAAATGTGGACAGGCAGTTTCGGGAAGGCGCAGAGGAGGCTCTGCGGATCGCCAAAGAGAATGGCATCGATCTGGCAATCTTACAGTCACGAAGCCCCAGCTGCGGCGTAAAGCAGATTTATGATGGAAACTTTACCGGTAAACTCATCCCCGGACAGGGAGTATTTGCACAATTGCTGGAAAAGAACGGCTTCCGGGTGATGGACTGTGAGGAAATATAATGGCAAAAATATTATTGTTTGGCGTGAGTACACAAAAAGACCGGGCTGTGCGTGTGGCAGCGGAGAAAATAGGTGTGGATGTGACGGCGGTGAACCGCAGGGACTATGGACAGAAGATCGGAACACTGGCGGAAATCAGCGGTTTTCATAAGAATGGAAAAATATATAACGGTCCTGATTTTGCAATGGAAATGCTGGTGTTTTCCGGAATGGATTCGCAACAGGTGGATGCATTCCTGGCAGAATATAAGGCAACCGGCTTACCACCGGTTGCCCTGAAGGCGATTGTGACACCGTATAATGTCTCATGGACAGCGGATGCGTTGCTTCGCGAGCTGATGAAGGAACACATTCAGCTTGGAGGATAGGGAATAAAGAAAATTACAGCTTGTGATATTCCGGGCTGCGCTTTTCGTAGATTGTGTAATATTTGAAACCGCACAGCTGTAGGATCTCGGAGGCAAGATCCAGATAGGATCCCACATCCTGAGGCTTGTGGGCATCGGTTCCTACGGTGATGATCTCACCGCCCAGCTCATGATAGCGGCGCAGAACATCGGTACAGGGATGAGGCTGTCTGAGACCGTAGCGGAAGCTTCCGGTGTTCAGTTCCAGACCTTTTCCCTGCTGCACTAAAAGCTCCAGGATCGGATCAATGGCATCCTTATATTTGTCATAGGAATAGTTCTTGTCCTTGGTGGGAGCCACACGGACGATATAGTCCAGATGTCCCAATACATCATAATCGTCATGGCATTTCAGATTCTCCAGTGTCTCTGCAAAATAAGCCCGGATGGCTTCTTCCTCGGAGGAAAATTTCTCGAAATATTCCGGATAATAGGGATCCATTCCTTTGCAGAGATGAGTGGAGCCGATGACGAAATCAAAATCATAGGCGGAAATAAAATCTTCGTTGCGGTCGGCCAGATGAGGCTGCAATCCCAGCTCCACGCCGAAGAGGATCCGCATTTTCCCTTCATATTTCGCGCGGCAGCGGAGCACGTCGTACAGATAGGAATCCGTATTCAGTAAAAAGATTGTTCCCGGTCCTTCCTCGGTGCGGGGATAATCAAAATCGTTATGCTCGGTAAAACACATGGTCTCCAGTCCCAGAGCGAGACCTTTATCGATCATCTCCGGCATGGGAGCCTGGGAATCTCCCGAAAAAGAAGAGTGAAGATGACAATCTGCTTTGATAGACATATTTTTCATCCTTTCTGGTTATCATAATACGAACCTATTATAGCAAAAATGAAGGGAAAAACCATAGCATTTCTAAACAAACTGTAAAATTTACCACAAAATCACAAATATTTTTCATTTACATCTTGAATTATAATCAGGAATTAGGTAAAATGTCTTTGCTGATAAAATTTTGACAATCTGTGAATAACGGAAAGCCAAAAGATATAAAATTAAAATTTTAGGAGGAAACAAATATAGTCAAGCAATATATTGTGCCGTTCCAGTAATTTTTGCTGGATTTTTTGCAATGGCATATTGTATACCTGCGGTTATGGAGTATTATTATGAAAAAACAAAGTATATTTCAATGGGAACAATGGTTGCCGCAATTGTCAATATAGTTTTAAATTATATTTGTATTCCTAAATATGGATATGTAGCAGCAGCTTACACAACTTTAGTGAGTTATGTTATTTATTTTGCTATGCATATGTATATTTCAAAAAAATTGGCGAACTTTAGTATTATAAAGATAAAATATCTTGCAATTACAATGATAATATTGGTTATTGCCTTTTTGGTAGGATTACAATTTGTGAATGATTTATTTATTAGATATACGGTGGCATTTGCCCTAGTGGCATTTGGCTGTGTACTGTTGTATAATTTATATGGTAGCGATAATGTGAAAAAAAACATAAAAAAAATAATGAAAAGGAAAAAGCAAAATGATTGATATAAATAGCTATTTAATGGAAGAAGTAAGAAATGAATTTTTAGTGGATTCTAATAGAAAAAAACTATGGAAAATAGAATTGGATATCTTTCAGGAATTTGATCGAATTTGCAAAAAATATTCTTTGAACTATTTTGTTTTAGGGGGAGCTCTAATAGGCGCAATTCGACATAAGGGTTTTATACCATGGGATGATGATTTGGATATTGGAATGATGCGTGAGGATATGATTCGATTTTTGAAAGTGGCTCCAAGAGAACTTGCTGGAAAATATTATATTCAAGATGGAATTAGTGATCCAGATTATTATGCCCCAATTGTTAGAATTAGAGATAATAATTCTACAGGTATCTGTAAAATTGATTTGAATAGAAAATCCAATAATGGAATATTTATAGAAATATACCCATTTGATCATGTGATTGATTCTAAGATTAAGTATAATGTTCAAAAATTTGAAATTAAATGTATACATCATATTCTGTATTTAGATTGCTATGGTGTCAAGAAAAATATTAAAAGTACAGTATCATGCAATCTGAGTAGCTTAATAGTATCGCTGATTGGGAAAAAAAGGTTATTTGATAAAATGAATACGATTGCAGCTAGATATAATACTATTCAAACAGAATATGTTGATGAAATTGTAACAGGATATAATTGTAGATATAAATATACTGATTTAGTTGAAACAATAGAGACTGATTTCGAATATACAAAAGTGAGGATACCTAAGGGGTATGATTCTTGCTTAAAAATTACATATGGCGATTATATGAAATTGCCG
>OGPX01002492.1_pt1 | contig 10406 bp, 7 predicted proteins | sample 1553101 | NCBI WGS metagenome assembly OGPX01 (sample SAMEA2579964, study PRJEB22360) | human gut metagenome | biome: human gut; feature: human-associated habitat; material: faeces | place: Denmark | collected 2008/2010
AAGCAAGTTCAGCCTTGATTCCAAAGCACCGGATATGACAGATTATCAGGAATTCCTGAACGGTGAGGTTCGTTACAACTCCTTACAGCGTCAGAATCCTGAGAAAGCTGCCAGACTGTTCGCTAAGAACCAGTCCGAGGCTAAGGCAAGATACGAGTATCTGCAGAAGCTGATCACTCTGTACGGAACAGAGGAATAAGAATTACCCGCGGCAAGTCCGCATTATAAATATATAATATAAACATGTAATATAAACATGTAATGTTTATTATGTCGTAGCGTAAAGTGAGCCTGCGATACTGCCTGAAAAGGGTGGTATCACAGGCTTTTCTTGTGTGGATTAAATTCTGGGTGGCTACGGTGACTGACGTAGGCGCAGCAGATGAAAAATCAGACAAGTCAATATGGCAGTTGCTTAATTTTCAATGTAGGAGAATCCAGGTATAGAAGTAAGAAGACTTCCGTGCCTGGATTCTTTTTTGCTGCAAATGGGGGGATGTCTGTAAGCGATGTCATTATGCCTAAAGAGAGGAAAGCATTTTTTAAAATATGGAGACGGAATCAGCATGTTGATATACGAAACAGCCCCTCTTGTTGATAAAAAAAGTGCAATGTCTAAACTAAAAATAGATAGACATTTCTAACACAATTCTGTAGAATAAACAAAGGTTAGAAAATACTAATAAAAGTTAAACAAGGAGGAAGAGGATGGCTGACAAAAAGTTATTAAGAAAAATTGCTCCGATCATTATGAGTGCAGCTGTAGCGATGACCAGTTCACCGGTTGGAGTTATGGCAGAGGACTTTACTTCTGGAGAAGCAGCTGTTGAGGTATCTGAGGAGACTGCATATGGTTCTGATGAGATTTCAGACGACTATGACGAATCATCAGAGGCTGACGATTCAGCAGATTTTGGTACAGACACAGAGGATGGTTTTGAATCTGGAGAAGCCGCAGAAGAGGAGTCTGGATTTGAGGACGGCGAAACCGGAGACACAGAAGATGTTTTTTTAGCAGACACTGAGGGCGAAACCAACAATGAAGCGGGAGCTGTGAAAACAGTGGAGGATGGTCAGATCGTACTGATGAACATTCCCTATGAAGCTTTTTACAGATCTGAGTTGAAAAACAATGATGTAAAAGTAGATGCATTTACATCCGCGACGAAAGCAAAAACAAAGATGAGCGGCGTGATGAATGGAAATGCTGCTTATCATACAAGCGCGGAAGGAAATGAACTTGCAGGTGTTACTTTTCCGGTAAAAGTGAATAAAGCTTCTGATTTGGAAAATTTTAAACAGATTACAGACAGCACTACTATAGAGATTACTACGAACATGAAAGGCCAGGTAAGTACTAATACATATACTGGTGCAGCGGCTCTTATTGAACAGCCAAGCTATACTTATTATGTTCCGGCAGAAACTCCTGCATATTACAAGGAAATGAGCGTAGATGAGAACGAAAATATTTCTTTTGGCGCTGTTCAGGGAATGTCCGAACAGAATGTTAGTGTGAATGCTGAATTAAAGCTTAATTCCAAATATGGAGATTATCAGCTTGAGCTGGATGAGACAGCAGTAAAGGCAGTAGTAAATGCATCTAATGGTGATAAGATTTATGGTGTAATCATCAATACAACAGACGGAACCACTTATGCACTCCGTCATCTTGAGAATATCTGGAAAGGAAAAGAACTTGCATGGAGCACCGGCTTTACAACAGAATCTCACGGTTGCCCAATAAGCTCTGACCACTACAAATCCATGATGGGAAAAACTATTTCCAGCGTAACGTACTATACGGATAAGGGGGAAATTAATTTTGATATTCCAGATACTTATGTTCCGGTAAAAACAGGTGTCAGTGCAACCGTTGACAACATCAAGGTAACAGATGCAGAGGTTAAAGTTGAATTATCTGAAGCACTTCCATCTGATTATTCAAAGAAATATGCAGTTGATGATGTGGAAGCAGCGACAACAGAGACAGGAGTAAAGGTTACAAATCTTACACCTGGAACACATACTCTGACAATTTCCGATGCAAATGGAAAATATGCTCCTGTCAGCGCTACTTTTACAGCAACAACAGATACTGTAATGGCTTCCTATGATGAGTATGAAGGAAAACTGGTTGCTGCGGCAGATATTACCGCTGAGCAGTTTGTTGCATTTACCAAAACAGTTTCAAAAGTAAAAATTGGTGACCAAGAGTATGCTGCAAGCGGAAAAGGTGCTGTGAAGATTGTTCAGGAGGATGGAACTCTTGATTATTCTAAAACAGCTGTAAACGATGGAGATACAGTAGTTGTAAGTGCTGCCGGATACCCAGATGTAACATTTGTTTACAACGAAAACGTATATGTATACGCAGGTCTTACATGGGCTGAGTACTGGGCTTCCGAGGATGTATACAATGCAGGCTCCACAGCTTCTTCTGAAGAAAAAGACAGAAGAGGTGAGTCAGACCTTGGAGCATTTGATGCTGTAACAAGAGCAACTGCAAACCATGGCCTTCACAGAGGAAGCTTCCAGGCAATCGCGGTTCTTAATGGAAAAACAGTTTCTCACTGGAGCGCAGACGGAAAAACAGTTTATTATGCCGATGGAACATCAGAAGTATTTAACCGGAACAATGTAACCGGATATACCGTAACTGGCCTGAAATATGTACCGGTTGAGATTAAGAGAGCTGACCTTGCTGCTTTTGCAGAAAGCCATGCAATTGTAAAAAATGGCGGACAGCTGATCGGCGGTTATGGCGAGAAAGAACTGAAATCCTATGAAGCCGTTGCAAATGTAACTGCAAATACAAATGGTTTGAAAAAAGCTACAAAAGCTGAAGATGGAAGCTTTGTAATCGGAGCAAGACAGAACGGAACTGAGTCTGGTATCAAAGATGCAGAGCTGAAAGTGGCAGACGGAATTACAGCAGCTGTAAAGCCTGGAAATGGTTCCTATGGTGAGTTCCTGAGAGTTGACCTGACTGGAAACTATGGCGATCTTGGTGCACATATGCAGTCTGTTGAGTGGGCATATTATGGAAATGATTCCACTTATACAAACAGACTTGCAAACTATGGAACAAAATTTGCAGCTGATAACTGGATGCATAAAATGATGGGTATCCAGCTTGGTCTTACAGAATCTGGAAGATGCAAGCTTCCGGAAGGAACTGACGGAACTGGTTACTGGATCCTTACTGTTCATGCCCTTGGATACCAGGATTACGTTGTAAAATTCCAGGCAACAGCTGAGAATATTGCAAAACCTGCAGGTGATGCAGATTCCACACCACTGGAAAACATTATCGCAGAAGCAAAAGCCCTGAACGAGGCTGATTATACTCCGGAGAGCTGGGCTGCTGCAAAAGACAGCATTGCAAATGAGCTTGAAGAGTGCGAGGAAATGCTTGCAAATATTAAGAATCAGACAACTTATGGCGTAGAAGAGCAGATCGGACATTTAAGAGAAGCTCTTAACATGCTTGTAAAAGCTCCAGCTCCAACCGCTACTCCGGTGCCGGCAGAGCCGACCGCAACACCGGCACCTGTACAGCCGACCGCAACACCGGCTCCAACAGCAACACCAACACCGACTGCAACTCCTGGAATTACAGCAACTGCAAAAGCTTCCACGATTTACACCAAAGGAAAAACATCCACAACAATCACTGTTGAAAAAACAGGTGTAACAGGAAAAGCTAAATTCACATCCAGCAATAAGAAAGTTGCTACTGTAACTTCCAAGGGCGTTGTAAAAGCGAAAAAAGCGGGAAAGACAACCATTACTGTAAAGGTTGGAAATTACACTAAGAAGGTAGTAATCCAGGTTAAGAAACCTTCTCTGAAGCTTGCAAAATCTTCTGCAACAATCAAGAAAGGCAAAACAGTAAAAATCAAAGCAACCGCAACACCATCCGGAAAAGTAACATACAAGTCCAGCAACAAGAAAGTAGCGACTGTTACTGCAAAAGGTGTTGTAAAAGGTAAGAAGAAAGGTACTGCAACCATCACTGTTACAAGTAATGGAGTATCTAAGAAATTCAAAGTAAAAGTAAAATAATGATTACAAAGCTTTTACGATAACAAATAATACTTGTGCAAAAACAAGGCAAAGGAACGGGGGCCGTTTTTAACAGCCCCTGCTTTTGCTTGTAAAAAGAAACTTATTTTGCTACATATTTTAACAGGAGACAGCATGAAAAAACGAGACAGTGATAAGAATCCTTTTGAAAAAAAGAATCTGGTGAAACTTGCTCCGGCAGCAGTGGTTATTGCTGCTGTGGCTGCAGCAGGTGCTCAGGCTGGCAGCAGTGGAAAAGAAGTGACTGCTGAAACCAGAGAGGTTGTAAAATCCCAGGATCTGGAATCGCTTTTGAAAACAGCCTATTCCTATGAGACAGCAGATGACGAGGCAGAAGAGGAGAGTCTGCTGAAAACAGGCAAAAACACATCATCAGCTTCTTCAAAGAAAAAAACTTCCAAAATTTCAAAGAAAAAAAATGGTATAAAAAAAGGAAGCTCAAAGACCCTTCCAGTAAAAACGGCTGCATCTTCAGGGGTAGGTCAGGGCTCCACCACTACACCAACTACAGAAGTTCCGGAAGGCGGCTATAAAGATGGAACTTACCAGGGCAGCGGTACTGGCTTTGGGGGAATGATTACCGTACAGGTAACTGTATCAGGTGGGAAAATCACAGCTGTTGATATATTGAGTGCCTCTGGAGAAACAGGCTCTTATTTTGCCTCTGCACAGGGCGTTGTAAGTAAGGTTTTATCAAGCCAGTCCCCGAATGTGGATGCAGTCAGCGGTGCAACTTATTCCTCAAACGGGATTATCCAGGCAGTACAGAATGCCCTTTCACAGGCAGGAAACAGTGATTCTGCCACACCAACTCCAACGCCAACGCCAAAACCTGCAAAGAAACCGAAGAAAGATACTTCTGTCAGCTATAAAGATGGCGTATATGAGGGACAGGCAGAAGGCTTTGATGGAATCGTAACGGTAAAGGTTACAATAAAAAATGGAAAAATCAAAAAAATAAGCAACACAAATACAGACACACCTGAATTTTTTAATAAAGCATGGAAAACAATCAAGTCCAATGTGATTTCCAGACAGAGTACTTCTGAAATTGATACTGTAAGTGGTGCAACATTTTCTTCCAATGGAATTCTCGGAGCTTTATCCCAGGCTCTTTCAAAGGCTGATCAATCAGGAACTACAGACTCAAAGGAAGAAGATATAACTCCAACCCCGACTACTGTACCTGATGAAACTGTAACACCAATTCCAACGGAGATTCCACATCCTACCAAGACTCCGGATAATCCGTCAGATGAACAGCCGGTTGTAAAGCTTTTGAAAGATGGTACCTATACAGGGTCTGCAATGGGATATTCTGGAAAGGTTAACATAACACTGACAATTAAAGACGGAAAAATTACGGAAGTAACCAATACAAACTCAGATACCAGAAGCTTTTTCAATAAGGCATGGAGATCCATACAGCCTAAAATACTGGAAAAGCAGAGTACAGAAGGAATTGACACTGTAAGTGGTGCAACATTTTCTTCTATGGGAATTCTGGATGCGTCCAAAATAGCATTGGAGCAGGCAAAAAATACAGAGGTACAGCCTTCAGTAACGCCAGAGCCCACTGAGGCGCCGGATTCCACCGAGAAGCCAGAACCCACAAATACGCCAAAGCCGACTTCTGTTCCGGAACCAACGACTGCACCGGAGCCTACAGCTGTACCAGAGCCTACTGAAACGCCAGAGCCAACTTCTGTACCGGAACCGACGGATACACCAGAGAATTCTGTAACGCCGGAACCCACAGCTACGCCAGAACCCACGCCTGTGCCTGCTGGTGCATATACAGATGGAACCTACACTGGCATTGGAGAAGGCAATGACGGACCAGACAGTGTACAGGTTACCGTAACAATATCCGGAGGACAGATTGTGGGAGCAACTTATTTTTCCTATGATGATGAAGAATATGCAGATACAGCCTGGGAGGGAATTCTTGGACAGGTTATGGGAAAGCAGTCCGCAGACAGTGTAGATACAGTATCTGGATGCACATATTCCTCCCAGGGATTTATTCAGGCATTTAGAAATGCATTAAATCAGGCAAAAGGAGCATAACCCATGAAATACCAGAGTTTTATTATGAGAGTTTTATGTCTGCTTCTGATCGTTGGTGTCGTTCTTGGCTACAACTCCATGCAGAAAAAAGATAGTGATACCGAAAAAGACCAGCAGATCGCCAGTCTGACAACCAGAGTGGAGGCCTTGGAAAAACAGCAGGATGAGATATTAAGTGCCCTTGAAGAGGCTGCAAAAGCGCAGGAAGAGGCGAAGAAAAAGGCAGAAGAGGAAGCGAAGAATCAGAAAGCCCAGACGGAAGAAGCGGCTTCCGGGGATGCTTCCGAGGACGCGAAAAAAGATGACAAAAATACAGATGAGACAGAGGCTGAGGACGCTTCTTCTGAGGAAGAAAGTGAAGATCTTGTCTACAAAAACGGAACCTACACAGGAGACGGCCAGGGCTTTGGCGGCAACATCCAGGTTCAGGTTACACTTGAAAATGACACGATTACAGACATTCAGGTGGTAAGTGCACCAGGCGAAGACTCTGCATACCTTTCCCAGGGACAGGGCGTGATCAGCACCATTCTGGCTTCCCAGAGTACAGACGTTGACACCATTTCCGGCGCAACCTTCAGTTCCACTGGAATTATCAACGCTGTAAATGATGCACTTGGAAAGGCGGAAAATCAATGAAAAAGAGACAGAGAAAAATCCGGCTGATCCGCGCCGGCATCCAGCTTCTGTTTTTCATTTTTGCTCCGGCACTTTTTTCCACGGCATTCGCAGGCGTGAAGTCCATTTTTCAGGCAATCGCAGCACATCAGACAATCAGCTGGAATTCCTTTCTGGATGTGACTGCCGTGCTGCTGGTGGTAACCTGCCTGTTCGGACGGCATTTCTGCGGATATGCCTGCGCATTTGGTTCCCTTGGGGATGCATTGTATGAGCTGACTGTGTTTATCCGCCAGAAGGTTTTTCATAAAAAAGGCCGTCACGGATATTCAGAAAAAGCCATTCGTATTTTGCAGAAGGTGAAATATATCTGGCTTCTGGTGCTCCTTGTATCTATCCTTACCGGCTGGTACAGCAAGCTTCAGGGCATGAGCCCCTGGGATGTGTTTTCCATGCTCACCGCTGGCAGACTTCCCGGCGCCGCCTACAAGGTGGGGATTGTGCTGCTGCTTCTGATCATGATCGGAATGTGCACCCAGGAAAGATTTTTCTGCCAGTTCCTCTGCCCAATGGGCGCGATTTTTGCTATAATGCCTATAGCACCCTCTGCACTGTTCAACCGTGACAGAAGCACCTGTCCGGCGAAATGCGGAGCCTGCAAAAAGCGCTGTCCTGCTCATCTGGACATTGACGGTGATACCCTTCTCTCAGGAGAATGTATCTGCTGCCACGCCTGCCAGGGAATCTGCCCGAAGAAGAATATCCGGATCGGGATTCCGAAGATGAAAGATGAGAGCTCTTTTTAAACACGCGCTTGGAAAAGATGGGCGAAAGCTATTGGAAAGTAAGAGAAAATAAAATCAGAAAGAACAGGATATGAGTAAAAAAAGAAGTAAAGTAAGATTTCAGAATGAATTCGATTTAATTAAGGTACATTATAAAAAGCAGTCCAGAGGTCAATCACTTACCTGCTTGGATATGTTTAATGGGAGAAGGCATTTGAGAAAGAGAAGTGCGGCAGGAATCCTCTGGGGCAGCCTGCTTCTCACTGTCATTTCCGCAACAGTACTGGGAAAAACAACTACAGTTGTTTATGCATCTGACGTGGAAAAATACACCAACGCAGATTTCGCAATGGACACGGTAGTTTCCGAAACCCTTTATACCTCAGGCGAGGACATCAACACCCAGATTGGCGAAAAGCTCCGCGAAATGGAAACCACCCTCCTTTCCTGGACAGAGGAAAACTCCCAGATTTCTCAGTTGAACAATGCTGATGGCAAGACCATGGAAGTCTCTGATGAACTTGCCGCCGACCTTGAGAAAATTCGCCAGCTTTCCCAGGAATCCGACGGTGCTTTTGACCCCACCCTTGGAAAAATCATCCGTCTGTGGGACATTGACGGCGAGAATCCTCATGTCCCGGACCAGTCCGAAATTGACACTCTTCTTCCCGAAGTGGGATACGAGAAAATTCAGATGGACGGAAACAATGTAACCCTTCTTGATGGCTGTACCCTGGATCTTGGTGCCGTTGGAAAAGGCATGGGCTGTGACCTGATTATGGACTACCTTAGAAGCCAGCCCGATGTTTCTGGTATGATCCTGAACCTAGGCGGCAGCAGTGTCATGACCTACGGCGAAAAGCCAGACGGTTCCCCCTGGAAAGTAGCCCTCACCGATCCCCGTGACACCGAAGGTGACTACCTTGGCGCCATCACCCTGGACGCCAACCAGTTCCTTTCCACCTCCGGCGACTACGAAAAATACTTCATAGATGATGGAATCCGCTACCACCACATCCTGGATCCAAAGACCGGTTACCCGGTCTGGAATGGTCTCACCTCTGTTACCATCATCTGCGACCAGGGTTATCTGGCCGACGGCCTTTCCACCGCTTGCTTCGTCCTGGGTATGGACGCCGCGAAACCTCTTTTAGAGAAATATGATGCAGAAGCCGTATTCGTTGATGAAGACAAAAATGTGTATGTGACAAGTGGATTGATGGATAAATTCGAATTAATGAAAGACGGATATATAGTAAACGAATTATAAGTTGTCCATGATAGATTCATAGAAACTGATAGCTTATGGAATAGCAAGAAGAGCTCCCGACGATAGTTCAAAACTATCGCCTGGAGCTCTTTTTCAACCAACAGCATTTGGGCTGGGTATATTCCTAAGCGGGGCATTCAAGGCGCGCCCTTAATGGAGCGGAGATCCACTGCTTACGAAGACTTAACATCGAAGGCTCTCCTGAGATGTTTAGTCGCAGTTAGCAGTTAGCTCCGCGGAATGTTGCGCCTCCCCGCGTGGAATATATCCAGTCCAAACGCGTCCGGTACTAATACCTTACGGAATTCTTTTTAAAACTTCCTTCGTCAGCACTCCAATCAGCAGTCCTGTAATTACTCCGGAAACCATCAGCGCCGGAGCATAATAATACAACAGTCCCACCGTATGTGTTGCCGGAATCGCCACCAGCAGCTGACCAATGTTATGGGAAACGCCACCAGCCACACTTACACCCAGCTGCCCGAATCCAATCTTATTTTTTACAAAAACCATCACGATCAAACTAAGGGTCGCCCCCGCCAGACTATACATAATACTGGAGCCGCTTCCAAACATAAAACCGATAATAAAAATTCTCACAATGGAAACCAGCGCCGCTTCTTTCCACGTATATCTCTCCAGCACAAAAAGCACCGCCAGATTTGCAAGCCCCAGCTTCATTCCCGGAATTCCCGCAAAAAATGGAATCAACGACTCCACATACCCGAAAATAATGGCAATGGCTGCAAACAGCCCAAGATACGCTGTCTTTTTCTGATCCATCACTTACACCACTGCGTCAAATCCACTCTCGGAATCCTGTGAATCTGAATCGCCCTCTCCCTGAATGACTACTCTGTTTGGCAGGCACACAATATATCCGCCTGCACTGCCCACTGCCGGCTGCTTCATGCAAAGATGATCCGGACAGTCCGCATCTGTCATCTTTACCTCGCCGTCCTTAATTTCACACACATTGGTATCCCCAATCTGGATCACCTGATCCTCCGCCAGTGAATAAGTCCCATAAAGCTCCCCATCCACCATAATCTGAATCGACCCATGAGTTCCATGTGGAACCGCATAAACAAAAATACAAAGCACCACTGAAATAACCAATAGTGCACCAATAAATACCGCTTCTTTTTTCTTCAAAAATGATACCTCTTCATTAATCGCTTTAACCAAAATCATTATATCATAGAACCATGACCCACAAACGGACTATTAGTTTATGATATAAGAAATACAGAAATTTTTCAACCTATTCTAAAATCCATTTTTGAGAAAAAATCGCAACAGAGAGAATGCCTGTTATTCATAAAGAAAACGGTAACGTGTGGCTGTTCCTTTCCACACCGCTTTTTATTGTAATTTTCCACGGAATATGCTATTGTATAGTTTGAAAGTCTGTGTGCCGTGCGGATCGCGGGAATGATTTTTCAAACACGTTCCAGGCCGGCGGCATTGTTGGAGAAATGTAACGATTCAGAAAACACTGGACTGTTACACAGAAATATTAGAAAGAAGGTGAAGCTATGGTTGAATTAGACCAGTTCAAGAGCATTCTTGCA
>OGPX01002493.1_pt1 | contig 10402 bp, 7 predicted proteins | sample 1553101 | NCBI WGS metagenome assembly OGPX01 (sample SAMEA2579964, study PRJEB22360) | human gut metagenome | biome: human gut; feature: human-associated habitat; material: faeces | place: Denmark | collected 2008/2010
TTGTGATTGGGCAGCCCGCCGCAATCTGCTTCATAAAGTGGAAGTGCTGGGATTTGTAGACGGCCATACTTCGGTGGACTGGATACAGCATACCGGTTGCCGCGTCATCAACCTGCTTTGCAAAGGTTCGCTGAAACACTGTACGCAGCAATTGAAGAAAAGTCCCGAAGAACATATTGAGGATATCATCAATGTGGTGCGCTATGCCGATGAACAGGATATTGCTGTCAATGTCTATCTGGAGGATTGGAGCAACGGAATGAAGGACTCTCCCGAATATGTATTTCAACTCATGGAGGGATTGAAGCATACCAGTATCAAACGTTATATGCTGCCTGACACTTTGGGTATCCTGAATCCGTTGCAAGTAATTGAATATATGCGGAAGATGAAGAAGCATTATCCGAATATGCACTTCGATTTCCATGCCCACAATGACTATGATCTGGCGGTGAGCAATGTGCTGGCTGCCGTGTTGAGCGGTGCCAAAGGATTGCACACAACGATCAACGGACTAGGCGAACGCGCGGGTAATGCTCCTCTTTCAAGTGTGCAGGCTATTCTGAAAGACCACTTCAATGCAGTGACCAATATTGATGAGAGCCGCCTGAATGATGTCAGTCGGGTGGTAGAATCATATTCGGGTATTGTCATTCCTGCCAATAAGCCGATTGTGGGGGAGAATGTCTTTACGCAGGTTGCCGGAGTTCATGCTGACGGTGATAATAAGAATAACCTGTATTGCAATGACCTGTTGCCCGAACGGTTCGGAAGAAAGCGGGAGTATGCGTTAGGAAAGACCAGCGGCAAGGCGAACATCCGTAAGAATCTGGAGGACCTCGGTCTGGAACTGGACGAGGACTCTATGCGTAAGGTGACGGAGCGTATCATCGAATTGGGGGATAAGAAAGAATTGGTGACCCAGGAAGATTTGCCGTATATCGTTTCCGATGTGTTGAAGCATGGTGCGATAGGTGAGAAGGTCAGACTGAAAAGTTACTTTGTCAATCTGGCTCATGGCTTGAAACCAATGGCGACGCTGAAAATAGAAATCAATGGCAAGGAGTACGAGGAAAGTTCGAGCGGTGACGGTCAGTATGATGCATTTGTGCGTGCTTTGCGTAAGATATATAAGGTGACACTGGGACGTAAATTCCCGATGCTGACCAATTATACGGTAACAATTCCTCCGGGCGGACGCACGGACGCTTTTGTACAGACAGTAATCATGTGGAGTTATGAGGACTGTGCTTTCCGTACGCGCGGACTGGATGCGGACCAGACCGAGGCTGCCATTAAGGCAACCGTGAAAATGCTGAATATCATTGAAGATGAATATGAGAAAGAGTAGCTGAGAATCAGCTTGTCCGAAGAATGTTTTATAAGTATATATAAATAGAAGAATTAACGATTATGGATTTTAAAATTGCTGTATTAGCAGGCGACGGTATCGGACCGGAGATCTCTGTGCAAGGTGTAGAGGTGATGAGTGCCGTTTGCGAGAAGTTTGGTCACAAAGTAAGTTACGAATATGCAATCTGTGGCGCGAATGCCATTGACGAGGTAGGAGATCCGTTTCCGGAAGAAACATATCAGGCTTGTAAGAACGCGGATGCAGTCTTGTTCTCTGCTGTCGGCGACCCGAAGTTTGACAATGATCCTACTGCCAAAGTCCGTCCGGAACAGGGATTACTGGCAATGCGTAAGAAGTTGGGACTTTTCGCTAACATCCGTCCCGTACAGACATTCAAATGCTTGATTCACAAATCACCGTTGCGTGCGGAACTGGTAGAAAATGCAGATTTCATCTGTATCCGCGAACTGACCGGAGGTATGTACTTCGGCGAGAAATATCAGGATAACGACAAGGCCTATGACACTAACTATTATACCCGTCCGGAAATCGAACGTATCCTGAAAGTAGCTTTCGAATATGCAATGAAGCGCAGAAAACACTTGACCGTGGTAGATAAGGCGAATGTCCTTGCTTCTTCCCGCCTGTGGCGTCAGATTGCACAGGAAATGGCCCCTCAGTATCCGGAAGTGACGACTGATTATATGTTTGTGGATAATGCTGCGATGAAGATGATTCAGGAGCCGGCTTTCTTTGACGTAATGGTAACGGAAAATACATTCGGTGATATTCTGACCGATGAAGGTTCTGTAATCAGTGGTTCTATGGGATTACTTCCGTCGGCCTCTACAGGGGAAAGTACTCCGGTGTTCGAACCGATTCACGGTTCATGGCCGCAGGCTAAAGGGCTGAATATTGCTAATCCGTTGGCACAGATTCTTTCCGTAGCTATGTTGTTCGAGTATTTCGACCTTAAAGAAGAAGGAGCGTTGATTCGTAAAGCAGTAGACGCTTCTCTGGACGAGAATGTACGTACACCTGAAATCCAAGTTGCCGGTGGTGCCAAATACGGAACCAAAGAAGTGGGACAATGGATTGTAGATTACATTAGAAAAGCTTGATAAAAAGAATAATTGTATCAGGCGCTAATATCCCTTTATCGGGTAACCCCTTCATATAAGAAAGCCTGACAACTTTTCCCGGTTGTCAGGCTTTTCTTTATATATTTCGGATTGTTTTTTGTTTCTACCAGCTTTTGATTGTAGAGTAAATAATGATGCCGAGTACTGTCAGGAAGCCTACATACATAGTGACCGATGTTTGTCTGATAGTATTTCTTCTTACACGGGAAGGCTTTTGCAGGTAAGAAGCTATTTTATGGGCAATCGTACAGAACAGCCAGCCGCCGAACCCTCCGATGATGCCTCCTACAATTAAGTCTCCGGGGTAATGTACGCCCAAGTATATGCGCGTGTAACAATTGAGAACTGCCCAGGTTATGATGAAAACACTTAACCAGCGTTTACGGAACAGGAATACTACATACATGGCAAGGCCGAAAGAGTTGGCGGCATGACAGGAAGGAAAACCGTAACTTCCTCCGCGATAGCCGTTTACGATATGCACCAGGTCTACAATCGGATTTTCCGGATTGGCAGGACGCAGACGTGCCACGACCGGACGGATGATACTGCTGCACATCTGGTCGGCAAAGGTTATGGTAAGCGCGATCGCAGCCACATAGCACAGGACTACCTTCCAATGGAAATTGATTAGCAATATGTATAATATGGTAGCGTACATCGGTACCCATATAATTTTCCCCGTGAAAGCACTCATAAAATAGTCCCAAAAGGGGGAATGTATGCCGTTGAAGAACAGGAAGACATTGGTGTCCACTTCCGAAAGGAAATTGATAATTTCGGTATTTATCATCAGTCTTTATTGTTATATTTTTGAATGTTGCAAATATACAATAAAGAAGAAGATATTGTTCTATACCGCTTAATAAATAATCTGTATTTCTGTTATTCTAACGTTTGGCCAGGTCGTCATAGAGCTTTTGCAAGAAAGCTTTTCCCTTTTCCAAATTTGCTCCTTTCTCCGTTCCTTCGTCAAGTTGTACGGTGTTGGCATCCAAATTATATACCAATTGATTTTCGGGAGTCACCATACCGAAGTAGTTCGGGCGGGTGAAATATCCGAAATGAGGAGATGACGGATTCAGGATATCCTTGCTGAAAGTAAATTCATCGTGTGGCAGTCCCAGTTGTGAAAGCAGGGTGGCGGCAATGTCAATCTGCGAGGCATAAGTATCTATCACATGCGGTTCCTTTATCGCGCCTCCAATTAAAATAAGAGGGATTGTTTGTCCGTCCAGTGGATTCTCGATCGGATATGGATAGGCTCCTTGATGATCGGGAACGAGTACAAATACTGTATTTTTCCACTGTGGGAGTTCCTGGTATTGTTTGATGAAGTCGCCTACGCAACTGTCGGCATAAGCGAATGCATTGAGAACCTTGTCATCCAGCCGGTGAAACGGAACTTCAAAAGGTTCGTGGCTGCTTGAAGTCTGGACAAGTTTCAGGAACGGTTCCTGTTGCTTTTCCTCTTTCATGTCTTTCAGCAGACGCTGGAATAATACGTGGTCTTGTGCCCCCCACTTGCCGGTACGTTCGGACAAAGGGAAATCCTTGTCGCAAATAATCTTTCCGATACCGGAAGATACCAGGTAAGAGCGCATATTCGTAAAGTCCGCATCTCCGCCGTAATAATATTCAAGGTTGTATCCGGCGTTTTTCAAGCTGCGCGGGATCGAAGGAAGTTTGTCCGTCTTTTCGGGATATTTCATAATGCTGGTGCTCGGCTGTCCGGGATATCCGCTGATGATAGACGCCAGACCACGGTCGGTACGGAAGCTGTTGGCATAGAAGTTACTGAATAAGATACCTTCTTTGGCAAATTTATCCATATTGACAGCTACATTCGGCTGCCCACCGAAAGTTTCCATCAGGTGTGTGGAGAAACTTTCAAGAATGATAAAGACGATATTCGGGCGTTGGGTATTCAGGAGTTGCGGGATACTGTCGGCCGGTGTGGCGGGTTTGTCCACCATTTCCGCAAATAGCTTGTCGGCTGTGTTAGGGTCCATGAAACGATACTGCTTCTCGAAGTTATTCTGATGCGTAGCAGAGTACATGAAACTGAATGCCGGATTAATGGCGGCATGGTTCATCAGTTGGTCGGAGCTGAAATATACTTTGCTTAAGTTCATGGTCGATACGGTGAAACCGCCGCGGATAGGGATGAAAAGCGCTGCCGTCAGTAATAATAATGCGAGGGAGACATTTTGCCGGCGATAAGGTATCTTCATGGGGTTCTTCTCGCGGATCAGTACGTAGTAGAAAATGCAGTATAAAATACCGGCGTAAATCAGCATGGCTACTATCCCCAGCAGTACGAACCAAAAGCTGACACTTGCCATGGCGTCCTTGGGAGAGGAGAAGAAATAGAAAATCGGAGTGGCGTCCAGGCGGAATCCCCAAAAGCCGTACAATCCCAGGTCGACGATAAAGATGCAAGCCATGATGAAAGCAATCAGTCCGAAGTAGACTTGGCGGATACGGCGGAGCACGGATGAATCGGTCCAGGCGGAGGCGATGAGCAGCAGGCCCGGAATAGCGGTCAGATATCCCGCCAGTGATAAATCCAAGGGAAGTCCGTGCCACATGACCCGGAAATAGTCTCCGAGAGACGCGTTGATATATAATTCACGGTAATAAACCATGAAGATAGGTTTCTGAAGTGCAAATAAGAGGACAAACAAAAAATAAGTCGTGAGAAATTGTATGATTCTCTTTTTCATATCTGTAAACTTAAAAAGATTGAACGGATACAAAGTTACTATACTTTTCCTTATCTTTCTCATGATGTGATATAAAACATACCTTTTTTTCTCTATCTTTGTCGTACAAGTGACATAAAATGTAATAAAATGGCAAAGATAGTAAAGAAACTAACCGATCTGGTAGGTAATACTCCTCTAATGGAACTTTCCGGTTATTGCGGGAAATATGGTATGGAACAAAATATTATCGCCAAGCTGGAAGCATTCAATCCGGCAGGGAGTGTGAAGGACCGGGTGGCTCTTTCGATGATTGAAGACGCCGAAGCTCGCGGAGTTCTGAAACCCGGTGCGACGATTATCGAACCCACAAGTGGAAATACCGGTGTCGGGCTGGCAATGGTGTCTACTATAAAAGGTTATCATCTCATATTGACTATGCCCGAAACGATGAGCCTGGAACGGAGGAATCTGTTGAAGGCACTCGGTGCACAAATCGTATTGACGGACGGACTGGGAGGCATGGCAGCGTCTATCGCTAAAGCGGAGGAACTGCGTGACAGTATTCCCGGTTCGGTGATTTTACAGCAATTCGAGAATCCGGCCAATGCCGCCGTTCACGAACGGACGACAGGCGAGGACATATGGACAGATACGGACGGCGAAGTCGCGGCTTTTGTGGCGGGAGTTGGTACGGGAGGAACGATTTGCGGTGTAGCCCGTGCATTGAAGAAGCATAATCCGAAAATTCATATTGTAGCCGTGGAACCGGCAGCATCTCCGGTTCTGGAAGGAGGAGAGGCGGCTCCGCATCGTATTCAGGGGATTGGTGCCAATTTTATTCCGAAACTTTATGATGCGTCTGTGGTGGACGAAGTAATAAGCGTGCCCGATGATGACATACGGTTCGTGAATTGGCGGCAACCGAAGGTTTGCTCGCCGGGATTTCTTCGGGAGCGGCAGTATATGCGGCCCGTTTGTTGGCGGGACGTCCCGAATTCAAGAACAAAAAAATCGTAGCGTTGTTACCTGACACGGGAGAGCGTTATTTGTCAACAGAGTTGTTCGCATTTGATGCGTATCCGTTGGACTAAGTTATTCATTAAACCTGAACCGTATGGTAAGAATTATTATAGCGTTGCTGTTCTGCTTTCCGGTTGCGTTGAGTGCGCAAACCTATCAGCAGTTGTCCGAGAAAGCGATAGAGTGTATTGAGAAGGACAGTTTTCACCGGGCGGAAGAACTGTTGCTCCAGGCATTGAAACTGGAACCGAAGAATGCGAAAAATGCGTTGCTCTTTTCCAATCTGGGCTTGGTGCAGCGTCGTCTGGGCGAGTATGACAAGGCACTCGAATCCTATTCTTTTGCATTGAACTTCGCTCCGTTGGCAGTCCCGATTCTGCTCGACCGTGCCGCTATCTACATGGAAACGGGGCGGACGGACCGTGCTTATACCGACTATTGCCGAGTGCTTGATGAAGACAAGCAGAATAAAGAGGCTTTGCTGATGCGTGCCTATATCTATATCCTCCGTAGAGATTATCCTGCTGCACGGATTGATTATAACCGTTTGCTGGAACTTGACCCGCAGAGTTACAGCGAGCGCCTCGGACTGGCTACACCGGGACCTTTCTCAAAGAGGAGAAATTCCGTGAGTCGCTCGACATCCTGAATAAGATGATCGTAGAGACTCCGGAGGACGCTACGCTCTACGTTGCCCGCGCCGATGTGGAACGGGAAATGAAGCATGAAGACCTGGCACTGGTCGATTTGGAAGAAGCTATTCGCCTGAATGCTTCTTTGGCTGACGCATATTTGTTGCGCGGTAACATTTACCTGATGCAGAAAAAGAAAGCGCTGGCGAAAGCCGATTTTGAGAAAGCTATTTCTTTGGGCGTACCGCCTGCCGATCTGCACGAACAACTTCAGCAATGTAAGTAATGTGCAGTTTATGCCAAATGCCTTTTGAAAGTAAACGGATGAAAATAATGCCTTAAAAACTTGACTTTGGCTTTTGGATATAGTATCTTTGTATAAGTAATAATAAGATATCATTTGATTTTAATTGAGATAGAATAGGGGGGCGATTGCCTCCCTATTTTTGTATCTGCCCGTTTCTACTCTGCCGGATAGAGCCTCTGTTTCTCCTTATCAGAGCCTCTATTTTATAGAAACGGAGGCTCTGTTTACCGGAAATAGAGGCTCTGTTTAAACCGTTCACAAGGCACCTCATTACCTTTTACCCCTAGGCAGACCGTTGCTCGTCTTCCTTCTTATGCCTATACACCCCGGAGATGAGGGGGAGAACAGATGAGAGGAGCTGATTCCTTCACTGTCCTTTCGTTTCCTCCCCTTCCTTGTTAATAATATGTAAACTTGCTCTTGACAAGAAATGGATTTTTTTCAACGGATTGTCAGACGAACTGCCGAATCAGATTTACGAAGTCCTTTCCGTATTTTTTCTTTTTGTATTCACCGATACCACTGATCGAACCGAATTCTTCAATGGTGGTGGGGCGGGAAATACAAAGCAAATGTAATACTTTGTCTGACAGAACAATGTAAGCGGGAAGTGCTTCCTGGTCGGCAAGCTGCTTTCTTAATCCGCGCAACGCTTCAAACAGATCTTCGCTTTCTGTCCCCGGCAAACCGAGTGGTAGTTCTTTTGTAACCACTATTTTTTTCTTTTTCCCTTTGCTTGTTGAAACTTCTTCACGATGAATGACGACGAGCATGGCTTTTGTTCTTCCGAATAAAATATCGCTTCCGCTTGGCGTAATTTTGAGATGATTGTTCTCATTATACGCAATTTCGAAATAACCGAGTTGCAGCATTTGAAGCAGGTAATCCTGCCAGTCGCGTGGTGGAATCTCCCGTCCGGCACCGAAAGTCTTTAGTTCCTGATACCCTTTTCCGGTCACTTCCGCCGAATAACTTCCACGAAGAATGTCAATCAATACGCCTGTACCGATCTGCTGTTCAGTGCGTGCAATGGCGCTCAATGCCTTTTGTACAATGACAGTCCCGTCGAACCGTTGCGGAGGGTTCTTGCAGACGTCACAATTACCGCAGTCCTCCGTCGCCGTTTCACCGAAATAGCTCAATAAGATTCTTCTCCGGCAGATATCGGCTTCTGCGTACTGTTGCATCCGTTGGAGCTTTTCCAGGTTAATGCTTTGCTGGTTGCTTTCCGTGGCAAACTTGGTCAGTAGGATCAGGTCGCCCAGCGAATAGAACAGAACCGTGTCGCTCGGCAACCCATCACGTCCGGCACGCCCGATCTCCTGATAAAAACTTTCGATACTTTTGGGCAGATTATAATGAATGACCCAACGCACATTTGATTTGTCGATTCCCATACCAAAAGCAATCGTGGCGCATACCACCTGAATGCGGTCGTTGATAAAATCATCCTGTGTCTCGTCCCGTTTCTGTGCGGACAATCCGGCATGATAGACTCCGCACCGGATTCCCTGCTTTTGCAACATCTGCGCCACAGTCTCCGTTTTGCTCCGGCTCATACAGTAAATAATCCCGCTTTCTCCGCTGTGTCGGTTGATAAACTCCAGAATCGCCTTGTTCTTTTCTTTTGCCTGAAAGCCTCGTTTGACAGTCAGGCTGATGTTCGGCCGGTCGAAAGAAGAAATAAAGGTACGGGGGTGAACCAGATGCAGTTGGCGGACAATGTCTTCGCGGGTGATTTTATCCGCAGTAGCGGTTAATGCAACGATCGGTACTTGCGGGAATTGTTGGTGGAGCATTCCCATTTGCGTATATTCCGGACGGAAGTCGTGTCCCCATTGGGAAATGCAATGAGCCTCGTCAATAGCGAACAGTGAGATATGCATATCCCGCAGGAGATAGTCTTTTTCTGCCAGCAACTTTTCCGGTGATATATAAAGCAGTTTCAGGCGGCCTTCGATACAGGCGCGGCGCAGGTTGGCGTTTTCCGTTTCATCGTTGCTGCTGTTCAGCGCTCCGGCGGCAATGCCGTTGGCCTGCAATGCTTCCACCTGGTCCTTCATCAGTGAAATGAGGGGAGAAACCACGACAGCCGTGCCTTCGCAAAGCAGTGCCGGCAGTTGGTAACAGATGGACTTTCCTCCGCCGGTGGGCATTAATACCAGTGCATCCTGCCTGCTCATAATATGACGGATAATTTCTTCTTGCAAGGGACGGAAACTATCGTAACCGAAATATGTTTTTAGAGTTTCTCTCATTGACGATTATTTAAATTTGCTGCAAAGGTACGTTTTTCTTTCACAACTTGCGTTATGTATAGATTTCAGTTTCTAAGATGAATTATATAAAGGTTAAAGTTTCTTATTAATCAAACCAAATCTCTCTTTTTCAAGGTTTTTGATTGTTTATTTAGAAAAAAAATGCACAAAATAATTGTGTGTTTAAAAAAAAAGTAAGACATTTGTAACATCTAAGGTTGCAAATGAGCAATTATTAACAAAAAGAACAAACCCTAACCAGTTAATTCAATGAGTGATTTAGAGAACAAAAAAACGGAGGAAACTCCTAAAAAACGTCCCTACAATTTGAGGGAAAAGAAAGAAAAGAAGGCTGCTTACAGGTCTTTAATCAGACCGGAATTGGCAGATGAGTTGTATGACAAGATATTGAATATCATTGTTGTACAGAAAAAGTACAAGGATCCTGACTATTCAGCAAAGGATTTGGCGAAAGAATTGAAAACGAATACTCGTTATCTTTCTGCAGTAGTTAACTCTCGCTTTGGCATGAACTATTCTTGTCTGTTAAATGAATACAGAGTAAAAGATGCTTTGCATTTATTGACGGATAAACGTTATGCCGACAAAAATGTGGAAGAAATTAGCGCTATGGTTGGCTTTGCAAATCGTCAATCTTTTTACGCTGCATTTTACAAAAACATAGGTGAGACTCCTAACGGTTATCGCAAAAGACATTTGGAAGATAAAAAGTAATTGCGCTTTCCGAAACTGACCAAAAGGAATTACCTCTGAATGAAAGATTTTGGAGATAATTCCTTTTCTCATTTTAATTAATCAATGCTAGCATTATGAAAAAACATTTGATTTTAGTGACGGTGGCCGCTACGCTTTTAACATCGTGCGGAGGAAGTAAAACAACAACTGCTGAAGCAGAAAAATTTGATTATACAGTGGAACAATTTGCTGATTTACAAATATTGCGTTATAAGGTTCCTGGAT